>Ga0105048_10018893_pt1 | contig 10578 bp, 8 predicted proteins | sample MAT05_FD_78382 | JGI IMG/M metagenome (GOLD analysis project Ga0105048, IMG submission 78382) | Freshwater microbial communities from Lake Fryxell liftoff mats and glacier meltwater in Antarctica - MAT-05 | ecosystem: Environmental > Aquatic > Freshwater > Ice > Liftoff microbial mat | place...
AGGCAGATAACAATCGCGTCATTCTAACATAAATTCTTGAATAGCCTTCACTTTAACTGGTTCTTCTTCCCGTGGAAAATGCCCCCTAGTTTCCAGTTCAACCACGCATGCATTTTTAAAACCTGCAACAAATTTATGCAGATTGTGAGGCTTAATCATTGGATCTTTCCTTCCCCAGATGAAGAGTGTTGGCTTGGAAGAAATAGTTTCTTTTCCCGTCCATAAAGTTTCAAACCAATCCTGGTCGTTGAGCAATGATCTCGCAAATGCAAGCGTCCCGTTTCTTTGCGTTTTATCGGAAAACGGTTTTGTGTACTGCTTCAAAATTTTACCCGACATCTTATTTGCCCCGAAAGACTTTGGCAGAATAAATTTTGGTGAAAAATTCAGATTGCGGTACAAAAACGGAAGCAAAGGACTTCTAAGCAGTTTACTTAAGCTTTTATAGTCAGGATCTTCTTTTCCACTCCATAACCACGTATTGAGAATGACTAGTTTTCTTATTCTTTCCGGCTGCTTAAGTGCAAAATTTACACCGATAGGTCCACCAAAATCATGCACAACCAAAGTTATATTCCTAAGTTGTTTGTCCGTAACAAACTTTTCGAGTGTCTTGCTGTGGTTGATTGTTGAGTAGTCATAGTGCTCTGGCTTATCTGACAATCCAAAACCGATGTGATCGATGGCGACGCAGCGAAACGTTTTACTTAGTTCTTTGATAACGTTCCTGTAATCGAAGCTCCACGAAGGTGTCCCATGAATAAATAATAGAATATCTCCTTTTCCCTCATCCAGGTAGTGAAGGTCGTATTCACCTATTTTGTAGTAATTGGATACAAAGGGATACTCCGTCTTATCGAGCCATACATTTTTCATTTTTTCAGCAAAGTTCCTGAGCTTTGCAAAATAAAAAATTGGTCTATACCAAGTTTAGAATTTTATTTTGTTAAACAGTTTACTGAAATTCGTTGCATCCATTCCTAAATAAGAGGCAATGTACTTGTGCGGCACAAGCTGTAATAAATGCGGACTTCTTTGGCAAAAAGACTTGTAACGTTCTTCCATTGAGAAGGAATGCAATTCGATGTGTCTGTTGATAACGCCTGCCAGTAAAGTCTCCGTCATTTTCCTGAACAGCCGCTCAATCTGTTTAGACTGGTCAAAAAGGATTTGCAGGTCGTCAAAAGTAATGTATGCAAGTTCACTATCACTAAGGCAGCTTAAATAATACTTTGAAGGAAGCTGCAGCGAAAAAGATTCCGGGATAGCGCATAAATTGGGTCTGTAAGTAAATGCCACCACATGGGTTTTATTTTCCGCTTCTAAATAAGACATTTGCACACCGCTTTTTACAAAATACAGTTCTCTCTGCACCTGCCCAGGTTTTAGCACCAATTCATTTTTATTAAATGTTTTTTTCCTGAGCTTATCCTCCAGCAGCTTACAATCTGTTATTGCCAGGTTATAAAAGAGCTTAAAATAGTCATGTTGTTCCATAAATTATGCGCTTTTATTCTTTTTTGAGCCGCTTTTTCCGCTCGTTAAGCAACTTTAGAAACTTGTCATCCTCCAGGTTAAAAAGTTTGGGATTATGTTCTCCTGTCATCGCGATCACCATGATGAGTTGTCCGAGACGCAAATCTGGATGCTCCTTCCAGACTGCCTCCGGTTTTTCAAGGGTAAATTTAATTCTATCCGGATCTCTCATTGGTCAACTAGTTTCAATCTTTTATAAATGCACAAAGGTCCTTTGAGATATTAAAATCGTCAGTACTTCGATTCACCTTTCAGTGACTTTATTCGTACGAAATATTTTACACCTCACTCTTATAAAGTGAAACAATATTTCCAACAAGAAATCCTTATTTTATTAAACCTAAGTCTATGAAAACTCTTAAAATCAAAGTCCTCAGAAGTCTTTTTTTTTGAGCCTGTTCAGCACTTCTCCGATACTGTTGGCGCAAAGAAGTAAATTCGATATCGGCATGGAAGGTGCCTCCGGTTTTTCTAGTGCAACTTTTCCTTTTCAGTCTTGTCACTTACTTTTATTATTTGTGCGTCAAGGATTACAAGTTCACTACCCGCATAACCTTTTGCAGTAAAATTGTCTGCCGAAATATTAAAATTTTGATTTAGACAATGTAGAAGGCCTTTTGCTCGACACCCGGAAATTCTAATATTCATTTCTCTCTTTCCTCTACTGTAGGTGTTACCAAAATCAATTTTATGAGTGGGATTTTGGTTGATAAAGTCAGGAATAATTTGCACTGAATCCTTGCATTCAAACTGAACACTACTCTAAAGTTTCACAATTTTTAAAACCTGACTTCTATCTCCTTTTATTCTGAGATAATATATGCCTTTTGCCAGACCTTCTATAAGTATGCTGTTTTTATTTTCTCCTAAATTACCGCTCAACAAAATGCGGCCATTTATATCGCCTAACTCGTAAGTAATTCTAATACCCGAAATATTTTTCACAAACAACTTATTCTCTGCCGGATTAGGATATACTGAAATTTCATCTTCTGTATAAGTCCTGATGCCCGTACAGATATTCACCACAATTTCCACATAGGCATCTGTCATACAACCGGTGGTGCTATTTGAAACATTCAGGGAGTACACCGAGGTTATCGCTGGTGCTACGCTTATTGAAGATGTTGCAGCGGCGTTACTCCAGAAAAAAGAATCAGCACCGTTCGCTGTACCGGTTAATTGCACCGATTCACCTTCGCAAATTGTTGCAGACGAAACCACCTCAATGCTTAAAGTCGGAATAGGATTTACAGTAACCGTTGTAACCGCAAAGCCTGCACACGAGTTTAACGTGCCTGTTCCGGATACATTGTAATTTGTAGTCGAAACGGGGTTAACAATTACACTACTTGTCGAAGCTCCGTTACTCCAGGTGTATGTAACAGCCCCCGACGCAGAAAGAATCAATGACCCGCCCTCACAAATTTGTGTTGGACTGCTTACTGAGATGATTGGAGTGGGATTAACACTAACGGTAAACACTGCGGTATCACTGCAGTTAGGGGGGCCTGAAAAGCCTGTCACACTGTACATTGTAGTTACTAGCGGTGTTGGAAAAATGTTCGGAGTTGTTGGTCCATTGCTCCAGGCGTAAGTATTGGCACCTGATCCATTCAGGATGGCTGACTGCCCTGCACAAATTAAAGTAGGGCCACTCACAGAAACCGTTGGATTCGGATAAACTGAAATGGATAGTTGTTTGCTTGCACCGCAGGACGTGAGTGTATTTGTGCCTGCTACACTATAAACACTATTTGTAATAGCAGCAAAAGTAAAAGTAGGAATTGAGCTTCCAGTACTCCAGGTGTATGTATCAGCTCCGCTAACCGAGTAGGTTTGAGTAAAGCCTGCGCACAAAGAGGGCGATCCGCTTATAATAAGGTTGGGATTAGGCATCACAGTAACTATAGCAGAGGCGTAGCCAATACAGGTGTTGAGTGTTCCGGTACCTGATGCAGTATGCGTAGCAGTTATAACGGGTGATACATTAAGTGTGGCGTTTTGCACTCCTGTGTTCCAGGTAAATGTATTGGCACCACTCGCGGCTAAAGTAACGGGGGTTCCCGCGCAAACCGGAGCGAAAATGGAAGAAACCATTATGGTAGGACTAGGAATTACAGAAAGGGAAGATGTAGTACTAACGGTACATCCGTTTCCCGTAGTGGCTGATATCGTGTAAACAATATTTCCTTGTAAATTCTGAGCAGTAGGTGTAAAACTTGAAGTGGAAGTAAGGTAAGTAGACAGCTGCCAATTCACATTCTTCACAAACGACCAACGGTATGCATCATTCGTAATGGAAAAAAAACTAGTATTCCTTCCTGGCACTGCAAAGGCATTAGTTCCGTTTGAATTCTGAATACCTTCCACCGAAGCGTCCTGACCAGTGGAAATAGTAGTGTGAACTTCTATATTATTGGTTGTTTCGTAAAGAATGACTTGCGTAGTTACATTACCAACTCCAACATTACTGGTGTAATATCTTCCGTTTACCCAGTTCACTACCAAACGCCTGTTTGGAGTTGTTCCTGTGGTAAATGTGTTGATGGTTCCTGTGTAACTAAATTCCAGATCAGAATACACAGCACCCACGCACGGAGCTGCGGCATTCGGGTTGGGCAATACGAGACCGTAACCATGGAGTGTATTGGGAAGACCTGCACCTAAAGTTATAAATCCGTTGGTGCCTATGCAAAAACTAGTATAACCTACCTCGAAGAAACGGAACGTAAAGGGAATAGGGAGATTCTGCCATCCACCGTCGTCAAGTCCACCCACCTGTGGCCAGGTAACTACTAACCCGTTATTACAAAGCGTTGTTATAACATTGGTTTGTGTGGTAATGGGTGAAAAAGTAATTGGAGAAACTGCGTAAGTGGTATTAGTAGAAATAGCCTGAAAATCTACATCATATCCCTGGCAAACGATGGTAGACGAAGGAGTGACGGTAATTCCCCCTGCTGAGGGCTGCCGATATACTGTAGCGCTTACCGTATTTGTGCAGTTTCCTGGATTTATTCCTGTGACAACATATGTGGTTGTAGTTGCAGGCGAAGCGCTCACTGCGGCGAGGCTCCCTGTATTCAATCCGTTTAATGGCAACCATGAATAAGATGTTGCACCCGATGCGGTTAATAAAATTGGGCTGCTGCCTGCACACAGTGTAGCCGTTGCCGGGCTAACGGTCACACTTGGATATGCCGAAACGAAAACTGAAATCGCATTAGAAGTATACGTCACACTAGTAATCGTACACGTATTAACGAAAATGTAATAATAAACTCCCGCCGTTAATCCAGCACCTGTATAAGAAATTCCGTTTGCTCCCGAAATGGGGGAATAAGGCCCCGCAGAATTTGTTCCTGTTAGCCATTGCCTAAAAACTCCTGGATAAGGAGCTTCAGGATTCGCGTTTATGACAGGGGCCTGCCCAGCGCAAATGGAACCCGCCACTGCTGAAATTGTTGGTGTATTCACAGTTGTGCAATTCGGATATATTGATTCAAACTCATCAGCGCCAATATCAGGTGCTAGTCCCGTTGCTGTGTAAGACAGGTTTCCCTGCCGGATCTCAGAATCGAAATCCGTGGAATACCCAGGAATATTTACCGCGTGACTCTCCGCCAGAGACGTAGCAAGCGGATCAACATGTAAAAAATTAGACGACGCGCCTATCGTGCTCAGGAAGGAAGTATTTTCCGTCACAGATAATGCTTCCCACGGACTTAAAAAAGACTTAAACGCATTTATGGATTGAAGCATGTTGGTGGCGTCAGAAAATATCAGGTTGCTCGCAGAGGGAGTTCCTGCATAAAACAAATTGTTATCCGACACAGCAGAATAACCGCTTAGTCCCGTTCCACTTCTTCTATATGCGACCGTCTGACCTGTACCATTCTGACTGGAAAGATTTATCAGGATAGTGTTGCGAATGTTAACCGTAGGATTTACTGAGGCGTAAAGGGCGCTGCTTCCAAAATTTGCGCCCGTGCTGGATACATTGAGTCTTACCGTGTTATAAAATATATTCACTGAAGAACCTCCATTCACATAGATGCCATTCACAGCGTTCAAATTGTTTCCGTTTGGCGCATAGAGGTTGCCAATAATGTTGTTCACGATGTTTGTTGTTAAGCCAGAATTAATGCGCACCCCGAAAACCTGCGACCCCGCATTTATACCACTTAAATCAGAGATCTTATTCCCGTAGAAATTCACATTCGAATTACTTGCCTGATAATAGCCCGAAACGGAAAAAGAGCCTCCACTCGTAAACGCAGTAAGGGTGTTGTTAAAAACATTTAATGTGTCGCTCACTACTCCATTAAGCTGAATACCTGTAATAGCACCGGAACCAGTGAGTGTTGAAACTAAATTTCCTTTGATCGCGCTCTTATTCGCCAAGCCGTGCCAGATGCCTGTTATTTGACCATTCGCAGCAGAAATGTTGCTAATAGTGTTTGATAAAATACTATTGGTTTGTAGGCTGGAGTTTGCATTATAAATCCCAAAAAAACCGTTGTTGTTTGTAGCTACATTCGAAAAATAATTGGAAGTGATGGTAGCACCACCTATACTTGAATTACCCGCACGGTAATAGCAATACACTGGAAAGTTTGATCCAGTTTTGGTTATACTGCCGCTGGTGATGTTACTAGAGACCAACGTATTGACTGCGTTATTATTTTGAAAAATTAGGTATACTGGCCCATTCGATGCAATGTTTATATTTCCGAAAACATTATTAAGAATGTTAGTTCTGGCAGGAGTAATATTTCCAGAAATATTAATTCCATAAAATGAGTTGCCTACTGCCGGCGTTATGTTTATTGCTGAAACACTGTTGGAGTTTATCGTTAATGTTCCCCCGAAGGCACCGGCAATATTATTTATAAACATAAAGCTTGGGGTACCAGATGTATTTGTGAAATATATGTTGAATGCTTGATTGCCATTTATATTAACATTGGCAGCTGCTCCCTCATTTACAATACAAAAATACCCGTTTGAAATGGAAGAGCAAGTGTTGTTAGTAACCGAATTATAATTGAGAGTCACAGTAGCAGCGTCGGCAAGCGCATTCACGACTCCTTGAAAAACACCTGTCGTCGCTGTGGTATAGCTGCAATTGGTTATCAGGTTACTTTCCATAGTTATAAAATTATTGGAAGGTGTTGCACCCGCAAGATTCAAAATTCCATAATGCATTGAGGTAGTACCCGATCCCTTAAGAGTTACCGTATTACTGCTAATGGTTACATCGGCAGATATGGCGGCACCTGAATAAATTCCGTAAAGCGCTGCCGGATGAGGAAGCCCTGAACCTGTGTTGCTGTTTATAGAATTGTTGGAAGCGTTTAAATTATACTGCGCAGAGGTCTTAATACCATAAGCCGCCTGACTTGCTGTTCCACCGCCAAAGTTTATAATCGTATTACTCGTTATTGACGAAATCCCTCCAATGTCATTGTCATAATCTGCTAATACGAAGGGGCTGGTAGCCGCGAAACCGATAATGGCAACTCCAATATTGCAATTCTGAATAAGGTTATTGTAAAAGTGATTAAATGAATTTGATCCTGAGGCATTTGTGATGGTGAGCGGAGTGGTATGAAAAGAAGGTAAAGCATTCACCACATCAATCCCTCTGGAGCCTTCCGAGGCAGGACCTGAACCGTTTACATTATTTATTCTTTTAAGTGTTATTACACAATTCTTAATCGTGTTCTGATGGCAGCCATTAGTAACACTGGATTTAAAATAGCCAAATCCAAATTCCATCGTGGAAGGATTATTTACATTTTGGTCCAATAGGCTAATGCCATCAACGGTTACGTAATCACATCCATAAAATTTCCAAATACCATCCTGAACTGCACTGGCCGGAGTTGCATAGCCACCTGAATACGCAGTAATTTGAGGATCAGCGCCTGTACCGCTTTTCTGAAATGTAATCGGGTTAGCAGCAGTTCCAGTAGCTAAGAGAACGTATCCGCCGACAGGCGCCGTTTCTACAAAACCCGCAGAGATCAGAATAGTAACCGGTCCGTTCACACCTTGGGTGTTAAGATCGGTTATTGCAGCTGCTAATGAAACATAACTTCCTGGAACGGAATAGGTGCCAGACATTTGCGATTTTAGAGATTGACTGAATAGAAGAAAGAGAACTAAAGTACGTAGGGTTGGGTTCATGTTAGAATGTTTTATTAAAGATAAAACTATTATTCCAGTGTATGTGCCGCAACGCAAAATTATATGCGTTTCTTTAACCTTGAACGTGTTTTCGATTTATTGGCGCTACCTTTTATTAGAACCCCTTGCCTTCGTTTTTAACATTTCAATTGAAGTTAAATTGTTTTACGTGGTGCCATAGTATACGCCAAACCGACCGATGCACCATCCCAAGGGTGCAAAACGAAATTACCTTTTCTTAGCACGTTGACCTTCTTTATTCCTAGTGTTGAGTAAACTAACACACCTGTTAATATAAAGTGTCCAATTATAACAATGGAAGAATGTCAAATATTTTTTATGAAATGTCTCATAAATGACTTCTACAAACAGTATCAAGAAAGTCATAAAAAACAGCAACGAAAAATACACGTGTTCCTGTCAGACAGGGAAACCCTCGTATCATTTAATATTCAAGTTGTTTATTAAAATTAAGCCTAATCGACGGCGAAATCTCCAAAGTTTAAATAACCTTAGAAAGACTGACGCAGCACTATTGCAGAATCAGTTTCAGCATATTCGTTTCCTTATCTCTAATTAAATGAATAATATAAATTCCCTTCGTAAGTTCATTAAAATCCAGTAAATTTTTTCCTGGTGTCACAGTGCACGAATGTACTATCTGGCCAAGACTATTATATACAATGATCTTATAGTCTTCATCCGTTTCTAAATAAACCTTTCCATCGGAAGGATTTGGATAAAGTGTTACCAGAGAAAGGCTATGTTTTGTAATACTCTGGCAAATCACTTCCGCTACTTGCAATGTTGAAGTAGATGAAAAACCGCAGGTATTTCCAACTTTAATAGTAATGTTGCCAGCCGCAGTAGCAAAAATACTTTTGGTAGTGCTCGTGCCAGACCAGCCAGATGGAAGAGTCTATATATAATTTTGAGCATTAGGAAGTGCTATTACCGAATAGGTTTCTGTTTGTCCGTTACAAAAGCTAGTGATTTCTGAAATTAATGAAGGGTCGGGAGTCTGGCACAGTTTCAGCATAAAGGCGTCGTAGTAAACGTTGCCGCCGAAGGCTGTAAGTACGTACGATCCGCTGTTTGGATTAAAATCGCAGGTGGTTTTAAAGCGGCCCGCTACGTGTATGTTGTTTGCACCATCTATTGAAATTGTTGTAGGCTCATCAGCATTCACGCTGCCTATTTGTTTTGCCCATACAAAATTGCCCGCCGAATTTAGCTTGGTAAAGTATATATCCGGCCAATAATAACCCGCACTATTTGCAGTCATAGTGAATGTTCCGGCACCCGGATCGAAATCAGCAGTTCCAAACTGTCCGGTGAAACAAATTCCATCATACGTGTCCAGGGCCATCGCTGCAATAGTAATACCTGAATACTCACGGACCCAATTAGGTGCTCCACTGCTATTAAACTCTGCTATAAACGAATTGATTAAGGTGCCACTGTTGAGTGCGAGCGTACCAGCGCCACTGTCAAAATCAACCAGGCCGGTAAAAGCACCTGCGCAGTAGAGGTTACTGTTAGTTCCGATTTCAAGTTCAGACATGTAATCCTGGCCTGCTGCACCCATTTGTTTCGCCCACAAAAAATTGCCAAGTGCATCCAGTTTACCAATTTACATGTCATTATTAGTACTGGTGCTTGTACTCAGGTTGCTCGTGGCTGAAGCCGGGTCGAAATCAAATGTGCCCGAAAAGCTTCCGCAAAAATAGACATCCCCAGAGGCATCCACATCAATTGAATTAATTCCACCTGCAGAATTGCCGGCAAATTGTTTTGCCCACGACAGGTTTCCTGTTGTACTTATTTTACTTACGAAAAAATCTGTGGTGGTAGCTGTAAAATTAAAAACCCCGGCACCTGGATCAACATCATATACGCCTGTGAACGAACCGCCGATATATAGATTACCAGATGGATCTGTAGAAACTATTGCAGTATTCTCGTTAAACGGACTACCCATACTTCCGCCCCAAATAAAATTGCCGTTACTGCTGCTTAATTTAATTACAGCCATGTCAAATCCTCCAATGGCTGCTACAGTGTATACGCCGGGCCCATGATCCAGATCTACAGTGCCATTAAACCGTCCAATAACGTACAAATCACCTGCTGCATCAAACGAAACCGCTTGTGGATAAAATGGAGGGGTAATGCTCCATAGAGGACTTCCACTGCTGCTATGTTTTGTAAGAGCGGCATCCATCCTGTAAACATTCCCGGCCTGGTCGCATGCTGAATAGCAGTTGTCGTTGGAGCTTCCGCCAAAGCGTTGTGCCCAAACAAAATTAGCGCCTTGTGCGGCACTAAGCAAACTTGTGAAAACAATAAAAAATGTTAGAAAAATTTTAAGCATCCGCATAAAAATGAGTTATTTTAACTTAAAGATAAAAAAAAGTGTTTTATACATGCGTCTAAATTAATAAAGTAATTTAACAAGAACCGTTTGCTTGGTTTGCTTGTGTATGCCAAATATTTTTCAAACCTATCCTAAGCATCGCGCTTGGTTGTCTCTCACCAAGCAGTTTCACATCTATATTCGTAAAGCAGTAATCATGGCCACCTTATTCACAAAATCTGGCGACATTCTCTCACGACTCTTCTGCTAGCTCGCAAACAAGATCAATGCCAGTAAGAGCAATAACAAACACCTATCATATCCAACCTAAGTAAATAGATATCGCCTATACAAAGCCCATATATTAGCTACATAGTGTCTGTCCGAAAACTAGGTGTTTGGATGGAAAAATTCAGTTTCGAGGCGTGTTAAAAAAAATGATTGTGAGGTTTACTGGGGTAAATGAGCGATTATTTTTTTTGACACAACGA
>Ga0105048_10018894_pt1 | contig 10577 bp, 5 predicted proteins | sample MAT05_FD_78382 | JGI IMG/M metagenome (GOLD analysis project Ga0105048, IMG submission 78382) | Freshwater microbial communities from Lake Fryxell liftoff mats and glacier meltwater in Antarctica - MAT-05 | ecosystem: Environmental > Aquatic > Freshwater > Ice > Liftoff microbial mat | place...
AAGGCGATTTTGGATCCAAGTTCGCCGATGTTCAAACGATTTGCCAGAAACGGGGTCTAGTCCGCAAAGCCAAGCCCGACGAACCGTTCTTTGCACGGCATGGAAGGCTCCGACTTCGTTTGGATCGAAGATATCACGCCGATTTTGTCGAGCCATAAGAAATTCTCCAGCGAAGGATAGTGAAAAAAGGAAGCGGTGTAAACAAGTCGTTAATTCTACAACCATCGCAAGGAGGGTGCAATAGCTAGATGGATGGCCCCTAGAATCGGCCCCTAGAATCGCCTCTTGCTCCGAGCAGGAGTCATCCACATCTTGAGCTCACTCTCAGTAGGAACCGCGGGAGTCTTGTCCTTGTTCTTACGAAGCGGAAACAACTGCCACCAACGCTTAGCCACTTCCTCGTCGGACCAACCAGCAACGACATCGGGCCTGTTGCGAAGAATAACGTGAACATGGTTGACCATGACCGCAAAAGAAAGACAGTCGATACCAGCAAAGATAGCGAAAAGAGGAAGCGGTGCGAACAAGACGTTAATTCTACAACCGACGCAAGGTGGATGCAATAGTAAGTTGGATTGACCCTTTAGCCTTCTTGATGGCCCCTTTAGCCTAGCCGCTCCCGCCCCTTTAGCCGCTCCCCTAGCCCTTCTAGCCGCTTCCAACTCCAATCCGGTTCATCCCGGCGCTTTCCTGTGTCCCCTTGAGTTTCCCCTCCCCCTGGCTTTACATCAAATCAGCTAGTAGCAATTTCTCCACGAGCCAAACCAAGTTGTTTTGAGTGCTCAAGTCAATGGGCTTTCCCGGTTCGCAGTCTAGCGGACTCAAACTTATCGACACAAAAATCCCATTCCGCAACTCCCAGATAATTCCGTTGCTTTCACCATCCGCGTAGCGAGCCTGGCTTTTGTAGGAATTGAGGAAATCGCCATTGCAAACGGTATCAAGTGCCGCAATAGTTTTTGAACTAAAGTAGTTCCCCCAATACAAGCCACGCAAACGGTTGAATTTGTGTTTACCCGTTGTAACCCACCTTGCCTGTTCGACCCAACGATAAAGAGGCATCTTCGGTAGCACAATCGATTCAAATACCATACCAGAGAATAAATGGTCAGCGGATCCAACATCTATAAAGCCGGACAGTGCGTTCGCACTGTCCGCAAGTTCGAAATGGTTTTTGAATACAGAAGCTATGTCACGCCATCCAACTTCGTTCAGCAACGACTCGGAAAAATATAGTGAAGAATCAGGTAGTGTATCTACCCCCTTCCATCGCGAACTTTGCTTACACCCAAAACCGAATTCCGCGTCGACGAGCCCATTTGAAGAACTGCTACTCTTCAAGCAGTCAAATCCACCCCAAAAACTACCACTCGAATCGTAAAACAATCGATTGTAGGCTTCAACATCACCACAACGCAACTCAATTCCGGCTGAAGGTTCTTCGGTCGTTTGGTATACGTAGGCCTTCGCTGATCGCTTAAGAATTGCAAGAAGCTCCCATAAACGTCTCACATCGCCAACACTTAATGGGTGAGAGTCGAATTCATAATAGACGATTTGCGAAATACCGATTTTCATTTGATTTGCAAACTACAGAGGTGTGTATGATCCAAACATGGGGCCGAGTATTCGTCGAAAAACAACTTCCCTAGCAGTATGATAACCAGCTCCGCCTGAGACATTGACTTCCGCGACATGGATCAATCCGTTTGCGATGCCTTGAACATCCGGGCGTAATTTGGATAGAGTTCCCACGCCGTCAGAAAGTGCCTGGTTCGTACGAACATTCGTCATGCCGCCACGAATCCAGGACAAAGCGGTGCTAACCATTGTTGAATTATGTATCGGACCGCCATGAGCAGCAGGTCGTATAACCGGCAACGCATAAGAGTTATGCACTAACAACCCAAGCTCACCCACTTCATACACATGCTCGCCATGCACTTCGATATTGCAAACCGGAGTTGATCGGTTAACGATGGTGTGTGTAAGAACAATAGCAGTACCGGCTTGGCGTTGGAGGCGTTCGCCTTCTTCTAGTTCACCGAGCGGTATCCAGTCGTGGCGGTCGAGCGACCAGATGGGGTGAATGGTCGTGCCTTCTAATACTTCAATCGTGCCACCTGAGCAGAGTATCTCTGCTCGCACGATGACGTCAACTTGTCGCGTTAGGAATCTCGCCGTAATGACGCTGCCTTCGCCGGATGCTATCGTTGGGCAACGTTCAACCGCCGTTACGTGAGCCAAACCTGCGACTTCCAACTCTGGAATGTTTATCGGCAGCAACTTGCCTGCTTCTAGGCCATTGGATTCGACCCAAGTTCGTGGCCGCAAAAGTTCGGCGTCTACGATTCCACCGTCGGTTCGCTCGATGGTGATCGAAATCTTGGCCCAGGTCGCTTGGTCGGGTTCAGGTAAGCTAACGTCGTATTCCCATGGTTTTGGATTCTTTGTCGGGACTCGTGCGCCTAATGGCACGTGCTCAATAGGAACCAACATGCGCCTTGGGGATGCAAGAAGAGACGTGATTGTGGCGGTTTGGGAGAGTGCTGTCGTGATTGAAGAGGGTGAGGAATCACGGTACGGAGTCCCGTTCCACACTGGGTCTGATGACCAAACGTCGTCGTCGGTCGCTTGACTGCGCGGCATTTCGGACAATGTGACTAGCGTTCCTGCGACGAAACAGCCGCCCATCACAAATTTCGCTATGGGGTTAGCACAACGACCGATATCGTCCACTGCGGTCGCGATTTTAATTAGCCCCTTGCCTATCGCGGCTCCACCGGTTGCAACGCCAATTACCGTCCCTGTTCGATCGCCCCATACGTAGGCGGACGAGCCATAGTCGACGGTGTTGAAGCCAAAGATCTTATCCCGTATGGCCCAACTCAAACCCATGCTCATGTTGTCCCCTAGGCCGGACGCAAAATTGGCCCCAGTGTCAAACGCATCTCCTTTACGGCCCGCAAACCACGACAGATAAGTGCCGTCACCAGGATTGGGATTGCTTGGATAAACATATTCAGGCGGTAACGTTATCGATTCGATGACCACAAGCGGGATTCCGTTCAAGTCCGCTTCGATCTTGGCAAAGTAGTTTCCGCCCGAATGATCGTCCAGGTACATTGTTGACCCGACATGGTCGGAGCCTTCTGCATAGAGTGTACCCCAAACCCGCACCTTCGGATCGCCAGAATAGGTAGGTGTCGCAATTGTGATCGGAGGCTCCTGCAAGGCATTGAACGAAGCCGATCGGGTTACAGTCCCAATGAACTCGCCATAACGATTGGTGTCCTGCAAGTAGTAATACCCGTTCGGTCCTGACCTGGACGACTCACCAAAGTCGCGGGTGTGACTCTTGTAATCCGAATCCGTTACGTTCGTAGCCGTACCATTACCGCTCTTGGTGATCGTTCCGTCGGCCAAGAGATCGAAATTGGCATCGCCTGTGCTGTTGTAGGTTCCCTTGGAAATATAATCCAACTTGCGCAATTCGATCAAATGGCTGGTTTCTGCACCGCCGACGGAGGTTGGATGCCAGTCGACGTTTGAGTTGGTGTGGACTTCCATCTTGCTCGAACCATGGCCATTCCAATCGAACTTCAAGAATCCTGACGCGTCGACGTCGGACGAACCTGAACCCGACGAAGAACTGCCACTGCCACCACTATTGGGTGCCAATCCGGCATGAACGTCCATTGTATTTTTATTGCCGTCCGAATCCTCTGAACTTTGACGTAGAGTGCCAGTCCATGTTCCGTGCGGTAGCGTAGCCCGGGCGTCAATTTCCATGTTCATGAAATCAAATTCGCTATCAGAACCACCACCCGTGACTTTTGCGTCATCCTTGGTAGCGACCAATCCAATCCCACCATCGCCTACCATAGCAAGAGATTCATCCGTGTCGCTCAAGATGTCGGCATGGTCCTCCGGTTTCAGGTTCCAGCCAACCTGCATGCTGGCCGTGAAACCGTCGGCAGAGCTCGCATTCCCGTCCGAGATTCTCACCGAATAGATCTCGTTGTCGTTGTATTTGTCTCCGATCTGATTCGCAAGTGCGCTCGAAAGCAATCCGCTGATGTCCTTAAGTCGTCCATCCTCAACGTTGCCAGCGACATTCCATTTGCCGCCATTTTTGCCCTTGGTTTTGGATTCAAAACCACCTGATGAACCGAACTCATGACCGTCGCGGGACAATGCGAGCACCGGCGACGGTGTGGGGCCTCCTCCTCCTCCGCCACCGGTGGTGCTGTGGGTCGCCCCGGTCATCTCAAACACGCTGCTGTCCATGGCGCCATCCGTTGGAATGGTCCACGGAACCGCGTCGCAACTGGCATTGGTTGCTGGAGGCGAACCGGCGGTTGTGCTACCGTTCGAACCGTTCGCGTTGACATCGTCAAAAGGTGTGCCGTTGCCTCCGGAGCCACCCGTTGGACTAGCAGGTACGCAATGTCCCGAACGCGACTTTGCACTCCATGTGCCGCCAGTTACGAAGCTCGAACCGGTTTCTGAAACTCCTGAGCTGGTAAACGTGTCATGGACCACCGTACCAGTTCCGCTCGCTAGCGGATTGGCTACCAGCGATGGCGTGTGGCTGATCGATAGGTTGCCGGACACCCAAAGCTTGATACCGAGGCTCAAGGAATAGGCTGATGTTGAACTGTAGTCGGCGGGTAACGAATTGTTGGTTCCGCCGCCTGTGTCGCCATCAAACCCACCACCCGTGTTGCCAGAAGATGTACCACCCGATCCGCCGGTTGAGGTTCCGCCACTGGACGAGCCGCCTGACCCACTACCAGATGACCCACTGCCTGGTGACCCACTGCCTGATGATGACCCTGAACTGGTGTTGGCCGTGGCAAGGGTGCTTGCCAAGGGTGTAACCGATTCACCACCGGACACCGATGCGATTAAATTGATTTCGTCGTGGAATCCTAACGTTAACGACCAGGCGACGCCAGCTTCGGTGAGGCCCGACATGCCTTGTTCCGCATGGAATGTCATTATGACAAAACCGCTACGCGAGGCCGTTACGTTGCTGGACCATTGCGACTGGCTATTGTGGGTGTCTGGAATCGTTGGCGTCGTTCCCGTTCCCGTTCCAGGTCCACCGACGGTTGTCATTCCGTTGGTACCAGACGTGCCATTACCGCCGTTCGCACTATTACCACCGCTCGCACCATTCGCCGAACTATCGGTGACGGCGTTGCTTACGTTAAACGCCATTACGAGCGTTTCGGTGAAGCTCCAGTGCGTAGCATCAATTTGTGTTAAGTTCACGATGTGAACAAAGTTGACGCCGGAGACGGTTAAGTCACTATTAGCGGTCGTGTTTTCAGTGAACGAACCACCGGTGGTGACAGTATGAGTCCCGGTAGTTATCGGCGGGGCGAACGTGCCCAAGCTCCCTTCGTGTTGCGGGAACTTCAGTTGCGGCCATGTGATTTGAGGAATATCAACGCCGCCTGTTCCATTGCTGCCCGTGCCGCCCGGGCCACCGGTGCTAGAACCATCGCCTGAAGATGGTCCCTCGCCCTCCGACATGCTGGAGATTAACATGACGGACGACAGGCTGCCGTCCGTATTGCAAAACCAGCCCGTCGGATCGCTTGGAAGCGATGCTTCCGTTGCGTTTGCACTTCGTTGTGCAATCGAGGCAGAATTGGAGACGGAACTTTGCGTAGGAATCAACAATGAGCCAACGTTTTGCCCATCGCTAGCGAGCGATTGGACCTTCGAATGATTCTGCGAGTCGATGCTAAGCAGTTGAGGGCTCAAAACGGGAATCGTTGAAGTTTGGCCGCTAGCGAGTTGGCTGCCAAAGAGTACTTTTTGCCAAGCGGCTGGATTGCGAGAAACATCGCGAAGTGTATTGAGGGAAATGGTGGCTTCTGGTGCCGCGCCAGCACTGGCTGCACGCTGATCGAAATCGCTCCAAGCCGCATCGATGGTCGCCGCTTGGTTGACGGGCTTTTGCGTGGAGTTTACAAGAGCAGCTTGGGCTCCCAGAGCACTTTGGTTGCGACTTGGCGCATAACCGACTGGCATTTGCGATTGAAAGGGGCCAACGATTGCAGAACCGCTTCCGGTGGAGTCGTTGGTGGTGAGGGAACCTGTTGGGCCAGCGGCCATGACATCGGTTACATGCGGCTCGATCGAGTGTGAGATCACTCGCTCCGCCACGGGTGCTGGAACACCATAAAGCGATTGTTGGACAATATTGCCAAAGACGGAGTTAGCAAGAATTGCGTCTTGTGAATCGGATCCAAAGCCTAGATCTACTGCCATCATCTGCCGGAGTTCAAGCCCTTCAAAGAGCAACGCGCGGAATTGAGTCTTGAGTCTTGAGTCTTGAGTCTTGAGTCTTGAGTCTTGAGTCTTGAGTCTTGAGTCTTGAGTCTTGAGTCTTGTGAGGCGACCGCAAAGTTGTCATTACAGATCTCATGTTGCTGAGGAGGTTTTTGACTGGGTGATTCGGTCTGTCGCGAAACTTAAATTTTGTTAACCGCAACATTCCACCATAAGGTAGGGTTGGTTATTCCACGTCCGCAAGTAGCCTGGGACGTTTTATTTGCGTTTTTTTTATCAAAGATTAAGGCAGCCAACGTCTTGCAGAGTCAGGCATACAACCACGCCTGATCGCTCAGAATTCACGTTTTGGGAACGTATGAACGTTGAATCAACCTTCAAATCTAGGCACCTAGGCCCAGGAAACAGAAAACAGAGGGACAGAGGGACAGAGGGACAGAGGGGCAGAGGGGCAGAGGGGCAGAGGGGCACAGCTTTTTTTTTGGCGGTAATTTCCTTACGAAAGGGTTTATTCGATCAAGGCGAGCGCGAGTTGAAGAATCCCAAGCGTATGTGTGGGATGTTTTCGCAGGTCCCTACTTACGTATTGGGTTATGATTGGTAATTTCCACGTGGCCGTTCGCCCAAAACCAATATTGTAACATCCGCCTTACAACTTAAGCCCTACAACTCTTCGTTCACCGCGGAATCGGGTAGCCATCGTTCAGGAAGTCGCTATACTCTTGGGTTTTCCATTATTTGATGCTCGGTCCCACACACAGACCGGCACCTTTGGCAACCTCATCAATGAATAATCGTTCGACCGGGGCTTCGAGCCCCGATAAAAGCATCAAAGCGCCTTCGGATCTGCTCAGTGAGCGCGTACTAGTGCTCGACTTTGGTGCACAGTACGCACAACTCATCGCTCGCCGGGTTCGCGACCAGAATGTTTATTGCGAACTGATCCGTCATGACGTTTCAGCCGACGTGATAATGGCGAGAAAACCTTCCGCGATCATTCTCTCGGGCGGACCAGCCAGCGTTTACGAAAAAAACGCCCCTAAGTGCGATCCTCGCATCTTCTCGCTTGGCATTCCAATTCTCGGCATTTGCTACGGGATGCAACTTGCATCGCACGCCCTGGGGGGTGCCGTTGAAAAGTGTCCAGCTCGCGAATTCGGTCGTTCCCGGTTGGAAATCGCTTCCATGGAAAAGCTCTTCGCCGGTTTCCCGCATGAAATCGATGTCTGGATGAGCCACGGCGATCAAGTGCATGCACTACCCGATGACTTCGAAACGCTCGCGTCCACGTTGAGCTGCCCTTTCGCCGCCGTCAAGCACAAGACGAAACCCATCTACGGTTTGCAGTTCCATCCAGAAGTTTCCCACACCGCGCTCGGCGGAACCCTCATCCACAATTTTCTGTACAACATCGCGAATTGCGAAGGCAAATGGCACTTGAGCGATTTCGCTCAGCGTTCGATCGAACAGATTCGAAGCGTCGTGGGCAACGACCGAGTTATATGCGGCCTTTCCGGTGGCGTCGATTCGGCCGTGACAGCGGCATTGATTACCAAAGCCATCGGATCGCAACTTACGTGTATCCTGATCGACAACGGTTTGCTTCGCAAAGATGAGCAATCGGCCGTCATTTCGGAGTTCACCAATCACTTCAAAGCGGATTTGCGAGTCGTCGATGCGAGTGATCGATTCCTGAAGAGTCTCGCCGGGATTCGGGACCCACAGGAAAAACGACGTCGTATCGGACACGCGTTCATCGATAGTTTCAAAGCAGAAGCCGAGAAGATCAACGGTGCCAAATTCCTAGCTCAGGGCACGCTGTACCCGGACGTGATCGAAAGCGGAGCAGCCGCCGACGGCCCATCCGCCACCATAAAATTGCATCACAACGTCGGCGGGCTACCCGAGGAACTTGGGTTTGAATTGATCGAGCCCCTTCGAGATTTGTTCAAAGACGAAGTCCGCAAGCTTGGTGTCGAACTGGGATTGCCCGAACGCTTGGTCTGGCGACACCCGTTTCCAGGACCGGGGCTCGCAGTTCGCTGCCTGGGCGATATTACCAAAGAGAAACTAGATGTTCTCCGCGAAGCCGACGCGATTGTCGTCAGCGAAATCAAGAATGCCAATCTGTATCGACAAACATCTCAGGCCTTCGCCGTGCTACTCGAATCGCAAACCGTCGGAGTGATGGGTGATGCCCGCACTTACGAAAATGTAGTGGCCGTGCGGTGCGTTAACACGGACGATTTCATGACGGCGGATTGGAGCCACCTGCCTTATGATTTGCTTGCTCGCATTTCCACTCGAATCATCAACGAAGTTCGGGGAGTCAACCGCGTTTGCTACGACATCAGCTCCAAACCACCAGCCACCATTGAATGGGAATAAGAATACGCCATGAGTCGTTCGTACATTTTTCAAATTGAAAACCTGACCAAGCGTCACGGCCAAAAAGAAGTCCTCAAGGATATTTTTTTGGCGTTCTATCCAGGAGCCAAAATCGGTGTCCTGGGTTCCAACGGGGCTGGAAAGAGCACCCTGTTGCGAATCATGGCTGGGACGGATAAGAATTTTGACGGGACCGCTAGGCTGGCCAATGGCTTCACCGCCGGCTACCTCTCGCAAGAGCCGCAACTCAATCCGAACAAAGACGTCCAGGGCAACGTGGAAGAGGCCGTGGCCCCTCGCCGCGCAATCATCGATCGATTCAACGAGATTTCTAACTTGCTCGGCGAAGTCACCGATGACAAAAAGATGGAAAAACTCTGCGACGAAATGGCCAAGTTGCAAGATGTTATCGATGCCCAAAATCTTTGGGATCTTGATCGACAAGTGGAAATGTCCATGGCCGTCATGAACTTGCCACCTGGCGATGCAAGCGTCGCGAAACTTTCCGGGGGAGAGCTTCGACGAGTTGCCCTATGCAAATTGCTGATCCAGCAACCCGACTTGCTCTTGCTCGACGAACCAACGAATCACCTGGATGCCGAAGCAGTTAACTGGCTTGAGCAACACTTGGCCCAGTACGCTGGCACCGTCGTTGCTGTCACTCACGATCGCTATTTTTTGGACAACGTGGCACAGTGGATTCTGGAATTGGACCGCGGCTCAGGCTATCCTTTCGAAGGCAACTACACTTCGTGGTTGGAGCAAAAGCAAAAGCGGCTCGTGATCGAACAGAAATCTGCACAGGCTCGACAAAAGACCCTCGACAAGGAACTTGAGTGGATCCGCATGTCACCGCGGGCCAGACAAGCGAAAAACAAAGCTCGTATTAGCTCCTATGAACAACTGGCTGCACAGCAGTTTGAGGAAAGACCAGACGAACTCGAGTTCCAGATTCCGCCCGGAAAACACTTGGGTGAAGTTGTCGTGCATGCGGAAGGGGTGACCAAATCCTACAACGATCGTGTGCTGATCGAAAACCTGTCGTTCCGACTGCCTGCGGGTGGTATCGTCGGCGTCATCGGCCCCAATGGTGCCGGCAAGACAACTCTGTTCCGAATGATTACGGGACAAGACAAACCAGATGCAGGGACTCTGCGAATTGGCGATACCGTCGAGTTGGGCTACGTGGATCAATCTCGCGATTCGCTCACCGATACCAACACACTTTACCAAGAGATCTCTGGCGGGCACGACTGGATCGACTTGGGTGGCAAGAAGATGAACTCTCGTTCGTATGTGTCGAAGTTCAATTTCAAGGGTACCGACCAAGAAAAGAAGGTTGGGAATCTATCGGGTGGAGAGCGCAACCGAGTTCACTTGGCCAAACTCCTAAGACGCGGCTGCAACGTATTGCTGCTTGACGAACCCACGAACGATTTGGATATCGATACGTTGCGCGCACTTGAGGAAGCGATACTAGGCTTCGTTGGTTGCGTAGTGGTTATCTCGCACGATCGATGGTTTCTTGACAGGATTGCGACGCACATATTGGCATTCGAGGGTGACGGCTACGTTCACTGGTGCGAAGGAAACTTCCAGACTTACGAACAGCAGCGCCGCGATCGAGTGGGCATGCAAGCCGACGAACCCCATCGCTTTCGGTACAAGAAACTTGCTACGTAGAACAACAACTTGGAAATGGCCAATGCCCCCGAGTTTACTCGGGGGATGCTTACCATCACTCTAGAACAGAGGGTCAGAACCCTCGGCATAACGCGTGAAGCCAGCTAGCCAATAATCCCTTTTACCACTTCGCCATGAACGTCGGACAATCGAAACTGCCGGCCTTGGAAACGGTAAGTCAAGCGAGTGTGGACAAT
>Ga0105048_10018895_pt1 | contig 10577 bp, 10 predicted proteins | sample MAT05_FD_78382 | JGI IMG/M metagenome (GOLD analysis project Ga0105048, IMG submission 78382) | Freshwater microbial communities from Lake Fryxell liftoff mats and glacier meltwater in Antarctica - MAT-05 | ecosystem: Environmental > Aquatic > Freshwater > Ice > Liftoff microbial mat | place...
GAGTCACTAATGTGATGGTCGTCGCTGGCGCCCCGATAACGCTCGACGTGGCGCTCTCAAGTGATTCTCGCGCCGTGCAGGAGGTGGTGGTCGAAGCCAAGGCCGACTTACGCAACGAATCGTCTCTTTTGATGGAGCGGAAGAAGTCGGCCGTTGTGAGCGACTCGGTGGGGGCTCAGGAGATTGCTCGAACGCCTGACACCAATGCCGGAGACGCGAGCAAGCGAGTGGTGAGTGTCACGGTCAGTGAAGGAAAGTACGTCTTCATTCGTGGTCTCGGAGGACGCTACGCCCAGACGTTGCTCAACGGCACGCTGATGCCGAGCCCCGAGCCCGACGAGCCCTCGGCTCCGCTCGACCTGTTTCCGACCGCGTTGGTCTCGAACCTCAACGTGCTCAAGACGTACTCCGCCGACCTGCCGGCGACGTTCGGGGGCGGCTCGCTGAGCATCGACACCACGACCTTCCCCACTCAGCTGGAGGCGAAGATTTCGCTCCAGTTGTCTGGCGACACCCAAACGACCTTCTTGTCGCGGCCGTCGTCGCCGATGTCATTCGGAGAGCAATTCGGGTTCAGGAACCCGAAGCGCGACCTGCCTGCGGCGATACCGCTTGACCGCGCGCTGACTCAGTCGAATGACCCCTCGAGACTCGGCGTCACGGCTGAAGAACAGCGCGCCGCCGGTGTGTCGCTGGTGAACCGATGGGCGCCCGGCACCGTCAAGGCGCTGCCGAACGGCAGCCTGGGTGCGCAGGTCGGCAATACGATTCGACTGGGCTCTGAAGCGCGGCTCGGCTTCCTGGTCGGGGCACAGGTGAAGCGTCGCGAGCACACCCGGCGCATCACCAGCCAAGACACCACCATCGATGCTGACCAACTGATCGGCGTGAGTCAAACGTCGACCGAGTACGGCACCGTGAGCGGAGCCACCTCGGGGCTCGCGAACATCGGCCTCCAACTGAGCCGCGACCACGAAATCAGCCTGCTCACGCTGGCGCTCACCACGACTGACGACCAAGCCATTCGCAGCTCAGGAGCCGACTTCGTCTCGGTCAACAACCAGCGAAGCGATCGCCTCCAATTCACCCAGAAGCAGCTGGTGTTCAACCAACTGCGAGGGTTTCATCGCATTGGAGCCTTGGCCGACCTCGAGGTCGACTGGCAGGGCAACTATTCACGGGTTGATCGCAATGAGCCGGACATTCGCGACAGTCGATATTTCTTCAACGCCGACGGTTCGGCGAGCCTGAGATACCAGCCCAACTCGGCCGAGCGATTTTTTCTCACGCTGGGCGAAGACACCGGGGGAGGCTCGCTGAACGTCACGATGCCGTGGCGCTCGTTTCGCTTTCGCGTCGGCGGCTTGACTCAGTACTCGACCCGGTTCTTCGACGGTCGGCGGTTTCGCTTCTTTCCCTCCACGTCGTTCTTGCCGACAGAGCTGCGAACGCTCACCGCAGATCAGCTCTTCACGCCCGACCGCATCGGGCCGGGCAGTGGCACCACCTACTTCCTCAACGAGACCACCTTCGCCTCCGACCGATACACCTCATCGCTCAGCGTGTACGCCGGCTACGTGTTGGTCGACTGGACCGCGGCGTCGTGGTTTCGAGCCCAGGCAGGGGTTCGCTACGAGGGGTCGACTCAATCGGTCGAGGGCAACAGCCCCTTCGCGACCGCCTCAATGACTACCGCGCCGGTGCGCCGCTCGTACAACAACGCGTTGCCCTCGGTGAACGTGGTGTTCACGCCCCGCGAGAACCTCAATATTCGCGCTGCCTACGCCTACACCCTGGCCCGGCCGACCTTTCGAGAGCTGGCCCCGTTCTTGTTCTTCGATGTGGTTCGGCGCCGAAACATCTCGGGCAACCCGAACCTGGTGCAGACCGGCATTCACCACGCCGACTTGCGCGGTGAGTGGTTCTTGACCGACACCGAGGTGCTCTCGATTTCGGTGTTCGCCAAGCAGTTCGAGAAGCCCATCGAGCGGGTCATCGTGGGCTCAAGCTCGTCATCAGACTTCGGGTTTCGCAACGCTGATGGCTCCACGCTCCTTGGTGCCGAGATCGAGGCGCGTATGTCACTTTCTCGTCTCGCGCCGGCCCTCAAAGACTTTCGGCTCAGCGGCAACTTCGCCTTGATGTATTCGCGCATACAAATCTCGCCTGGTTCAGGCAGCTTGGGCACGACCGATCGCGCGTTGCAGGGTCAGTCGCCGTTCGTAGGCAACCTCGCGCTGACCTGGTCGCGGACGGAATGGGGTTTCGAGGCCGGTGTTTTCTACAACGTCTACGGGCCGCGGATCTCCGAGGTGTCGGTGCTGCCGCAGCCCGACATCGTCGAGCAAACGTTTCACAAAGTCGATCTCACTGTCTCCAAGCAGTTCCCCGCAGGGTTCGCCGCGAAGCTCACGGCGGCCAACGTTCTCAATCAAGCGATCCGGCTCCAGCAAGGGGCGGTCGAGGTTCTCCGCTACCCGACGGGCGTGCAGTTCAGCGCGACGCTCAGTTGGTCTCCCCCAATCGAAAAGAAGGCAACCCCATGAAGCTGCTCAAAGTCTCGCTCTTGTTTTGTTCGTTCGCACTCCTCGCATGCCCCGGCGCGAAGCCCGGCACCGTCACCGACGGCGGCACGACCAGCCAGCGCATCGACGTCGCCGCTGACGTGACCGCCGACACCACCTGGTTGAAGACCAACACCTACGTGCTCAAGACCTTGGTGTACGTCGACAACGCCACCCTTACCATCGAAGCCGGCACCACCATTCTCGGTGAGTCAGGCTCGGCGTTGATCGTCACCAAAAGCGCCAAGCTGATCGCGGCCGGCACTGCGACCGAGCCCATCGTCTTCACCGTGAATGCTCCGAGCGGCATGCGCGGCTTGGGAAACAACAACTGGGGTGGAGTGATGCTCAACGGCAAAGCGGCCATCAACGTGGTCGGCGGCGACAACCTCGCTGAAGGCGTCGTCGACGGGCCGAAGAACCGCTACGGCGGCGGGCTGACCCCGGACAACTCGCACAACTGCGGCACCCTGAAATATGTCCGCATTGAATTTGCCGGTCAGCCGCTCTCAGCCAACAACGAACTCAACGGCTTGACGCTCAACGCATGCGGTTCGGGCACGGTGATCGACTACGTGCAAGTTCACCGCGGCATCGACGACGGCATCGAGATCTTCGGTGGCACAGTCAACGTGAAGCATGCCGTGATTACCGGCAGCGACGACGACGGCCTCGATTGGGATCAAGGGTGGACTGGGAATGCCCAGTTCGTGGTGATTCAGCAGCTCCTTGGTCGCGGGAATCTCGGCATCGAGGCTGACAACAACCGAACCGGCCAAGATCTGGTGCCGCGTTCAAACCCGACGCTGTCGAACTTCACCCTGATCGGTCGCGCGCCTGATGAGTCGAACAGCGGCGAAGGCACTTCGCGAGGCATGAGCTACCGCGTCGGGTCAGCGGGCAAGCTGAACAGCTCGATCATCACCCGCTTCAATGACTGGGCGATGTTCGTCGATGGCTCCTCGAGCAAAGCGCAGTGGGATGCGCAGGAGCTGGTCGTGAAGAACAGCGTGTTCTTCAAGAATCCGGTCGACGGCTACCAAAACGTTGCGCCTCCCAAGCTCGCCGACGGCGGCGTAGCGGTTGACCTCGCGAACGAAAGCGATCTGGTTGCGGCCCCGTCGCTGAACAACCGCGTCGTCGACCCGCAGCTGACCGACGCGGTTTCGGCGACGGCGCCAAACTTCAAGCCCGCGGCCGGGTCTCCGGTTCTGACGGGTGGCGTGGTGCCGACGGGTGCATTCTTCGATGCAACGGCCACCTTCGTCGGAGCGATCGGCACAACCGATTGGACCACCGGCTGGACAGCGTACCCGGAGAACTGAGCCCACCATGTTCGCCGCTTTCGAAGCTGAGCTCGACAATGAAGCGCCTCGCCGGCTCGCGATCTCGATCGGAGCGGCGATGGCGGTACTTGGTGCGCTCGGCTTCGGAGCGATGGTGATCTCCGGGCGCATCACCCCGGAGCAGGAGGCGGAGCAGATGGTCGACGTCTCGTTTCGGCCACCGCCCCCACCCCCGCCGCCAGCGAAGATCGAGAATCCTCCGCCTCCGCCGCCGCCTAAGGTGGCGAGGGCAGCAGTGCCCCCTGCTGAGGCTCCGACCCCGGCGGTTGACGTACCGGCACCGGCGGCGGCCGCGTTGGTCGCTCCGAAGGAGATACCGACCAAGGCAGCACCCGAAGTAGCGCCTGAGCAAGCCGTCGCGGAGCGTCACCTGGCGGTCGGCGGGAGCGGCACAGGGGCAGGCAATGGAGCTGGGGCTGAAGAGTCACCTGAGCCGGTGTCGGCGGCGGCGGGCGGAGGGCCTGTCAATTTGCCGGAAGACGCCGACCCGCCCGAGCCTTCGGAAGCGAACGTCATGCCTGAATACCCGGAAGCCGAGCGCACGGTCGGGCACGAATCAGTCGTGATTCTGAAGATCGTGATCGAAGCCGATGGCCGCGTCGGGCGCATCATCGTGATGAAGGGAGACGAGCCGTTCTTGGCCGCGGCACTCTCTGCGGTTCGGAGCTGGCACTACGAGCCTGCGAAGCTCGACGGTCAGAGCATCGCCACCTTCAAGATCGTAAAAATTCCTTTTCGCCTGAAAACGTAAAACCCGGAGGTACTGCCATGTTCGATTTGGGTAAGATCATCAGCCACATGGGGCCGTTCGCCCTCACCATCGCCATCACCCTGTTGTTGATGGCCCTCGCTTCTCTCGCAGTCTTTTTCGAGCGCCTGTACGCCTACGCCCGAAGCCGCGCCGCGTCGAAGATCTTCGCGCGTGAAGCGCGCTCGCTGCTCTTGGCGAACGACACCGAAGGGCTGCGAACGAAGGCCAACGCTGCCAAGCGCTCGCACCTGGCCCGTCTTCTCTCAGGTGGCATCAAGACCTTCGAAGAGCAGAGCGCTCAGAAGCAGTCACAGATTGCACCGACCGAGATGACTCGCCGCGAGATGGTTCGACAGAGCGACGCGCTCGCAGCTGACGTTCGACGAGGCATGGGCGTTCTGGCTTCGGTGGGCTCGGTCGCGCCCTTCGTAGGGCTGCTCGGCACGGTCATCGGCATCATCGATGCGTTTCAAGGCATCGCCAAGGAGGGCTCGGGTGGTTTGGGAGCCGTCTCGTCGGGTATCTCTGAGGCCCTGGTGGTGACCGCGCTCGGGCTGGTGGTGGCGATACCCGCGGTGCTCGCCTACAACTGGTTGTCCACGCAGGCCGACGCGATCATTCTGGCGATCGACCAGGCCCGAGGTGAGTTCATCGATTTTCTCGAGAGCCGTCACGGGAAGCAGAGTCATGTCTGATCAGGGCACCGACACGCCGAGGCGCGCTTCCTCGGTGGTGAAGGCCGAGATCAACGTCACGCCGCTCGTCGACGTGGTGCTGGTGCTGCTGATCATCTTCATGGTGGTGGCACCGCAGATGGAGGCTGGCATCTCGGTCGATCTGCCCAGCATCATGAATCCCGACTCGAGCAAGAACGACATCGAGCCCACCACGCTCACCCTCACGCCTGAGGGCAAGCTGTTTCTCGAAAAGGAGCTGATCACCGAGGCCGAGGTGCTCTCTCGGCTGGAGCGGCTGCACACCGAGAGACCGACAGCGCGACTGGTGCTCAAGGCCGACAAGCGGCTGGAGTACGGCAAAGTTCGGGCGCTGTTCAAAACCTGTCAGACGATCGGGTTTCCCGGGGTAGCGCTGCAAGTGCTCGATCGCGCGAATCAGAAGGGAGCACCCGATGGCGTTTGATCTCGGCAGCTCGAAGCGCGGCCTTCGGCCCTCGATGAACGTCACGCCTTTGGTCGACGTGGTGCTGGTGTTGTTGATCATCTTCATGGTGGTGACGCCGCTGCTCACCAAGCAGCTGTGGCTCAACGTGCCGCCCAAGGCCGAAGCTGAAGCACCGCCGCCTTCACCTGATGCGCTCCCGCCGATCGTGTTGACGCTGAATCGCGCCGGGGCCCAGATCAACGGTCAGGCTTTCGTTCGCAGCCAATTGCCGCAAGCGCTCCAACGCATGCTCGCGGCGCGCCCAGATAAGGTTGTCTTCTTCGATGCGCAGAGCGATCTCCCCTACGGCGAAGCGTTGGACTTGATGGATTTCGTGCGTGGCCATGGTGTTCACACGCTGGCGGTGCTGGGCGATGAGGTGGCCGTCGCGCCCTGAGCTCGTAGGGCTCAATCACACAGTGTGTGCGCTCCGGCTTTTATGACCGCGCTCTTCGAATGCTCGCTACAGTTTGAACGCTTTGCCGACGCTCCGCCGTTACTTCGCGATCTACACCAACGAGGGGAAACCCTCTGACGCCGTGGCGGCGTCGCCCGAGACCCATGTTTTTCTAGGTGAGATGGGCGAGGTGCTGCACCCGGCCTCGAGCGACGAGCTGTTCGGCCCGTATGCCTCGAAGTTCATGCAGCAGAAATTCAAGCGCGGGTACCTGCTCGGCTTTTCGCGCGACGTGAAGGGGCCCTCCTCTTCGTTTTTCTCTGATGTACGCACCGCCTTTTTGGCCGCGACCAAAGGGGTCGAAGGCTACGCGATTGACGTCTTGAGACTGTGGCCGTTTCCGCTCGAGCTGGCGGGCGAGCTGCTGCCTGACGAGCCGCTGGCGGAAGATCTGTTCTCAGTGGGCTTCACCGAGATGGGTGAGCATGGGTATCGGGCCGAGACCTTCGGCCTCGCGCATCTCTCGCAGCGCGAGGTGTCGTTCGAGTTTCACGGCAAGGAGCTGATCGAAGAGGCGGCCTTGATGACCGCGCATCTGGCCGATTGGGTGCTCGAGCACGGCAAGCGAGTCGATCACGGTCAATCGATGGCCTTTGGCTTCGATCGAATCGGTTTTCTGGCTGCCGAAGGAGGAAGCCCACCGGAGGCGCTGCGAGGCTGGCACCCGCCCTTGATTCAACGTCTGCTCCCCGAGGCCCTCTTCCCCGGAGTGGGTGCGCTCGAGGTGTTGACGCACCCGCCCGACGGGGCGCCGGTTCAAGACCTCACCGTGCCGCTGCAGCGCGCGCTCGATCAGCGCTTGATGCTCGAGGAGCTCGATGTCACCGGCGACTCGCCGCACGCGTCGAATACGGCGCATCTGCGCGGGGTGGTGTCGGGGCTCCGTTCGCTGCTCGCCTGGCGCGATGAGCCCACCGCTTCGAAAGACAGCGGGTGGACGTTCGTGAGCAAAGTGCGAGGCGACTCGATCGACGAGGGCGTCACCACCCTCAGCGAAATCATTCACCGGGCGCCCGGTATCCTCCGGTACCTGGCGCTCCCGCCTGGAATGCGGCTGGAGTGGGACGAGCAGGGTGTGCTGCAGGTTGACGCGTCGAAGGCGAAGCTGGACGAGACCGACTTCGACGAGGACTCCGGTGTCAACGGGTAGCTTCTTTGGCGAGCTGTACCTGCGGAGCACCCGGCCGTTTTTGGCGGCCCACGTCACCCAGGCTGATGCGCGCTACCTCAGCACCCGACTCGATGCCCTGCCGCTCGAAGGCCCGGTGCTCGACGTGGGGTGTGGTCATGGCCGGCATCTTCACCTGCTTCAGAAATCGCAAAAGCATCGACGGGCGGTGATTGGCGTGGAGCTCGACGAGGCGTCGCTGCGCGCGTTGACGGCCGTTGGCCCGGCGCCGGTGGTTCGAGGCGACTTCTTCGTGCTGCCTTTTCGTGACGAGGCCTTCGCGGCGGCGTTCGCCTGGTACAACACGCTCTTTTCTTTCGAAGAACCCAGCCTTTTGAACCTGCTCAAAGGGCTGGCGCGATGCGTCAGGCCAAAGGGGCAACTGATCGTGCATGGCACCTGGTGGGAGTGGGCCGCCTCGCAGCCGCCAGCCGAATTTCGCGGCACGCTCCCCGACGGCTCGAAGCTGCTGGAGCGCGCTGCGTACGATCGGCTCACGGGGCGAGATCAAATCGAGCGCGAGCTGGTCACCCCGGGTGGTCAGGTGATGGCTGGCTCATTTTTCATTCGTTACTATCCCCTTGACGTTCTCGGGGCGCTGCTCGACGAAGCCGGCTTCGAGACGACGTGGGTACACGGCAACATCGAAGGGCACCCGGTGAGCCCCAGCTCGCCGGATCTGATTGTTGGAGCGTTGAAACGTGGGTGAGCACTCTGCACGACATTCGATCACCGGCGCTTTCCCAAAGCGGGTCGAGGTGTATGAGGTGGGGCCTCGTGACGGGCTTCAAAACGAGCTGCGCACGCTCCACACCGCAGACAAGGCGCGGCTGATCGAAGCGTTGATCGCGGCCGGAGAGCGCCGAATCGAGGTCACCTCGTTCGTCTCTCCGCGGTGGGTACCGCAACTGGCGGACGCGGAGAAATTGCTGGGCCTGCTTGATCGCCCTGATGGGGTGGTCTTCACCGCGCTGGTGCCGAACCTCAAGGGGCTTGAGCGCGCCAAGGCGGTCGGGCTGCACGAGGCGGCGGTGTTTCTCTCGGTCACCGAGGCGCACTCGAAGAAGAACATCAACAAGTCGGTCAAAGAGGCGGTCGACACGGCGCGCGAGGTCTCGTCGGCGGCGCTGGCGGCGGGCATGCGGGTGCGCTGCTACCTCTCGACGGTTTGGGGTTGCCCGTACGAAGGGGTCGTGCCGGTCGAGCGGGTGATCGAGGTGGTCAAGCAGCTGGCCGACATGGGGCTGTACCAACTCTCACTGGGCGACACGATCGGCATCGGCACCCCTTCGCTGACCGAAGAGATCATCAGCGAGGTCTCGAAGATCTTGCCGCTCGCCCAGATCGCGCTGCACCTGCACGACACCCGGGGCACGGCTTTGGCGAACGCGCTGGTGGGCTTGTCGATGGGCATCACCACCTTCGACTCGAGCATCGGAGGGTTGGGCGGGTGCCCCTATGCGCCTGGTGCGGCAGGCAACCTGGCCAGCGAAGACCTGGTGTTCATGCTCAACGGCATGGGCATCGACACCGGCATCGATCTGAATCGCCTGGTCGAAGCGGGCGCGCTGGCTCAGGAGCTGATCGGCCGGAAGCTCAGCGGGAAGTACCTGCAAGCCGCGTTGGGTGAGCGGGAGAAGAAGCAACGACGCGCTACGCCGGGTGTGTCTTGAGCCAGCCGGTCACGCGCTCTTCTCGTTCTTTGGTGTCACCTTCGACCTTCGAGAGCTCCTGAACGGCGGCCTCGGCTTGGGCGCGCGGTCGTCGCAACGCCCACTTGATGGTGGCCAGCTCCAAATGCACTTCAAAGAGCGCTGAGTGCATGGTCGGCTGTGACTCGAGCGCTTTGAGCGCGGCCTCGGCGCGCTGTTCGGCCTCAGGCAAGCGCCCTGCGCTTCGCAAGGTGGTGGCGAGCACCGTCAGGCGGGTGGGTGCGGCGTTCGAGCCGACCGCCTGGTCGATCTCGAGCGCGCGTTCGGCCAATGCGACGGCCTCCGCCGGGCGACCGAGCTCGAGCACGGTCTGCGCCGTGACCGAGAGCACCTCGGCCAGGCTGGGGTTTTTGGGGCCGAGGTCCTCCGAGAGCCTGAGGGCGTGCTTCAGCTCCTTCTCTGCTTCTTCTCGCCGCCCCATCGCGCGCAGCACGTTGGCTCTGCCGGCCATCGAACGAACGATCGAAACCTGCTTGGGGCTGGTATTGGCGGCTCCGATGGCGATCGCGCGATCGTAGGCGACCAGAGCCTCGGGTAATCGATTGAGCTCGGTCAGCAGCTCGCCGAGATTGGTGGCGTGGGTGATGAAACCCATTGTCTTGAATGCGAGAGAGCGCGCTCTCGGCCAGGCGACAGTAGGCAATCAGCTCGTCGTAGAGCTGGCCGGTTTCAGTGCCCAGCGCCGCCAGCAGAAGCAAGCTCTGAAAGCGAATCGAGTCGTCGCCGCTCACTTCGGCGAGCCGAATGGTCTCGAGCGTCAGCTCTCGCAGACCCTCATACTTACCCAGGGGCCCGCGGGCTTTGATGAGCCGGAGCGTGGCCTCGGCCTCGATGGGGGCGAAGTCGATGGCTCTGGCTTCAACCGCCACGGCCTCGAACATGACGACCGCCTCTGGCACTTTGCCGGTCGCAAAGAGCGACTGAGCGACATGCAATCTCGCCTGGAGCGCTTCGGCGGCCTTCTTCACCATGTCGTTCTTGGGCAGCGGGGTGCCTCGTTCGAGCGCGGCGACGTCGGCGCAGCGACTGAGAATGGTCAGGGTGCTCGAAGCGCGTGGCGCTCGCCGAACCGCTGCGAGATCGGGCGTGGCAAAGGCATCACTGAGCGCGCGGAGCTCGTCGAGCCGATCATTGAGACACCGCAGGCGAAGCGAGAGCACCGCACCTGATTGCTCGCCGCGAATCCAGGTGGCCTCACAGGCCTCGACCTCCTGGCTCACCCACTCGCTGGCGTAGCGGTCGAACGACTCCTTGAGCGCTCTCCAGGCGTCTTCCGCGTAGGGCGCTCCGGTGGCGACGAACCCGGAGTGAATGGTGCTTTGCCGCGCTTCGCTCCACACGTTGACCAGGCGCTCGTCGGCGCCGCGGCATCGCTGACTCTGCTGATGAGCGATGGCGATGCCGCCCGCGACCACGCC
>Ga0105048_10018896_pt1 | contig 10577 bp, 11 predicted proteins | sample MAT05_FD_78382 | JGI IMG/M metagenome (GOLD analysis project Ga0105048, IMG submission 78382) | Freshwater microbial communities from Lake Fryxell liftoff mats and glacier meltwater in Antarctica - MAT-05 | ecosystem: Environmental > Aquatic > Freshwater > Ice > Liftoff microbial mat | place...
GGAGTTGAGTGAAGGTGTAGTGGCCGCTGGCGCTGGTCCATGTGTGAGTCACCTCAACTGAGCCGGTGAAATACAGGGTGATGGTGATGCCGGCCATGCCCGGTTCCTGTGTCTGGTGAATCCCATCGTGATTGACATCTTTCCAGACCTGACCTTGCACACTGGCAGCCGGCGCAAAATCCGCTGCAACGACGTTTGTGTGGGGTTGTCCAACTGTCACAAATAGAACAGCCGCGCAAAAACACACGAGACTACGAAGAGTACGAAGAGTGCGAGTGAATCGATTGGATGCAATGTAGGCAAAATGAGCTGTGATCATCATTGCTTCCCCTCCTGCAACGACAGAATAAACACCACTGACGCAAGAAGGTTGCACGCCATGACGTCATAGTCACAACTTGATTGTGCAAACGAACTTTAATGACAGTGCTCTTATCAATTAGTCGCGGATAATTACACGACCTGCACGCATCATGAGGGATCGCCGAACAAAATCATGCTTTAGGTGGATGCATATACTGGCCCGTAGTTGGCCGATTGGCTAAGGGCGTCGCCGGCATCTCTACGGGTGCATTTGCTGAAAGAGCTATTTCCACGAATCCCCACAAATCTCACGAATCTTTTCTGATTCATATCGATTCGTGAGATTTGTGGGGATTCAAGGCGGCGAATACAACACAGCATGTCGCCTTTTCCAATCCACCGTGTCCGGCCTTAGGCCGAAATCGCTTCTGCAATCGCTTCGTCCAGCGCTTTCATGATGAGATAGGCCGAAGTTGCGCCGGCATCCTGAAATCCACGAGCCCGCTCACCCAGTCGGCTGGCCCGGCCGCGTTTAGGAATGAGTTGGCGCGTTTCCTCCACGCCATGTAACGCAGCAGCGGTGCCGGCCGCCAACCCAACCGGCACGGTTGCGCCAGTCTGAGCCGCATTGCGGGTAGCCTGGGCCGCCGGCAACCACGCATCCAACATGGTCTTATCACCCAGCTCGGCCTTGCCTATTTGTTGGATCGCCCCCGCCATCGCCTCATAAATCGCGGCCCAGTCCGCAGCCTGATCGAGCGCGGCTTTGCCAGCGGAAGCCTGCGCCGCTGCTGCAAAACCTACCTCATACATCACCCCGCTGGCCGCGCCCACTTCATCGGCAAACGCATCGCTCACGGCCTGCAGTGCCGTTTGTGGCGTTGGGTGTTGCAATGCCGCCAATGCCTTGCGCGCCGTACGCATACCGATGGTCATGCTGACGCCGTGGTCGCCGTCACCGACTTCGCTATCCAGCGCGCACAAATAATCCTTGTTCGCCTCGATGACGTTGGCGATATGGGTCAGGACCTGAACCATCGCTTTGCCATCAACCCGGTGTTTATCTTTCATTTGTTCATCTTTCATCTTTCATTTCTGATCTTTCATCTTTCATCTTTCGCCAGTCATCTTTTGTTGCCTGTGCTCATGTCTTAAATGAAAGATGAAAGATGAACAAATGAAAGATTTAATCTGCCTCAGTGCTGCTTAAACATCGCGCAATTGGCCGGCTTGCCCAGCATCTCGTCCAGCTCGCCATCCAACCGCATCAGCGAGATCGACGCGCCGGCCATCTCCAGCGAGGTGACATATTCGCCCACAAATTTGCGCCGAATCTTGATGTGATGGCCGTCCAAAATCTGCTTCACCCGCCGATACACAACGTAAAGCTCCTCAGCCGGCGTCGCGCCCAACCCATTCACCAGCACGGCCACCTCGCTGCTCGCGTAGTCCAGGTCGGCCAAAATCGCGCCCACCATCTCATCCACAATCGCATCAACCGGTGCTAATTTGGCGCGGCGCATGCCAGGTTCGCCATGAATGCCAAGGCCAATCTCCATCTCATCGTCACCCAGGCTAAAGGTGGGTTTGCCATTGGCCGGCACGGTGCACGACGTGAGCGCGACACCCATCGTACGCGTGTTCGAGTTGGCCTTGCGCGTCGTCGCCACTACGGCATCTAAATCCGCCATGGTCTCAGCTTTGGCCGAAGCGGTCTTCAGCACCAAAAATGCGCCGGCAATGCCGCGCCGCTTGTCCATCTCATCGGGCGGAGCCGAGGCCACATCGTCGGTGCCAAGCACGGTGACAACACGAATGCTCTGTGCCTGGGCCATGGCCGCAGCACGATCAAAGTTCAACACATCGCCGGCGTAGTTGCCATAGAAATACAACACCCCCGCGCCACCGTTGGCCGCGTGGGTCGCCTCAAGAATCGGCTTAGCCGGCGGCGAGGCGAAAATGTTGCCGATGGGCGCGGCATCGGCCCCACCCTGGCCCACATAGCCCGTAAAAATAGGCATATGGCCCGACCCACCGCCAATGACCACACCGACTTTGCCGGCAATTGGCGCGTCGATGCGTGCCACCGCGCGCCGGCCCACCCGCTTTAGCACATCGTCGTGGGCGGCGCAATAGCCCTCGACCATCTCCTCGACCACATCGAACGGATCGTTAATGAGTTTTTTCATGGGAACAGAGTTGTTAGTGACTGGTTGCTGGTTGCTAGTAGTTGGGCTGGTTGTTGGGTAATCATCACTCAGAACTAACAACCAGTCACCAGCAACCAGCAACTCAGCTGCCGGCCGCCTTCCGCTCAATCTCCGCAATCTTCGCCACTTTACGGGCGCTGTTGCCGCCCTGGAATTCGCTGGCCATCCATGCGTCCACGATCTGCTTGGCAAGCTCAAATCCAATCACACGCGCACCCATGGTGATGATCTGGGCGTTGTTGCTTTTGCGGGCGCGCTCGGCCGAGTAGGTGTCGTGGGCCTGCGCCGCATACACGCCCTGCACTTTGTTGGCTGCAATCGCCATGCCGATGCCGGTGCCGCAAATCAGGATGCCGCGCTCGTGTTTGTGGGCCGAAATGTCGTTGGCCAATGCCACGGCCACATCGGGGTAATCCACTGGGTCGGCCGTCGCTGGCCCATAGTCCGCCACGTCAATTCCCTGCGATTCCAAATGTCTTTTGATAATCTCTTTCAAGCCAAAGCCGGCATCATCCGCGCCGATGGCCACAACGGGTTTATCACTCATGGTTCTCCTAATCGCTCAAGCACATTCACACACGCAAAGCGTGTTGCAATACATTGATGAAACTCTCGGCCTGCCACGCGGCACGGCCCACACCCAGGCCGGCGCACTCGGGCAAATGCGCATACGCGCCGCAGTTTTGCGCGTTCACACTGCCGCCATACAAGATCGGCACCCCATCACCGGCGGCACCAAATTGCTGATGCAACGTGCGCCGGATATTGGCAAAGGCCTCGGCCACATCGGCAAGGTCAGCCGGCACACCCGCCGTCCCAATCGACCACACCGGCTCATACAGCACCAGCACCTCTCGCGGGTCAGCCAGCCCGGCCAATGCAATCTCTAGTTGCCGCGTCACGTAGGCCTGACCCGTGTCGCGTTGCTTCTCAGCAGCCGTCTCGCCCACACACAGCAGGATGCGCAATTGGTGCCGCGCCGCGGCCAGCACTTTGCGGTTCACGTTCTCGTCGGTTTCACCAAACAAGGTGCGCCGCTCGGCATGGCCCAGCATCACCAGATTCGCACCACACGCCTTCAACTGCACCGCCGAAATCTCACCCGTATACGCCCCATCATCCTCCCAATGCATGTTTTGTGCACCCAGCCAAATGCCGGCGTGCGCGCATGTATCAGCCACAGTGGTGAGATTGGTATACGACGGGATCACCCACAACTGCGTGGCCGGCGCGCCGCTGGCCGTTTGATACTGACTGAGTTGCGCCACAAACACACTGGCCTCGGCCGGCGTCTGGTTCATCTTGAGGTTGGTGCCAAAGTAAAACATATTCGTTAGCGGTCGGAGCGCTTGAAGCGCTCCGACCGCTGAGTTACCGTTGCTTCTTACTCGCCTTCAGCAATCCCACCATTTCCTGAATGCGCATCGCACGCATCTCCGGCTTCTTCGCCCCTTCAATCCATTTGATGTAACCTTTGCGATAGAACGTCGCCAGCGCCTGAAAGAATTCAAATGCAGCCGGCTCGGCCGCCAGTGCGCTCACAATATCCACGGCCAATGTGTCCTGCTGTGGCCCTTCCGGCTCAATCTCGACGGTCACCCGATCGCCCGCGTTAATGCCGCAATCGCGCCGCCATGCCGCGCCCAGCACCATGAAATAAGCACTCGCTTCACTGCCAAGCGAGCCGCGAAACATCCGGCCATTGATCGAAGCACGAATATGATGCCGGGCTTTCTTGCCCCACACGCTCTGTGGATCAAACGGCAACGCAATGAAAACACGGCTGCGCTCACCCACCTGGACCACGCCGTCAAATTTTTGTTTGCTCTGTTCACTCATGCGTCACTCTTTGCGTTGTTGTTGTTTGCTAGTGGTTGGTCGCTGGTTTTGAAGCACTAGTTCTTCACTAACAACTAACGACTAACAACTAATCACTCCCCTTCATATCCACGGATTCACGACCAGCTTAATCACCTCGCTGCGCTGCATGCGCATCAGGCCGTCTTCCACTTGCTCCAACCCAATCTCGCCGTCCAACAGCGGCTTCACATTCACCTGCCCGCTGGCCAGCATGTCACGGGCCATCTCGGCCGTGCGCGGCGTCAGGTGAAACGTGCCCTTCATGGTGATCTCGCCGTAGTGCAAATGAGTCGCATCGAAGGCCACTTGCGTGCCGCCCGGCAGGCCGCTGAACTGCATCACCGTGCCGCCCTTGCGCGTCATCAACATCGCCTGCTGCCAGGTCTCCGGCGTGCCGGCGCACTCAATCGTCACATCCGCGCCGTGGCCCTCAGTTTGCGCTTGCACAAACTCAATCGGATCGCCATCGAGTGTGCTGAACAACACATCGGCACCGACTTGATTTGCGCGTTCGAGCCGGCCCTTGTTGCGCCCAATCGCAATCACGCGCGATGCACCCAACGATTTCACCAATTGTATTTGCATCAAGCCCTGCGCGCCTACGCCCAGAATCACCACGCGGTCACCGAGTTGAATATTGGCGTTAATGGCGCTGAGCACGGCGCAGGCCAACGGCTCCACAAACGCCGCCTCAGCCGCGAGTAGATGCGCCGGCCGCAAGAACAAATTTTGCGCCACGATGTGGACGGGCAGCTTGTAATACTCGGCGTAGCTGCCAAAGCTAAAACGGCTTTCCAGTTCGACGCACTGCTGGGGGCGATTGCGCCGGCAATAGAAGCACTGATTACACGGCGCGCTGTTCACGCCCATCACCGCGTCGCCCTCGCGGAACCGCGTCACATCCGCGCCCACGGTCGTCACGATGCCCGAATACTCGTGCCCAAACGGCATGGGCGGTTTGAACAACTTGTGGCCGCGCCGAAATGCTTTTAGATCGGTGCCGCAGGTGGTAGCCGCTTCCACTTTAATCACGACTTCACCCGCGGCCGGCATCGGCGTCGGCACCTCACGCAACTCCAACTGACCCGGCCCAAGAAAATATACAGCTCGCAAAATTTACTTCGTCCCTTCGATTAAAGCAGCAGCAGACATTTGCGCTCGCGTGGCCGGTATCACATGGCTCCACACGATGAAGCCCAGCGTCGAGATCAGCAGCAGCAAAAACCCCGGCTCGTACAGCGCCTTGGTGAGCGGCTGAAACATGCCAATGATGCCGAGCGCGATGCCGGCGATCACCACAGTCTCGATCACCCCATGTATGCGTGGATTAACGCGGTGATTCAATCGCCGCGACAGCCTGACGATGAAGGTAATGAACGCCGTTAAAAAAATAACGAACCCGACGATAAAAGCCGTGGCTTGTAAAAATGGGGACATAGGTACCGAACCTAGCAGAACCTAAGGTTCTGCCACTATGCGAATCTACAACCGAGCGCCGTCCTCTTTGCTAAAGATGTGCAGCCGCTCGCGGTGAATATTAAACCGAACCGGTTGGCCGAGCTTGAGTTGAGCGATGCCGCCGACCGTGCTCAGAATCGTTTGTGCGCCGGAGCGAATGTGCACAATGGTCTCGACGCCCAACGGCTCCAACAACGCCACTTCGCCGGCCAGCTCCCCCTCAGGCTCAATTCGCACATCCTCGGGCCGCAAGCCGAGAATGAAGGCGGCGGGAGCCTTGTTTTGCGCCGGCAACGGCAGGCTTAACCCGCTGCTTTGGGTGAGGTGAATTCGGCCATCCTGCATCTCGGCCGGCATCAAGTTAATCCGTGGCACGCCGACCATCTTGGCCACAAAGGCATTGGCCGGCTTGTCGTAGATCTCGCGCGGCGTGCCCACTTGCACCAGCACGCCGTCGCGCATCACGCCCACCCGATCCGCCATCGTCATTGCCTCGATCTGGTCGTGGGTCACGAATAACGTGGTGCTGTGCTTCTCGCGCTGCAGCCGGCCCAACTCGATGCGCAGCGCCTCGCGCAGTTTGGCATCCAGGTTGGACAGCGGCTCGTCCATCAAAAAAATTTGCGGCTCGCGCACCAGCGCCCGCCCGATGGCCACGCGCTGCATCTCGCCGCCGGACAAGTTGCGGGTCGAGCGTTGCAACAGGTGGCTGATGCGCACCTTGTCGGCCGCCTCCTGCACTCGCGTTTTGATCTCGTTCTCCGGCACTTTGCGGCCCGGCGCACGCAGCGGAAACGCCAGGTTGTCATACACGCTCATGGTCGGGTAGAGCGAGTAATACTGAAACACAAAGGCGATGTCGCGCTCGGCCGGCGTGGTCGCGTCCACACTCTGCCCATCAAAGCGCAGATGGCCGCTGTCCTGACGCTCCAGCCCAGAGATGACGCGCAAGGTCGTGGTCTTACCGGCCCCCGTTGGCCCCAGCAACACGAAGAACTCGCCATCGCGCACGGTAAAACTCACCTCGCGCAACGCCGTCACATCGCCGAAGCGTTTGGTAATCTGGTCTAACTCGATTTGTGCCATTCTTAAATTAACAGGGAGCTATGAGCTAGGAGCTATGAGCGGTGAGCTAAGAGCGATGAGCAGCAAGACTCTCTGACCTCATAGCTCCTAGCTCACTGCTCCTAGCTCCTAGCTCACCGCTTTCTCCGTCTTCGGGTCAAAGAAGCGCACCATGTCCGGCTTCACATCGAATCGGACTTGTTGGCCGACCTGGTAATCGTCATCGCGGTTTACGCGCGCTTGCACCACGTTGGTTTCGCTGCCCAGCGTGATAACGAGCATGGTGTATGAGCCGTGCAAATCCACCGAGAAAATCTGGCCGGTCAGCGCGCCATCGGGCTGAATGTCCACCGCCTCAGGTCGGAAGCCGATGACCACTGCCTCGCCTTCAATGTGATTCACGCGCCCTTGCCAGACCGGCGGCGGCACATAGCTATTGCCGCCCGGCAGGTTCAACGCGTTGTCGCTGCCACGGGTTCCAGTCAGCAGGTTCATGCCTGGGCTGCCGATGAAGCGCGCCACAAACAGCGTGGCGGGGTCGTGATACACCTGCGCCGGCGTGCCAATCTGCTGCACCACCCCCTGCGACATGACCACGATCCGGTCGGCCATCGCCATCGCCTCGATCTGGTCGTGGGTGACATACACCGTGGTGGCGCGTTGATCCAGCATCAGCTTCTTGATATCCGAGCGCATCGTCTCGCGGAAGTCAGCGTCCAGCGCACCCAGCGGCTCGTCCATCAGGAAGCAGGCTGGCCGGCGCACCAACGCCCGCGCCAGCGCCACCCGCTGCTGGTCGCCGCTACTCAACGCGCCTGGCCGCAGTTTTAGCAACGAGTCAATTTGCAGCAGGCCGGCCACATCGCGCACCTGTTTGTCCACGCTGTCGCGCCGCTCGCCCTGCGACTTCAACGGAAACGCGATGTTCTCCCACACGCTTAAGTGTGGATACAGCGCAAAAAACTGGAACACCATCGCGATGTCGCGCTCGCTCGGCCGCAAGCGCGTGACGTCCTGACCATTCAGCAAAATCCTGCCGTTGCTGATCGTCTCCAACCCCGCGATCATGCGCAACGTCGTCGTCTTGCCGCAGCCCGACGGCCCCAGCAGCGCAATAAACTCGCCGTCCTGGATATGCAAATCCAACGGCCGCACGGCATACGCCTCGCCGAATCGCTTCTCCACTTGTTGCAGTTCGATGTTGGCCATGAGGAAGATTTGGAGAAGTCAGATGTCAGATTTCAGATTGGCTACAAGTAGCGCCGGTTCCAATCTGACATCCGACTTCTGACTTCTATTTTTTCAGCGCCCCAAACGTCACCCCGCGCAGCAAATAATCGCGCAGGGCAAACGTAACGATGACGACGGGAATGAGAAAGCCGAGTGAGCCGGCGGCGATGGCGGACCATTCGATGCCGCCGCTGCCGAGCATGGTTGGGATGCTAGGCGGAGCCGTGCGAGCGCGTTCGGTGGTGAGCATGAGCGCAAAGGCGTATTCGTTCCAGGCGAAGATGAGACAGAACACGAAGGTGGCGGCGATGCCGGTGATCGCTTGCGGCAACACCACCTTGCCAAACGCTTGCAGCCGCGTGTAGCCGTCGACCAGCGCGGCCTCCTCATACTCCTTGGGAATCTCATCGATAAAGCCCTTGAGCAGCCACACCGAGAACGACAGGTTGAACACGGTGTAGAGCAGGATCAGGCCGAGATGGGTGTCGCGCAATCCCAGATCGCGATACATCAGGAAGATGGGAATCGTGACCACGACCGGCGGCAACATGCGTGTGCTGAGGATAAAAAACAGCAGGTCGGATTTGCCTGGCACATTAAAGCGACTGAACGCATACGCGGCCAAGGTGCCCAGCACAGTCGATAGCACCGTGGATGCGCCGGCGATGATGAGCGAGTTGAGCACGCGGCCAGTGTATTGGCTGGGGCCGGTGATGGCCTGGCCGCGCTCGGCTGCGATGCGGTCGAACAAGGGCAGATTAGGCTGGGCCAATTTGGCTTTGGCCTGATCCTGCGGAATTTGCACGCGGTTGGTCAGCAAATTCACAAAGCCTTCCAATGTCGGCGTGAAGAAAATCTTGGGCGGGGCAGACACAATGTCCGAGCGCGCCTTGAACGCCGTCACCACCATCCACGAGATGGGAATCAGGCTGACCAGCGCGAAGGCCAGCGAGACGACCACGCGAATGATGCGGGCCACATTGGCGCGCGTGCCGACTTTGTCGACTCGTGTTGCGACGATGACGGGGTTGGAACCAATAGGGCTGGCCGCCATATTAGCCCTCCCTCACTCGGTTCAACGAGCGCACATACAGGTTGCTCACGGCCATCACAATCACCAGCATGATGTAGGCCAGTGCGCTCGATTCGCCGGTGTTAAATCTCGTAAACGCCACGCGATACAAGTTCACGGCCGCCAACTCAGTCGCATCACCCGGCCCGCCGCCGGTCAAGCCCATCACCAGATCGAAGGTCTTGAAGGCCTCGATGGTGCGAAACAAAATCGCGATGAGCAGCAACGGCGCGACCTGCGGCAGCGTGATGCGCCAGAACTGGTACCACGAGCTGGCCCGGTCGATGGACGCGGCCTCATACAAATAATCAGGGATGGCCTTCAAACCAGACAGGCACAGCAGCATCACAAACGGGCTCCACATCCACACATCCACAATGATGACCGCCCCCAGCGCGGTGGCGGGTTTGGCCAGCCAGTCGGGGCCGGCGTTGGGCGTGGTGAAGCCGATCAGGTAATTGAAGATGCCATACGAGGGGTTGAAGATCAGCTTCCAAAACAGGCCGATGACTACCGGCGACATCATGATGGGAATGAGAATCAGGGTGGTGATGAGGCCGTTGCCCTTGAACTTCTCGCGCAACAGCATGGCCAGGCCGAAGCCGACCAGCGTTTGCAGCGCGACGGACAAGACGACATAGCGGCCGGTCAGCGCGAAGTAGGTCCACACCTGTTTGTCCTGCAACAGATGCCGAAAATTCTCCAGACCCACCCACACCGGCGGGTTATTCGGCTTGATCACCGAGTATTCAGTGAAGCTGAGATACAGGCTGAAAAACAACGGGAAGATGTTCATCAGCACCAGCAGAATCAGCGTCGGCGCGATGAACAACCATTGAATCTGCCGGTCACTCATGCCGCGCCGACGGGGTACGGACGGGGAGGCGTTGCGTGCAGAAATTGCTGCCATTCGATTCAATACTTGCAAGCCCTGGGAAAGTGTTTTCCCATGAGGCGCGATCCGATCTTGGCAGGGGCGCAGCATGCTGCGCCCCTGCGATGCGAACGATTGCTTAACTCTAGAAAGGTGCCATCTACTTCAACTTGGCCTTCGTCAGAATGTCGTCGTGGTCTTTCTTGATGGTGTCGAGCGCTTCCTGGGCTGTGCCCTCGCCGCTCACCACATACTTGCTGAACTCGCGCTGGGCCGGCACCAGCAGGTCGCCAAACACGGGGTTGTTGTAGAAGTCTTTGACAAACGTCATCGTCTGCGCAAAGGCCGGGTTATACGGCGTGGCCTTCAAAAACTCATCCGACTTCAACACCTCAATGTTGCAGGTATAGCCGCCCAGCTCGGCCCACTTCTTCTGCGTCTCGAGCTTGCCGAACCACTCGATGAAGGCCTTGGACGCTTCCTTGCGATCATCGGCAATGTATGA
>Ga0105048_10018897_pt1 | contig 10577 bp, 9 predicted proteins | sample MAT05_FD_78382 | JGI IMG/M metagenome (GOLD analysis project Ga0105048, IMG submission 78382) | Freshwater microbial communities from Lake Fryxell liftoff mats and glacier meltwater in Antarctica - MAT-05 | ecosystem: Environmental > Aquatic > Freshwater > Ice > Liftoff microbial mat | place...
AACACCCTGCCGCATGATACGCAGCGGCGGAATTCGCACGCCCTCCTCGAACACCTCCTGGCAATCGGCTCCCCACAATGCGCCGCCGACATCGGGGCTATGCGCGATGGAGCCGGCAAAACCCACCAGCCTGTCGCGATAGAAGATGGGTGAGACTGCGGTGATGTCGGGCAGATGCCCCGTCGCCAGCCATGGGTCGTTGGTGATGACGCAATCGCCCGGCCGCCAGGTCTCGGGTGCGAACCTCTCCAGGAAGGCCCGGGTGGTGCGGGGCAGGATGCAGGAGAAGCTGGCGATGCCGCCGGTGTTCTCGCTCACGCTGTTGCCCTGGGCATCCATCAGCACGGTGGCGAAGTCGTTGCTCTCGCGCACGATGGTGGAGAAGGCGGTGCGCAACAGCGCTGTCGCCGCCTCATCGGCGATCGAGATAAGCCGGGACCAATGGACTTCGAGGGTGATGGGATCCAAGGAGGGCGCGCCTTTTGTTCTGCCCCGCCATGGCAAACGCTTGGCCGCTCCCCGTCAAGTGGCGGATCACGCGCGTATCATGAGTTTCCCCAGCGCCGTGACCAGGGTTGCCGGGTCATAGGGCTTCTGGATCACCTCTATGCCGGCATGGCGCGGCAAAGGTGAGTCGCCACCATAGCCGGTGGCCACCAGGAAGGGCACGCCCGCCACGGCCAGCGCATCGGCCAGCGGCAGGCATGTTTCGCCGCAAAGGTTGAAGTCCAGCACCGCGACATCGGGCCGGCCGGACGCTGCGAGAGCCAGCCCCTGGGCCACCGTGGCGGCCGGGCCCAGGATGATGGCGCCGGCATCCTGCAAAACATCTTCCAGCAGCATCGCCACCAACGGCTCGTCTTCCGCGACGAGTATCCGGAAGCCATCCAGACGATCCATGCCCTACTATCCTAATCCTGACGGAGCCTTCTTACACAGCCCGACCCGACATCCCAATGCACAAATTCGGAGATGACGAACCCGTGATCAATCGTGGCGGACGCATGTTGGTCGAGACTGGCGGCTTGCCGCCATCGGCCGGATGGCTTCCCATTCCTGCCGGGGCAAGATAGTGAACGGCCATGATACATTGCTCGAAAGCATGAAACGCGCCCTCATCACCGGCGTCACAGGTCAGGACGGGGCCTATCTTTCGCAGCTGCTGCTGGCGCAGGGCTATGAGGTCTTCGGGCTGCTGCGCCGCTCCGCCTCCGCCGATGTGATCGCCGAACGGCTGCGCTGGCTGGGCATCGAGGGCCAGGTCAGGCTGGTCGATGGCAACCTGACCGATATTTCCTCACTGATCCGGGCGCTGAACGAATGCGCCCCCGATGAGGTCTACAACCTGGGCGCCCAGAGCTTCGTGAAGGCGAGCTGGAACCAGCCGCTGCTCACCGGCCAGGTCACCGCCATGGGTGCGGCCAACCTGCTGGAGGCCGTGCGCCTGGTGCGCCCCGCCGCGCGCTTCTACCAGGCCTCCTCCTCCGAGATGTATGGCCTGATCCAGGAGAAGGTGCAGAATGAGCGCACCCCCTTCTACCCGCGCAGCCCCTATGCCGTCTCCAAGCTCTACGCCCATTGGCTGACGGTGAATTACCGCGAGAGCTTCGGCATGCATGCCTCCAGTGGCATCCTGTTCAACCATGAGAGCCCGCTGCGTGGCATCGAATTCGTCACCCGCAAGGTCACCGACGCGGTGGCCCGCATCAAGCTTGGCCTGGCCAATGACCTGCCCATGGGCAATCTGGACGCGACGCGCGACTGGGGCCATGCGCGGGATTATGTGAAGGGCATGTGGCTGATGCTGCAGCAGGAAGTGGCCGAGGATTACGTGCTGGCCACCGGCCGCACCACTTCGGTGCGGGAGTTCTGCCGCCTCGCCTTCGCCCATGCCGGCCTGGATTACGAGGAATACGTGAAGGTGGACCCGGCCTTCCTGCGCCCGGCCGAGGTCGATGTGCTGCATGGCGATGCCGCAAAGGCCCGGCAGAAGCTCGGCTGGGCGCCTGAAATATCGCTGGAAGCGATGATCGGCGAGATGGTGGAGGCCGATCTGGCCCGCCATGCCGCCCGCATGCGGGGCTGATTGCTCCCGTGGCTACCGTCAGCAACACGCACCTGTAAAGCAAGGTCGAGGCGGGCACTGGCCTGGTGCTGGCCGCCATGCTGGCCGCGGCCCTGGCTGTGCCCCTGCTGGGCGTGGCGGCGCTGCACCCCATGGGGATGACCATGCTGCCGCTGGGGCTGGCCGCGTGCCTGACGCTGGCCGCCGCCACCGGGCGCGACGGCCGGCGGCGCGTGGTCGCGCAGATGGGGTTGCCGGTGTTTCTGCTGCTGATGGGCCAATTGCTGCCGAGCGCGGACGATGAGGCGGTGGGCGCGATATGGGACCGGTTGTTTTGGCTGGGAATCTCCGTGGCCGATGGGATGGCGGTGCTGGTGCTGCTGTGCCCGCGTGCGGCATGGGGGGTTACAAGGGCCGAAAGGGCGGGCTAGGAGGGGCTCCCATGGCACGGTTCGTATTCATCACCGGTGGCGTGGTCTCCTCGCTTGGCAAGGGCATCGCGGCGGCGTCTCTGGGGGCGCTGTTGCAGGCGCGCGGTTATCGCGTGCGGCTGCGCAAGCTGGACCCCTATCTCAACGTCGATCCGGGCACGATGTCGCCCTATCAGCATGGCGAGGTCTTCGTCACCGATGACGGGGCGGAGACCGATCTCGACCTCGGCCATTATGAGCGCTTCACCGGCGTGCACGCCAACAAGGGCGACAACTGGACAACGGGTCGGCTCTATTCCGAGGTGATCGCCAAGGAACGCCGCGGCGATTACCTCGGTGCCACGGTGCAGGTCATCCCGCACATCACCGATGCCATCAAGGACGCCGTGCAGGCCGATACCGACCCCTATGATTTCGTGCTGGTCGAAGTCGGCGGCACTGTCGGCGATATCGAAAGCCTGCCTTTTCTGGAGGCCATCCGCCAACTGGCCAATGAGTTGGGCAACACCCGGAGCCTGTTCCTGCACCTGACGCTGGTCCCCTACATCTCCTCGGCCGGCGAGTTGAAGACCAAGCCCACCCAGCATTCCGTCAAGGAATTGCTGAGCGTGGGCATCCAGCCGCAGATCCTTCTCTGCCGCTGCGATCGCCCGATCCCGGAGAATGAGCGCCGCAAGATCGCGCTGTTCTGCAACGTCCGCCCCGAAAGCGTGATCCCCGCCCTGGATGCGCGCAGCATCTACGAAGTCCCGCTCGCCTATCACAATGAGGGGCTGGACCGTGAGGTTCTCCGCCACTTCAACCTCAGCATCTATGGCGAGCCCGATGTCTCGCGCTGGCAGAAGATCGTGGACCGCATCACGGCGCCGGAGGGCGAGGTGACGATCGCGGTCGTGGGCAAATACACCGGCCTCCTCGATGCCTATAAAAGCCTCAACGAGGCGCTGGCGCATGGCGGCATCGCCAACAACGCCCGGGTGAAGCTCGACTGGGTGGACAGCGCCATCTTCGAGAATGGCGCCGAGGCGGTAAGGCGGCTGGAGAATGTCCACGGCATCCTGGTGCCGGGCGGGTTTGGCGAACGCGGAACCGAGGGCAAGATCGAAGCCGTCCGCTTCGCGCGTGAGCGAAAAATCCCCTTCTTCGGCATTTGCTTCGGCATGCAGATGGCGGTGATCGAGGCGTCGCGGAACCTGCTCGGCATCGCGGGTGCTTCGTCGACCGAATTCGGCCCCTGCGCCGAGCCGGTGGTGGGCCTGCTGACCGAATGGGCGCGCGGGAACGCGCTGGAAAGGCGCGACGCCAGCACCGATCTGGGCGGCACCATGCGCCTGGGCCAATACCCCGCGGCATTGGCCGAGAACTCGCTGGTCCGCGCGGTCTATCATGGCATGCCCGTCGTGCAGGAACGCCACCGCCACCGCTACGAGGTGAACGTCGCCTATCGCGAACGGCTGGAGAGTGTGGGGTTGCGTTTTTCCGGCATGTCGCCCGATGGCGTGCTGCCGGAGATCGTGGAAATCCCCGATCACCCCTGGTTCATCGGCGTGCAGTATCACCCCGAGCTGAAATCCAAGCCCTTCGAGCCGCATCCGCTTTTCGCCGGATTTGTGGCGGCCGCGGTCAAGCAGGCGCGGCTGGTATGAAGATACGCGACATCGCGATGGGCAATGACCTGCCGTTGGTCTTCATCTGCGGCCCCTGCCAGATCGAAAGCCGGGCGCATGCGCTGGAAACCGCGGCCGCCCTGGCCGAGATGGCGCGCGCCGCCGGCGTGCCGATGATCTACAAATCCAGCTTCGACAAGGCCAACCGCACCAGCGTCTCGGCGCAGCGCGGCATCGGCATGGCGCAGGGGCTGGATATCCTGGCCGAGGTGCGCGCCGCCACCGGCATGCCGGTGCTGACCGACGTCCACAATGCCGAACAATGCGCCCCCACCGCGGCCGCCGTTGATGTGCTGCAAATCCCGGCCTTCCTCAGCCGCCAGACCGACCTGCTGCTGGCCGCCGGCGAAACCGGCGCCGCCATCAACGTGAAGAAGGGCCAGTTCCTGGCACCCTGGGACATGGCCAATGTCGCGGCCAAGATCGCGAGCACCGGCAATACCCGCATCATGCTGTGCGAGCGTGGTGCGAGCTTCGGCTACAACACGCTGGTCTCGGACATGCGCTCCCTGCCGATCATGGCCAGGACCGGTTATCCGGTTGTCTATGACGCCACGCATTCCGTGCAGCAGCCTGGCGGCCAGGGCGGCAGCAGCGGCGGGCAGCGCGAATTCGCCCCCGTCCTGGCCCGCGCGGCGGTGGCGGTGGGCGTGGCCGCCGTCTTCATCGAATGCCATGAGGACCCGGACGCGGCACCGTCCGACGGGCCGAACATGATCCCGCTGCGGGAAATGCCGGCGCTGATCGCCCGGCTGCGCGCCTTCGACATGCTGGCCAAGGCCGGCTAGCCAGGCCCGTTTGGCGCCCCATGCCTTGCGGTTACGCTCAAGATGCCGTTACCTTCCCACTTGGGAAAGCTGTCCGAAGTTGTGCCGGACAGCCAGGGAGGTGCCTCCTGCCTGGGCTCGACATAGCGCTCTGCAAGCCGGGGGACCTGTTGCTGTTCCATGGTTTCAACATGGTGGGCGTGGCGCAGGGCGCGGTGCAGGGCCTGAAAATCCTCACCGCCCTGCCGGCATTGATTTCTGCGGCCCAGGGCGGCGCCAGGGCTTTCCAGGGTTCAGCCGATTGCAACCATGCCGCCATCATCACCGCAAGCACGACCCAGCGCTTTCAGATGGCGCATGCGACGAATGCCGGCGTGACATCCGACGATATCGACAACTACCTTCTGCACGTGACGGGGGCGGTCAAGGTGTTCCGGATGCGCGGGCGATTTGATTTCGCCGCGCTGGCGGGCAAGGTCGGCGACAAATGGTCCGAAACACCCGATGGCAAGCCGCGAATGGGCATGCCCTATGCCACCGGCAAGGCGTTCCTGTCGGCCTTCAGCAGTTCCAGCTACGGCTCCGGCGGCAAGCAACGCGCCGCCTTCTACCGCGCCGACAAGGACAAGGCGGGCGGCCCGCAGGATCTGAAGAACATGGGCGAGGGCCGATCGAAGGCAGTTTTCTGCTCGATGTTCGTCATCGCCTGCTACCAGGCAGTGATGTCGGACATGTATGTCGAGCAGATGCTGGCGATGGATGCCAAGCACACCACGCCGATGTATCTCGATGGCTACCTCAAAGGCTCGCAGCATTGGGAACAGGTGAACGCCCAAAAGGGCTGAGAGGCGTCCAGCGCGGCCTCACTGCGTCCCGAGCGGCCGCTCCGTCTCCCAGCGCAGCACCTGCACCAGCCCGCCCAGGCCCTGGCCGCCGCGCGTCGCCGCCATCCCCTGCGCCGGGCCGGACGACTGCCGAAGTTCCAGCAGGGCGGCATAGTCCAGCACCTCCGCCAGTGCCAATGGCGTGTCCCGCCTGGCCGCCAGCACGAAGACACGGCCCGGGCCGGTCTCGGCCTCGCGCCCGCGCTGGGCGTCCCAGGTCACCATCAGCATGGGCACTGTCAGCGACGCGCCGCCGGGCAGCCGCAGCCCGGCCAGGCTGCCGCGCCCGTGCAAGTCGGGCACGATATAGGCCAGCCCGTTCATGTGCTGGTAAAACAGCCCGACATCGAGCGGCACGGAGCCGGTGTTGCGCAGCGTGACGTAGACCACGTCGCAATGCCGCAGTCGTGGCACCTGGCTAAGGCGGATCGGCTCCACCCCCGCCTGGGGCTGCGCGGGATAGGGCGTGCAGGCACCGCGCGGGTCCTGCCCGCCCGGCCGGTCGGCGGCGCGCATCAGCTGGGTATCGATGCGCAGCTGCCCGCCCCAGGGCGCGCTGGCCATCTGCGGCGCCAGCTGCATCAGCCGCACCCCAGCACCGGCATGGCGCAGCGCGGCCACGAAACTGGCTACCGCCACGCCTCCGCCCAGCGGCATGGACAGGCTGCCGGGCGCGATGGCCGCATCCTCACCGCGTTGCAGCCACAACCTGCCCTGCGCGACCCGAAGCCGCAGATCGGCCGGCGCATCATGCGGCACAAGCGTGATGCCGGCCTGGCCGGCCAGCGCCGCACGCAATTCACGCAGGGCAGGCCCGGCCTCCAGCTCGTCCTGCGGCAACGCCATCCGCACGGCGCCCGCAGGTGTGGGTGCTGGCAGCCGCGCCAGCATGCGACGGGGCAGGAAATCGGCCGGCGCGGGCTCCAGCATGGCCAGCGATTCGTTGAGCCCGGCCGCGGTCACCCGGGCACGACCCAGGGGGCGGTCTGGCCGCACCGGGTCATGGATGGTCAACATGGCGCCGGCGCCCAGGCCATGCAGCCGCCCCGCCATCAGCCGGATGGCACCGCGCGGCCCCGGGAATTGCGGCTCGGCCTGCACGTCGCGCAGCGGCTCGGCGGCCATGGCGGGCAATGGCGCGTCCAGGTCGCCCTCCACCATGGGATCGGAGCGGCGGCTGTCGCCATTGTTCAGCACGGCCAGGTCGAATTCCGCCAGCACGCGCGATGTCAGTTCGCGCCAGCTCCGCCCGCCGCCCTCGCGCAGGGTGCGCGCCAGGGCATAGCTGAGCGGTCCGACTGGCGTGCGCTCGCCGCTGCCATTGAGGTCGACGCTGATCTCGGTAACCAGTTGCCAGGGCTGCGAGCCGAACAGCGCCACCAGCCCGGCACCTGGCACAGGCACCGGCGGCAGGGTCTCCAGGCTGCGCCCTGCCCCGCCCACCGAACGCGTCGTGCGCACCGAGGGAATGCCCAGCACCCCGGGCGGGATCGCCCGCGTCGCCGCGCGCCCAGGTGCCGCACGGGTCAGCGTGCCGGAATGGCAGCTGTCGAAACTGGCCACAACAAAGGCGCCGGCGGCGCGTATGGCATCGAGCGCCGCGCCGATCTCATCATCGATGATCGCCCGCTCCACCCGGCCCACGGCGCCATCCCAGCGGCCGACATCCTCGGGCAGGAAGATCTCGTCCAGCCCGTCGGGCTCCTCGGCACTCACCTCGGTGGGCTGCTGCGAGCCGTGGCCCGAGAGATGGATCATCACCAGATCGCCGGGGCGCGACACGCGGGCGAGTTCGGCGAAGCCTGCCATGATGGCGGCGCGGGTCGGTCGGCCATCGGCGGCGAAGCCGGCCTGCGCCGGCAGCCGGTCGGCCAGCACACGGATGCCGCCTGGCGCCATGCCGCGGGCGATGAGTGCGGCGCGCAGCATCGCCACGTCATTGCCCGGTCCTGGCAGATGCGCGATATCCGTGCGGTCGGCGTAGGTGACACCGATCAGAAGGGCGTGGGTGAAGGCCTCCGCCCGGCCGGCCATCAGTGCCAACGCCAGCGCCAGCGCCCGCAAACCAATCCATCGCCATTCCGCCAGCACTGCGCGCATGACAACACCTCTGATGTCCCGTTGACCCATGTTACATTGAGACCGCCCGGCAGGAAGCATGCGCAGCGGCAGTGACGGGATTTGTCATCCCCATGGCTTGCAGGATAGGGCACACCCAATTCTGCGCCCCCGAGCAGCCGCGCAACCTGCCCCGCCACACCCCGGCGGCACAACTAAGGATCAGTGATTGATGCCGACGCCCAGAGGCACCCGCAGAGCCTCCATCGCCCTTCTCAGCCTGGCCGGATTGTTTCCTGTCACCGCGGCTCTTGCCCAGACAGGCCGTGCCCCCATCGGCGCCGAGCCGCCGCCGCTGCGCGACTGGCGCGCCGTGGCCGCCCTGGCACGGGCCGCCACCATCACCATCCTGGCCGATCGCGACCTGCCGCTGGCCGACGCCTTGCAGACCGCCCGGCCGCCGGGCGCCCGGCGTGGCCGGGTGGCGGCCGGCACGGTGCTGCGCGCCGATGGCCTGGTGCTGACCGCGGCCCATGCGGTGCATGACGCGCAAAGCCTCATCGCCGTGCTGACCGATGGGCGGACCTGCCCGGTGCGCCTGCTGGGCATCGATCTGATGACCGATCTCGCCCTGCTCGACCTCGACCCGCCGGAGCCGCTGACCCCGGTGCGGCTGGACCGCGCCACGCCGCCCGAGCCGGGCGAGCCGGTGCTGGCCGTCGGCAGCCCCTTCGGCCTGGCGGGCAGCGTCTCCTCGGGCATCGTCTCGGGGCTGGACCGGCCCTACAACGCCGCCGACCCGATGGACTATCTGCAGCATGACGCGGCGATCAACCCCGGCTCCTCCGGCGGGCCGCTGCTGGACGCGCAAGGGCGGCTGTTGGGCATCAACGCAGCCGTGCCCGAGCGCGAGCGCGGCGATGTCGGCGTGGGCCTGGCCATCCCCGCCCCCCTGGCGCTGGCGGTGGCGGTGGAATTGGAGCGGTATGGCCGGGTCTCCCGCGGCTGGCTGGGCCTGGGCGTGCAGTCGGTGGAGCCCGCTCTGGCCGCGGCCCTGGGCCTGGGGGCCACGCCGGGTTTGGTGGTGAGCAGCCTCTCCCCCGGCGGCCCGGCGACGCGCGGCCTGCAGCCGGGCGACCTGCTGCTCAGCCTCGATGACCGGCCGCTGCGCCAGGTGCGCGATCTGGCGGCAGGCATGATGCGCAGCCGGCCCGGGCAGCCCATGCGCCTGACGCTGCTGCGCGCCGGCACACGGCGCGCGGAGGTCCTCCACGCTGTCGCGGCCCCGCATGACCAGCGCCCGCTCGCCCGCGCCTCCCTGCCCGACCCACCGGCCCGACCGCAGCCGCATGGCCTGGGCTTCGGCCTCGCCTCCTTCACCCGCGGCGGCGGCGCGGAGGGTGTGCTGATCCGCGATGTGGCCGACGGCGCGGGCCGCGAGATCGGCCTGCGCCCCGGCGATATGCTGCTGCGCGTGGGGCATGAGGTGGTGACATCGCCCGAGGCGGCGGAGGCCGCGATCGGCCGGGCCGGGCCGGCCGTGGCCATGCTGCTGCGCCGGGCCGGGGATGACCCGCGCTGGGTGGTGCTGCCGCTGCGGGAGAATTCAGGCCAGCAGCAGGGCAATACCGGCGGCGCCCAGGGCGGGGTGTTCTGATGCCCCCTTGTATCGCCTGCCATGCTGCTGTGAGCTACCGGCCATGAACGACACGCTGGTGGTGGAAGACGATCCCGAACTCGGTCCGGCCATCGCCGAGGCGCTGGGCGGCGCCCATCTGGTGACGACGGCGGCCGAGGGGCTTGCCATGGCAGCCTCCCGCGCCTGGGGCGCCATCGTGCTCGACCGCATGCTGCCCGATGGCGATGGCATCGAGGTGCTGGAGCGGTTGCGCCGGATGGAGGTGATGACGCCGGTGCTGGTGCTCAGCGCGCTGAGCGAGGCCGAGCGCAAGGTCGAGGGCTTCGCCGCCGGCGCCGATGACTATCTGGGCAAGCCCTTCTCCATGGATGAACTTTCCGCCAGGCTGACCGCGCTGCGTCGCCGCGCCCAGGGGGCGCCGCATCCCGAATTCACCCTGATCGGCGATCTGGAGGTCTCGTTCAAATGGAAGCGCGTGGTCCGTGCCGGGCGCGAGTTGGAGTTGAGCGAGAAGGAATACGCCATGCTCGTGCTGCTGGCGCGCCATGCCGGCGTGCTGGTGACGCGGCGGATGTTCCTGGAATACGTTTTCCACTATCGCCCCGGGGTCGATCCGCAGACCAATGTGGTCGAGGTCAACATGTCCCGCCTGCGCAAGAAGCTGGAGGCCCCCTTCCCGCCGCCGGCGCTGATCGAGACGGTGACCGGGCGCGGCTATGTGCTGCGCGCGCCCGCCGGCGCGGGTGGCTGAGGCGCCGTCCAGCCGCGGCCGCTCGGTGCTGCTGCGGTTGGCGCTGGGCCTTGGCCTGGCGGTGGCAGCACTCTCGGCCGGGGCGGTGACCCTGACGCAATGGTGGGTTCTGGGCCAGGTCGAGAGCGAGTTCCGCCGCGCAGTGGCCGATGAGGCGGCGGCACTGGAAGTGTTCAAGGGCATCCAGGACCTGGCGCTGGCGGTCGCCGCCCGCGCCGGGCGGGGTGGTGAGGTGGCCGCGGGGTTCCTCTATCTGATGCAGGGCGAGGATGGCGGCTGCCCGCTTTCCGGCTCCAATGCGCTGGAGCTGTGCCC
>Ga0105048_10018898_pt1 | contig 10577 bp, 7 predicted proteins | sample MAT05_FD_78382 | JGI IMG/M metagenome (GOLD analysis project Ga0105048, IMG submission 78382) | Freshwater microbial communities from Lake Fryxell liftoff mats and glacier meltwater in Antarctica - MAT-05 | ecosystem: Environmental > Aquatic > Freshwater > Ice > Liftoff microbial mat | place...
CGAAGTGTCTGGCCACTGTCACAAGGTCTCAATAAATGAATCGCTACAATAGTGGCCTGACACCTTGCGAAGTGTCTGGCCACTGTCACAAGGTCTCCATAAATGATGCGCTACAATAGTGGCCTGACACCTAACAAAAGTGGCCTGACACCTAACAATAGTGGCCTGACACCTTGCTACAAAACACCTATTTCTATCTCATCAACAAATAGCCATGCTGCATTTCCGGCTCCTGGTAATCCTGAGGGAATGATACCATAATTTTTTGCCATTACTTTTATAAACCTGGCCGTTGTTTTTTTGCGGCAGATGTATTGTAAATTTCTTTTTTCATCCAGTTCATTAATGGTTTGCATCAACACAAAATCATTCCCGTTTTCGCTGCTGTAAAATGAAACTGAAACCGGGCGGTATATCCAGCTTCCGGTTTGCTCAAAGGCATGCAAAATAATTTCATCAATGGGCTCGCTTTTACCCAGGTCTATAACTGCTTCCAGGTCTTTGCCTATAAAGCCAAGAAATTGGGCGGCCCTGTTCATTCCCATAGTATTTTGAACGCCATCTACCAGGGTAAATCCGCCACTACCGGCATATTGTTTGCCGGGAGCATTGGTAAGGGTTATTTTTTTTCCGCTGGCTTTATTTATTTTAAAAGACTGGCTCACCCAGTTGCTGATGAGGGTATGGTTGCTGTCGGTTAAGGCTACATTCAATTCCATACTACCGGTAACGGGTATGGGCTGTGTATAGTTTGATGAAGCACTTTGAGTTTTATCTTTTGTATAAATGATTTGTCCTTTCCTGTTTTTTGCTTTTAATTCCCAGGCAATACCATTGGCACCAAAGGGAATCACTTTTGATTGAAGATCATAAAAAGCAGTACTGAAATTTGTGCCCCATAATTTATATCTTTCAAAAATAACCGGCAACCTTTTTTCAAAACTGTTCCAGTCCCTGTTTTCTTTTGGGCTCCACAATACTTCTGCCAATGCAGTCATACGGGGAAAGATCATGTATTCCAGCTTTTGCTCATTCTTGATATATTCCGTCCACAAATTGGCTTGTGCACCTAAAACATATTTTGCCTTTTCTGCAGGCAATGCAGCAGGAATAGGTTCATACGCATATACTTTTTCCAGAGGGGTATATCCACCAATAGTCACACTGTCTTCATTGGTACTTTGGGTATGATCAAAATACATCCAGCCGCCGGGAGTCATCACTACATCATGATTTTGCCTGGCCGCCTGTATGCCACCTTCTTCGCCACGCCAGCTCATTACGGTTGCATTGGGAGCAAGGCCACCTTCCAGTATTTCATCCCAACCAATAATTTTTTTTCCTTTGCTGTTAATATATTTTTCTATGCGTTGAATAAAATAACTCTGCAGGCCATGTTCGTCTTTCAGTTTTTTATCTTTTATCAGTTGCTGGCAAAATGCAGATCTTTTCCATGCAGCTTTAGGACATTCATCACCACCAATATGAATGTATTTTGAAGGAAACAAAGTCATCACTTCATCCAATACATCTTCTAAAAAATTAAAGGTAAATTCGCTTGGGCAAAATACATCTTCAAAAACACCCCATGTTTGTTGCACCTGTTTTCCCTTGCGGCTGCCGGCCCATGGCGTACTTTCCAAAATCTTTGTATCCTCTTTGGGGAAACAACTTAGTTGCGGATAAGCAGCAATGGCGGCAGATGAATGACCGGGTAACTCAATTTCAGGAATTACATCAATGTAACGGTTTGCTGCATACTGTACCACTTCTTTTATTTGTTCCTGGGTATAAAAACCGCCATAACGGATGTTATCGTTGCCGGTGCCGGGATAGCGGCCAATGATTGTGCCATTTCTAAAACCACCTACTTCAGTAAGTTTTGGATATTTTTTTATTTCAATTCTCCAGCCCTGGTCCTCGGTAAGGTGCCAGTGAAAAGTATTGAATTTATGTGCGGCCAAATAATCAATATATGTTTTAATGAAAGCAACCGGAAAGAAGTGGCGGGCTACATCCAGGTGCATGCCACGATAGGCAAACCTTGGATAATCCTTAATAGATAAATGCGGAATAGTTAATTGATCCGTTTTTGAAATGGTGCCTTCTTTTGGCAAAGGGAGTATTTGTAACAAGGTCTGCATGCCATAGAAAATGCCTGTTTCATTATCGGCTGTTATATAAACAGCTTTGTTATTTACTTCCATTGTATAAGCACCAGCCAGTTGATTATTAACCTGCCCATGATTAAATACTATGGCATTATTTAGTTCTGTTGCCTTTGATATCGTTAATTTAAATCCGTAGGTATTTTGCAGATAGTCATTAAATAAAACAGCCGTTTTTTCTAACCCAGCATCCGCAATTACCAGTGCTGTGTTTTTGCTGATATTAAATTCTCCGGGAGTGGCCGGCATCATTACTTCTGCAGGCATCGGAACGATATTAAGCGTTGGCTGCGCTGTTACCTGCAGGCAAAAAACTGTGGCAATAAAAAAATAAAGTGTTTTCATTAGTTATTTAAAATTGGAAGTGTAAAATAGGAAGCCTGGGCACCGCTGTAAATTCTGATGGTTGCTTTTTGAAAATCATTTTCATTGGCCTGGTAAATATTTATAAACTTTTGTGGGTTCCTGTCTGCCAAAGGAAACCAACTGCTTTGTATTTGAATCATAAGGCGATGACCTTTTTTAAAAGTATGGGCCACATCAGGTAATTCAAATTTTACGTTGGTAGGTTTATTTGGAGTAAATGGGGCTGGTGCAGAAAAACTGTTTCTAAATTTTCCTCTCATTATTTCGCCACGTACCAGCATCTGGTAACCTCCCATTGGATAAGAAGCCGCTCTCTGCCTCCCCGAAGCAGCCGTAGTTGTGTAGCTAAAAGTATCCGGAAAAACATCAATCAGTTTTACAACAAAATCTGCATCTGTAGTAGAAATACTGGTTAATAAATTTGCAATAATGGGGCCGGCGAGTGTAAGATCTTCTTTTAATTCATCCATTTCAAAACTAAGTACATCTGTTCTTCTGCCAGCAAACCGCTGGTCGTCGGTCATGTATTCCCTGGTGCGCCTGTTATGTACATCTTCTGTGTAAGGAACTGGTTTTGCAGGGTCGCTGATATATTCGTAAAAAGCAGGTTTTGTGGTTTGGTTAACTTTAAAACTTAGCTTTTCATTTGTATCAATAAACAGTTTTTTATTTTCTACTTCTTTTGCCGGCCATTGATCAAATTTTTTCCATTGATTTTCTCCGGTAAAAAAAATGTTGGCATTTTTAATTTCATTTACACTTCCTTTTCCCTTTAAATAATATTGAAAGAAAGGAACCTCCAGATTCTTTTGAAAATAATCAGCCGTATTGCTTTCAAATTGTATATTACCCAAATAACTTCCCTCTCTGCTCCATTGCCCATGAGACCATGGGCCCATTACAATTTTATTATTAGTTTGCGGGCTCTGTTGCTGGGTAGCTTTGTAACAATTCCATGCACCCCAGCAATCTTCTGCATCAAACAAACCACCTACCCACAGCATGGCAGGTTTTACATTATACAATCCTACTCTTGCATTGCGTGCCTGCCACCATGCATCGTAGTTGGGATGTGTGTACATTTCGTGCCAGAATTTTATACTGTCACCAATCATTGAGGCCAGGTTTTTTAACGGCCCGGCACGCAAATAAAATTCATAATTATCTTTAACCGGGGAAGTAAATCCGCTTCCATAATCTTTAGTGGGTGCAGGATGAGGTTTACCAAAAGATGGATAAAATGAAAATCCATCCATCATAAAAAAAGCACCATTGTGATGAAAGTCATCTCCAATAAACCAATCTGTAACAGGTGCCTGCGGGCTTACCGCTTTTAAGGCAGGATGGCCGCTCAGCGCAGCTTCTGTGCTATAAAATCCCGGGTAGGATGTGCCCATTACACCTGCATTGCCATTGTTGTTGGTTATGTTTTTTATCATCCAGTCCACAGCATCATAAGTATCGCTGGCTTCATCAAACTCCAAACCTTTTTTGTTTTTATTAAATGGGCGTACATCTTCAAAAACCCCTTCGCTCATATACCTGCCACGTACATCCTGTGTTACAAAAATGTAATTTTCCTTTGCATAAGCCATTTTATAACTATACCATACAGGCATAAATTTATCTTCTCCATAAGGCGCACAGGAGTAGGGGGTTCGGGTAATAAGGAAAGGATGTTTTTCGGTATTGTCATTAGGGATATAAAAACTGGTGAATAATTTTACACCATCTCTCATGCTTATGTATAATTCTTTCTTACTGTAGTTATTTACAAACCAGGTACTATCTTCATTTTGTGCACACACGCTGAAGGAAGAATAACAACAAATACAAAGGATGATCAGTTTTTGCATATTGAATAAGTTTTAGATCGCTAAATTTACCGAAACAAACTGACTTGGCTATGAATATCAATGAACAATTAATTCATAAATTTTATGCGGCATTTCAACAACTGGATGCTCACGAAATGAATGCATGTTACAGCGATGATATTGTATTTTTTGATCCTGCGTTTGAACTCCTGAAAGGGGAAGAGGTAAAATCGATGTGGGAGATGCTTTGTAAAAACGCCCAAAATTTTTCATTAACGTTTGACAATATCAAAGATTTGGGAGATGATTATTATAACTGCGATTGGGTGGCCACCTATACATTTTCTAAAACCGGCAGAAAAGTAGTTAACAATGTTAGGGCTCATATGAAATTGAAAGATGGAAAGATAATGGAACATAGTGATGCGTTCAGCCTGCATAACTGGAGCAAACAGGCGTTGGGCATTAGTGGATGGTTACTGGGATGGAATAGTTTTTTTCAGAGAAAAATAAAAAATACCGCCAGAAGAAATCTATTGAAATATATGCATAGAGCTCAGTAAGAAAGGTTGGTTGTTTTAAAAGATGCTTGCAAAGCCGGTAAACAGTATTTATATTGTTTAATCTTTTTAAACCTAAACCAACAAACATGAACACATCATTTTTAAGCGAACTCAATTGGCTGGCCATTCTTTGTGCAGCACTCGGGTATTTTGCATTGGGAGCATTGTGGTATTCAAAAATTTTATTTGCCAGCAAATGGCTTGAACTTACCAAAATTAATCCCAAAGACCCGGATGCCACAAAAGGCATGGTAGTTATTATGCTTGCTTCTGTTTTTTTTATGTTCTTAACCGCATTAGGTTTGGCCATATTGCAATACAAACTCCAACTTACTGGTGGATGGATGAGTGGTTTAAAACTGGGATTGCTAACTGGTTTGCTCTTTGGCAGTACGGCTATCAGCATTTCTTATTGCTATGAAAAAAGATCTGCAGGTTTACTATTTCATTAACGGCGGATACACCGTTATAGGAAATGTAATTGCAGCGATCATTATATGTTTGTGGCCGTAAGGATTTGGGAGTATTGAAGTGTATAATTCAAAAAGGTATATAGAGTGATGCAACAGGGCAAAACTTTATATACCTTTTATTTTTTTAAATTTAAATTAATCCAGTTTTGTAACTTTTATAATATTGGTAGGCAGGTGCAATCTTACAGGAGTGCTACCGGTGTTTATAATGACATCCCCTGATTTTACAAATCCTCTTTGTTTTAAAATATCTATTTGGTCAAAAATAATATCATCCAGACTTTCTTCTTCGGCATAATAAAATGCCCTTACTCCCCAGCTAAGACTTAACTGGCTGATAAGGCTTTTTTCTTTACTGAAAATATACAGAGGCGATTTGGGACGGTAACTGCTAAGCATAAACGCAGTGTAGCCACTTTGCGTCATCCCAATTAATGCATGAGCACGCACATCTTTAGACAAACTGCAGGCGCTGTAACAAATTGCATCACTTAAAAAAGACGGAGAGTGCGGTTGAGGGGTAAGAATATCATCCCTGTCATATTCATACAATGTTTTTTCTACTTCCAAAATAATCTTACTCATGGTTTCTACCACAAGGGTAGGATAAGACCCGGTAGCTGTTTCTCCACTTAGCATTACGGCATCTGCACCTTCCAGTACAGCATTGGCCACATCACTTACTTCACTGCGGTTTGGTTTGGTACGATCCAGCATACTTTCCATCATCTGTGTGGCTACTATCACAGGTTTGGCCCTGTGCATGCACTTGCGGATGATGTCTTTTTGTATTACAGGTACCTGTTCTATGGGGATTTCTACCCCCAGGTCGCCACGGGCTATCATGATACCATCACTTTCTACAATAATATCCCGAAGGTTTTTTAATGCCTCCGGCATTTCTATTTTGGCTATTACTTTTATTTTGCAGTCTTTTATTTTGATGCGTCTTTTTAGTTCTATGATGTCTTCTGTTTTGCGAACAAATGAAAGTGCTACCCAATCTAATTTATGCTCAATAATAAATTCGAGATCTGCGATATCTTTTTCAGTAAGTGAAGGCATGGTTAATCCACTGTCCGGAAAGTTTACACCTTTTTTAGGAAACAACATACCTCCAAGTGTTACACTTAACTTTACTTCTTTTTCATTCAGCACTTCCACTACTTTCAGTTCCATTTTACCATCATCTAAAAAGATCCTTTCGCCCGGCAAAACGTCGGTAGTAAGATTAGGGTAGGATACATAAAGTTTTTGTTTGGTGCCAGTCATCTTTTCTGTTGTAAAAATAACTTCATCCCCTTCCTGTAAAAAAACTTTTCCATCTTCAAGGTCGCCCACTCTTATTTTGGGGCCCTGCAAGTCGCCCAATATGGCAATATTGTAAGGTTCATTTTTTATGATGCTGCGGATTTTTCCTATTACATCTATTTTATCTTCATGAGAACCGTGAGAAAAATTTAAACGAAAAACGTTTACACCAGCCTGTACCAGGGAAAGTAATTTTTCGTAGGTGTCGCAGGCTGGTCCTACTGTTGCTACTATTTTGGTTCTTTTTTGAGAGTGTATAATACCCGCAGTTTGATCCATATTCTGATGCAGGTATTTATTGATGTTTTTACTCATTACGCTTGTTTACTTTTTTTAAATTATTTAATAAAGAACCGGGCAAGCAGGACCCATTTTTAGCTTTTTAAGTTACTGGATTATGCAATATGAATTACCAAAGCAGTTTTTTGCATCACTGTTTAGCAACTTATATTTTATAGGAGTTTTTTTAATCAGGTAGATAATATCTTCACGATTTTCATCCATTCCTGGCTAATCCCTTGTTTTTTCTTTACCGCTTCATTCAGTGGAATATAGTGCATTTTGTTATTTACTATTCCAACAAAAACATTATGCCTTCCTTCTACCAGGCATTCCACTGCATGAAATCCCATGCGGCTGGCCAGGAGCCTGTCCATACAGGTAGGAGAGCCACCTCTTTGGATATGGCCCAGTATAGCTACCCTTATTTCAAGGTTGGGAAGTTTTTGTTTGATTACGTTGGCTACTTCCTGTGCGCCGCCAAATTCATCACCTTCGGCAACTACAATCAGGTTTACCAGTTTTTGTCTTTTTTCTTTTTCTTCCAGCGAATCAAGGATATCATTCATCACTGTTTTTCTTTCGGGTATCAGGATGTTTTCTGCACCGGTAGCAATACCACTATGCAGGGCAATATATCCTGCATCACGCCCCATTACTTCTATTACAAAAAGGCGATCATGTGCATCTGCTGTATCCCTGATTTTATCAATGGCTTCTACGGCTGTATTTACAGCAGTATCAAAACCAATGGTAAAATCGGTGCCGGCAATATCTTTATCAATGGTGCCAGGCAAACCGATACAGGGAATGTCAAATTCATTGCTGAAAATCTGTGCTCCTCTAAAACTTCCATCACCTCCCAAAACCACCAAACCGTTAATACCTCTTCTTTTTAAATTATCATAGGCTTTTTTTCGCCCTTCATATTCAAAAAATTCTTTACACCTGGCAGTTTTTAATATGGTGCCTCCACGCTGTATAATATTGGCCACACTTCGGCTTTCCATTTTTATCATGTCATCTTCTACAATGCCACTATAGCCCCGCATAATGCCATATACTTCTAATCCGTAATGTAATCCGGTTCTAACCACTGCACGTATGGCAGCATTCATACCCGGGCTATCCCCACCACTGCTTAATATCCCAATTTTAGTTACTTTTTTTTTCATGCTTTAAATAATAGGTTTAAATATCTGCCGGTATATTATGATTTTAAAATGCGTCAAAATTACACACTAAATTTTTAATATTGCCATCCTTTACAATTTGTTTGTTTTGTTATTAACTTCATCAAAAATTTTTAAATATGAAAATGATCCTGTCTTCAGGCTTGCTCACCCTTTCATTCCTTTGCAGTATGGGCCAGATAAAATATCCAGCAACAAGAAAAGATTCACAGGTAGACAATTATTTTGGCACTACTGTAGCAGATCCCTACAGGTGGCTGGAAGATGATAACAGTGCAGATACCAAAGCATGGGTAACCGAGCAAAATAAAGTAACTTTTAATTACCTGGATAAAATCCCTTACCGGCAACCATGGTTTAAGCGACTGGAAGAAATAAATAATTACCCCAAATATTCATCGCCCTCCCGCAAAAATGATTATTTCTATTTTAGTAAAAACAGTGGCTTACAAAATCAATCTGTTTTGTACAGGCAGAAAGGAATGAATGGAACTCCGGAAGAAGTATTGGATCCCAATAAATTTTCAAAGGAAGGAACTACCTCATTAGCTGCATTTTCTCTTTCAAAAGATGGCCGGTATGCAGTGGTAGGAAAATCTGCCGGAGGCAGCGACTGGAGAACTTTTTTTATAATGGATATGAATACACTCACTTATTTACCCGATTCACTGGCATGGGTAAAAGTATCGGGTGCAAGCTGGCTGGGAGATGGATTTTTTTACAGCCGTTATCCAGTTACGGGTGCAGGTAAAGAACTATCAACCAAAAACGAAAATCACCAGGTATATTATCACAAAGTAGGTACTTCACAGGCACAGGATCAACTGGTATATGAGGATGCTGCCAATCCGCTTCGCTTTCATGGAGTATTTACCAACGAAGATGAGCGTTTTGTTTTCCTGAATATTTCTGACAGAAGTAAAAAAGAAGGAAATGCCTTATGGTATTACGATAATAACAGCTCCGATAAAACTTTTAAACCTATCATCAAAGATGCAGAAGTATATCTTTATAGTTTTATTGCAGATCATAACGGTAAATTTATAATTGCCACCAATGATGGGGCTAAAAATCAAAAAGTAGTGATAGTTGATCCGTTGCAGCCACAAAGCAGCAATTGGAAAACCATTATTCCGGAAAAAGAAGAAAACATTACTTCCATTTCATCTGCAGGAAATAAACTTTTTGTAACCTACCTTAAAGATGTTACCAGCAGGGTGTTTGTTTATAACATGGATGGTAAACTGGAGAGGGAAGTAAAATTGCCTGCCCTGGGTACAGTAAGTGGCTTTAATGGAGAAAACGATGATAGCTTTGTGTTTTATACTTTCACTTCCTTTACTTTTCCTCCCACAATTTATAAATATGATATAGCTACCGGCAAGAGTGAAGTGTTTCGCAGGCCGGAAGTAAAATTTGATCCGGAAAGTTTTGTTACAGAACAGGTTTTTTATACCAGTAAGGATGGTACAAAAGTGCCCATGTTTATTGTGTATAAAAAGGGATTAAAAAAGAATGGCAAAAATCCAACCATGCTCTATGCATATGGAGGTTTTAATATCAGTACCAATCCTTCTTTTAGCCCGGCCAGAATTACCTGGTTGGAGCAGGGAGGTATTTATGCTTCTGCCAATCTTAGAGGAGGCAGTGAGTATGGAGAAAAATGGCATGAGGCTGGGATGGGGCTGAAAAAACAAAATGTGTTTGATGATTTTATTGCTGCAGGCGAATACCTGATTGCCAAAAAATATTGCAGCAGCGATTACCTGGCTATTTATGGTGGTTCTAACGGTGGCTTGTTGGTAGGAGCAGTGGCCAATCAACGGCCCGAATTATTTAAAGTAGCCATTCCTGCTGTAGGCGTTATGGATATGCTCCGCTTTCATAAATTCACCATTGGTTTTAACTGGATAGCAGAATATGGCAGCAGCGAAAAATCTGCAGCAGAATTTAAAAACCTATATGGTTATTCGCCGATGCATAATATCAGCGCCAGTAAAAATTATCCGGCTACATTGGTTACCACCGCCGATCATGACGACAGGGTAGTGCCTGCGCATTCATTCAAATACATTGCATCGCTGCAGGAAAAATACAAAGGCAATAACCCGGTTATGATAAGGGTAGATGTAAACAGCGGCCATGGTGCCAGCAATCTTAAAAAGGGTTTGGAAACTACGGCTGATATTTATTCTTTTATTTTTTATAATATGGGTGTTACACCGAAGTTCTAACTGTAATTGATATTTATTAAAAAAAGCCTGCTGATAAAATCGGCAGGCTTTTTATTAAACGTCTGATCGGTTTTTTGCAATTTCTGTCCCATCGGGGTTTTCGCAAGTGAACCATTACATTCAATTAAGCACTAGCTGCGAAACCCAGATTTATAAAGAATCTTGCGTTATAA
>Ga0105048_10018900_pt1 | contig 10576 bp, 10 predicted proteins | sample MAT05_FD_78382 | JGI IMG/M metagenome (GOLD analysis project Ga0105048, IMG submission 78382) | Freshwater microbial communities from Lake Fryxell liftoff mats and glacier meltwater in Antarctica - MAT-05 | ecosystem: Environmental > Aquatic > Freshwater > Ice > Liftoff microbial mat | place...
GGGTCATGCTCGCTGCCGCGACGATGGCGAGGGCCGGCAGGTAGATGTAGCCCCAGGCGCCCGGCAGCGCCGGCGCCAGCTGCCAGCCGCTGATGATGTAGCCCGCGGTGCTGGCCAGCGCAATCTGGAAGCCCAGCGCCGCGCTGGTGCCCACGGCATGGCGAGGGGGCACATTGCACCAGCTCATGAATGGCACCGACAGGAACGCACCACCGGCGCCGACCAGGCCCGAGACGAAGCCGATGCCGGCACCGACGCTCGCGGTGCCGACGGCACCCGGCATCTGCCGCCCCGGGCGCGGCGGCTGGTTGCGAAACATCATCAGCGCCGTGTAGCCAATGAAGATCGCAAAGCCCAATGCCAGGCCCTGGCCCTTGAGCAGTGCAAAAGCACCGGCGCCGGCTGCCAGGCCACCAACCACGATGCCGGGCGCCATGGCGCGCGCAATGTCCCAGCGCACGGCGCCCAGCCTGCTGTGCGCAAGCACGCTGCTGATGCTGGTGAAGAGGATGCTGGCCATGCTGGTGGCGATGGCCATCTTCACCGCCAGGCCAGGCTCGACGCCACGCTGCGTGAGCAGGTAGGTCATGACCGGCACCATCATCATGCCGCCGCCTATGACCAGCAGGCCGGCCAGGAAGCCGACGCCGATGCCCAGCGCCAGCAACTCGGCAATCAACAGCAGCGGGATGTCCAAAGACGTCAACCGCCCAGGCGCAACAGCACAGCCTGCCACTCTTCGGCGCTCACCGGCGTGATCGACAGGCGGTTGCCGCGCTGCAGGATGCGCAGGCTCGCGAGTTCCGGCGCCTGGCGGATTTCAGCCAGCGCTAGCAGGCGCGTCTTGCGGACCATTGCCACGTCGATCTGCAGCCAGCGCGGCTGCTCGCGTGTGGATTTGGGGTCGAAATACGGGCTGGCAGGATCGAACTGGGTGGGGTCAGGTGCGACGGCGCTGGCGACGCGCGCCACACCGGCAATGCCGGGCTGTGGGCAGGACGAGTGATAGAAGAGCACGCCGTCGCCCACGCGCATCGCGTCGCGCATGAAATTGCGCGCCTGGTAGTTGCGCACACCGGTCCAGGGCAGCGTCTGCCGCAGGGCTTGCGCCAGGTGGTCGATGGAGGCCTCGTGGGGCTCGCTCTTCATCAGCCAGAAGCCGGGGACGATCGGTTCAGACGACGGCATGACGATGCGGCGAAGAGAGGGTGTCCGCTGTGAGAAGTGAACCGTTTGCCTGAACCAAGGGGGAGTTCAGGTGGGCGAGGTCAGCCAAGCTTCGGGTTCATCTGACGCGAGACGCTCACACCAGCAAGGCAATGTTCCAAGCCCGTGGTCATAGACCATCGGCTCAAGGACATATTGGGCTCACCAGACACAGCGGACGAAATCATTCTAGACCCGCAATCTGCTGCCGTGGGTGCGCTTGCAATGCGCCCTTGTTCACAACAATTGTCCGTCTTCGCCCAGGGCTGCATCGATGCGGCGCACCAGAGCGTCGAACTCGGCTTCAGAAGGTGCCGCGCCGACTTTCGCGGCGGGCGCCGGGGTGCCGGAAGCGGCAGGCTGTGCCGCGCCGCGTTCGGCCAACTGGTAGGCCAGGTTCAGTGCCGCCAGAACGGCAATGCGTTCACGCGCCTTGACCTTGCCGCCGTCGCGGATGGCCGTCATTTCCTTGTCCACACCGGCCACGGCCGTGGCCAGCAGCGCTTCACCGCCTTCGGGGCAGCCGAGCATGTAAACCTGTCCGAGGATGGAGACTTCAACCTGCTTCAAGCGCCACCCCCTTTGTGTTTGGCGCCGTCGGCGGGCAGGCGCTCCAGCAGCGCGTCCACGCGTGCACGTGCGGCTGCCAGGCGCGACCGCAGGCTGTCGCGCTCGGCCGTCACCGCCAGCAGCTGTTGTTCGATCAAGGTGCTGGTGCGCTTGAGCTCCTGGTGGCGCAGCACCAGTCGGTCAACCCGTTCGGCGAGGTCTTCAAGCTTGGCCATCTCTGTCCCCCTGACGCATCGTAGCAGCGGCCCTCGCCGCGAAGCGTCGCCCTTCGTCGCACCATGCCTGCACGGCGCAGGCGCCACAGCGCGGTGCGCGTGCCTGGCAGACGTAGCGGCCATGCAGGATGAGCCAGTGGTGGGCGTCCACCAGGTACTGCGGCGGCACGCGTTTCAGCAAGACTGCTGCCACCTCCAGCGGATTGCGCCCCGGTGCCAGGCCGGTGCGGTTGCTGACGCGGAAGACGTGGGTGTCCACCGCCATCGTGGCTTCACCGAAGGCCACGTTGAGCACCACGTTGGCGGTCTTGCGGGCGACGCCGGGCAGGGCTTGCAGGGCATCGCGCGTGCGGGGCACCTGGCCGCCGTGCTGGTCCACAAGGATGCGACAGGTGGCCAGCAGGTTTTTCGCCTTGGTGCGGAAGAGGCCGATGGTGCGCACCAGCTCCGTCACCCGCGCTTCACCCAGGTCCAGCATGGCCTGCGGCGTGGGTGCCCGGGCAAAGAGTTCCCGCGTGGCCTTGTTGACGCCGACGTCGGTGGCCTGCGCCGACAGCAGCACGGCGGCCAGCAGTTCGAAGACACTGCTGTATTCCAGCTCGGTTTGCGGCCGTGGGTTGGTGGCGGCCAGGGTGCTGAAGAACGGCACGATGGCTTCAGCTTTCATGCGGGTCCTTGGCGTCTTCACGCGTGCTGCGCGCGCGCTTCAACGCTGCGTCGATGACCGCACGTTTGGCGGCCAGCGCGGCGGGGTCGGTCAGGGTGCTGTGCGCGCCCAGGTCCGCCAGCTTGGCTTGCGCCTTGGCGGCCAGGCGTTCGTTGTTCTCGCGCTGCTCGCGGTCCGTGCGCAAGCGGTGAAAGGCGTGGCGATCGCGCGACTCCTCGGCCTGCGCTGCAGTCCAGGCCTGCCAGCCGCTCTTTCCCGGCGTGACGGGCAGCATCGCGATGCAGTCCACCGGGCACACCGGCACACACAGCTCACACCCCGTGCAAAGGTTGTCGATGACGGTGTGCATCAGCTTCGGCGCGCCAACGATGCAATCCACCGGGCAGGCCTTGATGCACAAGGTGCAGCCGATGCACCAGGCTTCGTCGATGACGGCCAGTGCACGGGGGCCTTCGGTGCCGCGTGCGGTGTCCAGCGGCAGCGGCGCGCGGCCCAGGATCTGCGCCAGCCGCACGATGCCTTCGGCGCCGCCGGGCGGGCAGCGGTTGATGCCGGCATCGCCCTGGGCCATCGCTGCCGCGTAACTGTGGCAGTCCGGGTAGCCGCAGCGCGTGCACTGGGTTTGCGGCAGCGCGGCGTCGAGCCGCGTGGTCAGGTCGTGCGCAGGCGAATGAGCAGCGGAAGGCGGGGTCACCGCCGCATTATCGGCCGGCCGTTCAGGCGCGGACCTTGCGGCGCACGGGCTGGACGGCCGGCTGGGCAGCCTTCGTGGCCGGCGCTGTTTCGGTGTCGAAGCGCGAGATGAAGCCCCGCACTTCCGGGTACACCTTGTCGCGCCAGCGGCGGCCGGAAAAGATGCCGTAGTGGCCGGCACCCCGCGCGTCGTAGTGGAAGGCCCGATTGTCTGGCACGCCTGAGCACAGGCCGTGCGCAGCCTTGGTCTGGCCTGCGCCAGAGATGTCGTCGAGTTCGCCTTCGATGGTCAGCAGCGCCGTGGTGGTGATGTCCTGAGGCCGCACGAGTTCGCCCTTGACGTGCCAGGTGCCATTGACGAGCGCGAAGTCCTGGAACACGGTCTTGATGGTGTCCAGGTAGTACTCGGCCGGCATGTCGAGCACGGCGTTGTATTCGTCGTAGAACTGGCGATGCGACTCGGCGCTGTCGTCATCGCCGCGGATCAGGTCGGCGAAGTAGTCGTAGTGGCTGGTGAGGTGGCGATCTGGGTTCATCGCCACGAAGCCCGTGTGCTGCAGGAATCCTGGGTACACCGCACGGCCGGCACCAGGGAAGTTTTGCGGCACGCGGAAGATGACGTTGGTCTCAAACCATTTGTGGCTCTTGTTGGTGGCCAGGTTGTTGACAGCGGTGGGGCTCTTGCGGGCGTCGATGGGGCCGCCCATCATCGTCATGCTGCGGGGCGTGGGCTCACCGCGGCTGGCCATCAGCGACACGGCCGCCAGCACCGGCACCGTGGGCTGGCAGACCGAGATGACGTGCACCTCCGGGCCGCAGTGGCGGATGAATTCCTGCACGTACTCGACATAGTCGTCGAGGTGGAAGGCACCACTCGTCAAAGGCACCATGCGCGCGTCGGTCCAGTCGGTGATGAACACCTTGTGGTCGTGCAGCAGACTCTTGACGGTGTCGCGCAGCAGCGTGGAATGGTGCCCCGACAACGGTGCCACCACCAGCACGGTGGGCTGGGACTTCATGGTTTCCAGCGCCAGCAGGTCGTCGGTGAAGCGCTTGAAGCGCAGCAGGCGGCAGAAGGGCTTGGCAACCGCCACTTGCTCTTGCACTGCAATCGTGACGCCGTTGACAGTGGCAGCGGTGATGTTGAAGGGCGGCTTCTCGTATTCTTTGGCCAGGCGGTGCAGCAGGTCAAAACCGGCCGACACGCGTTGCGCCAGGGGCGTGTGCGCAAAGGGCGACAGCGGGTGGTCGTAGAGCTTGGCCGACGCACTGGCGAACTCGGAGAACGGCGACATGAGCGCGCGTTGGGTCTCGTACATCTGATACAGCATCGGTGTCTCCGGTGGGGCTGTGGGCGGTTGCCGGCGAGTTTGCCGGCCCAGCCTTGGGGTTTTGCTGACTGTAACAACTTCTTTGCTGCAGCGCAGCAAATTTGCGACGGCCCTTGATCTGCGGCAAATCGTCGCCACCGCGCGCGCTGCGCGTCGCCGGATGGTGTGCCCGATCGTGCGCCAGACGTGCCAGGACTGAAAGCCGGAAAACGGGGCCTATTCGCCTGTCGATTCGTGCGCCCGACAGCCCGCCACGAAATCACATCAGCTTGGCCAACGCAGCCACCACCGCGTCGATGTTGCGGCTGTTGATGGCGGCCACGCAGATGCGCCCGGAATCCAGCCCATAGACGCCAAATTCACTGCGCAGATGCTGCATCTGCGGCTGGCTCAAGCCCGAGTAGCTGAACATGCCCATCTGCTGGGTGATGTAGTCCAGGTTGCCCGCCACACCGGCCGCGCGCAGCCGCTGCACCAGTTGCACCCGGGTCGCGTGGATGCGTTCGCGCATGCCGGCCAGTTCTTCTTCCCACATCGCACGCAGTGCCGGCGTGGTCAGCACGGTGGCCACCACGTGTGCACCGACGGTCGGCGGGTTGGAGTAGTTGGCGCGGATCACGATCTTCAACTGCGACAGCACGCGGCTGCCTTCTTCGGCGCTGCTGCAGACCACGCTGAGTGCGCCCACGCGTTCGCCGTAGAGCGAGAAGCTTTTCGAGAACGAAGTCGAGACGAAGAACGGCATGTCCTGCGCCATGAACAGACGCACGGCGGCGCCGTCTTCGGCAATGCCCTTGCCGAAACCCTGGTATGCCATGTCCAGGAAAGGCACCAGGCCGCCCGACTTGCACGCGGCGGCCACCTGCTGCCACTGCGCGGCCGTGAGGTCGCAGCCGGTGGGGTTGTGGCAGCAGGCGTGCAGCACGACCACAGTGCCCGGCGCCGCGCCGCGCAGCGCGGCCAGCATGGCGTCGAAGCGGATGCCACGCGTGGCGGCGTCGTAGTACGGGTACGCCTCGACGACGAAGCAGGCCTGCGTGAAAAGGGCGCGGTGGTTTTCCCAGCTCGGGTCGCTGATCAGCACCTTGACCCCGGGGTTGAGCTTGTGCAGGAAGTCGGCCCCCACCTTGAGTCCGCCGGTGCCACCCAGGCCCTGCACGGTGGCGATGCGGCCGCCCGTCACTGCCGGATGGTTAACGCCGAACACCAGCCCCTGCACCGCTTTGTCATAGGCCGCAATGCCGTCGATGGGCAGGTAGCCCTTGGCCTTGGGCGTTTCCAGCAGCAGTTTCTCGGCCGCCGCCACGCAGCGCAGCACCGGCAGCTTGCCTTCGTCGTTGAAGTACACGCCCACGCCGAGGTTGACCTTGTGCGGGCTAGGGTCCGCGTTGAACTGTTCGTTCATCCCCAGGATCGGGTCACGCGGGGCCATTTCAACGGCTGTGAAATGTGAGGCAGACATGAAGGGGAGTCCTGCGGAAAAGGGTGGTTGGTCAGCCGCTGCGGTGCGCGCAAAGGCGCTCTGCGGTAATCTGTGGGGTTGCTCGCGGCGGCCTGCCTGGCCGCTGCGGGCGGCTTCGATTCTAAGTGTCTGACCCAGGGAAACCCGCATGAGCGCCATTGCTGTAAAAGCTGCCGAGAAAGCTGCCGAAGTGCGCACCGAACTGCAGACAGACCCGACCGCCCCAGAGGCTGGCGAATTCGTGACCTTCCCGGACTCGCCGTTTCAGCTCTTCCAGCCCTTTGCACCGGCGGGTGACCAGCCGGCGGCGATAGACCTGCTGGTCGAAGGCATCAACGACGGCCTGACCTTCCAGACCTTGCTGGGCGTGACCGGTTCCGGCAAGACTTTCACGATGGCCAACGTCATCGCACGCACCGGCCGCCCGGCGATCGTCTTCGCTCCGAACAAGACCCTGGCCGCACAGCTGTACAGCGAATTCCGCGAGTTCTTCCCGCGCAACGCGGTGGAGTATTTCGTCAGCTATTACGACTATTACCAGCCCGAAGCCTATGTGCCGCAGCGCGACCTGTTCATCGAAAAGGACAGCGCCATCAACGAGCATATCGAACAGATGCGCCTGAGTGCCACCAAGAGCCTGCTGGAAAGGCGCGACGTGATCATCGTCGCCAGCGTCAGCGCCATCTACGGCATCGGCAACCCCAGCGACTATCACAAAATGGTGATGACGCTGCGGGTGGGCGACAAGATGAGCCAGCGCGACGTGATCGCGCAGCTCATCCGCATGCAATACAAGCGCAACGAGATCGAATTCGGGCGCGGCTCTTTCCGCGTGCGCGGCGACACCATCGATATCTTTCCGGCCGAGCACAGCGAGCTGGCACTGCGCATCGAACTCTTCGACGACGAGGTGGAAACCCTGCAGCTGCTGGACCCGCTCACGGGCCGCGTGCGGCAGAAGATTCCGCGCTTCACGGTGTATCCCAGCAGCCACTACGTGACGCCGCGCGAACGGGTGGTGGACGCCATTGCCACCATCAAGGAAGAGTTGCGTTCCCGGCTGGATGAGTTCGTGAAGAACGGCAAGCTGGTGGAGGCCCAGCGGCTGGAGCAGCGCACGCGCTTTGATCTTGAAATGCTGCAGGAAGTGGGTCACTGCAAGGGCATTGAGAACTACACCCGTCACCTTTCGGGCGCCGAGCCCGGCCAGCCGCCGTCCACGCTGGTGGACTACCTGGCCAAGGACGCGCTGATGTTCCTGGACGAAAGCCACGTGCTGATCGGCCAGTTTGGTGGCATGTACAACGGCGACCGTGCGCGCAAGACCACGCTGGTGGAGTACGGCTTTCGGCTGCCGAGCGCGCTGGACAACCGGCCGCTGAAGTTTGAGGAGTTCGAACGCAAGATGCGGCAGGCGGTGTTTGTGTCCGCCACGCCTGCCGCATGGGAGAAGGAACACACCGGTCAGGTGGTCGAACAGGTGGTGCGGCCCACGGGCCTGGTGGACCCCGAGGTGGAAGTGCGCCGCGCATCGACGCAAGTGGACGACGTGCTGCAGGAAATCCGCATCCGCGTTGACCTGAACGAGCGTGTGCTGATCACGACGCTGACCAAGCGCATGGCTGAGCAACTGACCGAGTACCTGTCGGACAACGGCGTCAAGGTGCGCTACCTGCACAGTGACGTGGACACCGTGGAGCGGGTCGAGATCCTGCGCGACCTGCGCCTGGGCATCTTCGACGTGCTGGTGGGCATCAACCTGCTGCGCGAAGGGCTGGACTTGCCCGAAGTGAGTCTGGTGGCGATCCTGGACGCCGACAAGGAAGGCTTCCTGCGATCGGAACGCAGCCTCATTCAGACCATCGGCCGCGCGGCGCGCCACATCAACGGCCGCGCCATCCTCTACGCCGAGAAGATCACCGACAGCATGAAAGCCGCGATCGACGAAACCGAGCGCCGCCGCCACAAGCAGATCGCGCACAACCTGGCCCAGGGCATCACGCCGAAGAGCGTGGTCAAGCGCATCCGCGACATGATCGACGGCGTGGTGTCCGACAAGGCTGCGAAGGACGAATTGCAAGCCGCCAAGGCCGCGGCCGAAGTCGAGGGCATGTCGGAGAAGGACCTGGGCAAGCGCATCAAGCTGCTGGAAAAGCAAATGCTGGAACACGCCCGCAACCTCGACTTCGAAAAGGCCGCCCGGCTTCGCGACCAACTGGCGCTGCTGCGCGAACAAGCCTTTGGCGCCAGCGTGGCGGATGTGGTGCCGCTGATTCAGCCCCTGCCGCGAACGCAGAAGGGGGCCCGGTGATTCCCAGGATCAAGCAGTGGCTCACGGGCCTGGCCGCACCGGCAGAAACATCGGCCGCCTCTTCTGCATCCATGCGCATCCTGATGGTCTGCACGGGGAACATCTGCCGTTCACCCACCGCCGAAGGCGTGCTGCGCGCCAAGCTGCAGCAGGCCGGCCTGCAAGGGCAGGTGCTGGTCGATTCCGCTGGAACGCAGGGTTACCACACGGGTGAACCGCCCGACGCGCGGGCCGTGCGCGCAGCGGCGCAGCGGGGCTATCAGATCGGCAGCATCCGCGCCCGCCCGATGCGGCAGGAAGACTTCGCCACCTTCGATTGGCTCGTGGCCATGGACCAGAGCCATGTCGACTGGTTGCGCAAACGGTCGGCACCGGCCACGGCGGGCCGCATCTGCCTGCTGATGCCGTTCGCGCGCCTGCACCCCGGTCTGCGGGAAGTGCCCGACCCGTACTACGGCGGGCCGGCCGGCTTCGAGCATGTGCTGGATCTGGTGGAAGACGCCTGCGACGGCGTCGTCGAGCGCCTGCGCACCGGCCAACCGCTGCAACTTCTGCAGGGGCAGGCGCTCTGAGTCCTGGCAGGCAATGCCTGATGAAATCAGTCGACTTCTGCTATAGTTGAGCAAATCCGTCGGATTCAAGCGCTGAATGGATTTCAACTGGGTTTTCCCAGCAGAAACCTGCTCCTCAACCGCCTGACCGACACCCGCTTTTCACCCCATCGACGCCCCGGCGTCAGGAGGTTCCACCATGCGTCTCACCACCAAAGGCCGCTTTGCCGTCACCGCCATGATCGACTTGGCGCTGCGCTCCAACGCCGGCCCCGTGGCGCTGGCCGCCATCAGTGCGCGTCAGCAGATCTCCCTGTCCTACCTGGAGCAGCTCTTCGGCAAGCTGCGCCGCCATGAACTGGTGGAAAGCACCCGCGGCCCGGGCGGCGGTTATTCGCTGGGCCGTTCTTCGTCTGAAATCACGGTCGCCGACATCATCGTCGCCGTCGATGAACCCATTGACGCCACCGACTGCGCCGGCAGCGAAGGCTGCATGGGCGAAGACACCGGCAAGTGCATGACACACGACCTGTGGGCGGGCCTGAACGCCAAGATGATCGAGTTCCTGGATTCGGTGTCGCTGAAGAAGCTGGTGGATGAACAACTGGCCAAGGGCGTGTCCATCGACGAAGCGCCGGTCAAGCGCGCCATTTCCAGCGTGCCGGTGGTCAAGCCCATCAAGATCACGGCGCCGAATTCGGTGTTTGCACTCGGCAACGCGTTCACGAAGTGAGCGTGTCTGAGTGAAGGCATAACAACCCAATTTCCCGACCTTTTCCAGAGCTGTATTCATGACCCCGCACTTCCCCATCTACCTGGACTACGGCGCCACCACGCCCTGCGACCCGCGCGTGGTTGACGCCATGATTCCCTGGCTGCGCGAACACTTCGGCAATCCTGCGTCACGCAGCCACGCCTGGGGCTGGGAAGCCGAAGAGGTTGTTGAGAAGTCGCGTGGCCAGGTCGCCTCGCTGATCAACGCCGACCCGCGTGAAGTAGTCTGGACCAGCGGCGCCACCGAATCGATCAACCTCGCCATCAAGGGCGCAGCGCACTTCTACAGTTCACGCGGCAAGCACCTCATCACGCTGAAGACGGAGCACAAGGCCGTGCTCGACACCATGCGAGAGCTCGAGCGCCAGGGCTTCGAGGTGACCTACCTCGACGTGCAGGAAAATGGCCTGCTGGACCTGAACAAGTTCAAGGACGCGCTGCGCAAGGACACGATCCTGGCATCGGTGCTGCTGGTCAACAACGAGATCGGCGTCATCCAGGACATCCCCGCCATCGGCGCGCTGTGCCGTGAGCGCGGCATCATCTTCCACGTCGATGCCGCGCAGGCCACCGGCAAGGTCACCATCGACACGACCGAGTTGCCGGTGGACCTGATGAGCTTGGCGTCGCACAAGACCTACGGCCCCAAGGGCATAGGCGCGCTGTACGTGCGCCGCAAGCCCCGTGTGCGGCTGGAAGCGCAGATGCACGGCGGTGGCCACGAGCGCGGCATGCGCAGCGGCACGCTGCCCACGCACCAGTGCGTGGGCATGGGCACCGCGTTCGCCATTGCCAA
>Ga0105048_10018901_pt1 | contig 10576 bp, 7 predicted proteins | sample MAT05_FD_78382 | JGI IMG/M metagenome (GOLD analysis project Ga0105048, IMG submission 78382) | Freshwater microbial communities from Lake Fryxell liftoff mats and glacier meltwater in Antarctica - MAT-05 | ecosystem: Environmental > Aquatic > Freshwater > Ice > Liftoff microbial mat | place...
ATTCGCCCACCAGCGGTCATGTTGATCGTCCTTGACGCGGTAGTCCTCCCACTTTCGCAGGGCCGGGCCGCCGGCTACGATGACGTGGTCGGCAGGACACCAAGTGCTGAGAAGCAGAAAAACAAGGGCGGCGATGCGGAAGTGACCTGACATGATGGGAAGTTATCGGTTCGAATGGACTGCTGGAAGTTACAATGCTTGGCAAGATCTCACCTACCCGGCCACGATTTCGCTTAAGCTGCCGAGCCGTTACGGATGATTTCGACGAAGCTCTGCGGCTCCAAGGCGGCACCGCCGATGAGTGCGCCATCAATGTCCGGGCAGGCCATCAGTTCCGCGGCATTACCTGGCTTGACGCTGCCCCCATATTGGATGCGGATTTTGGCTGCCGGATCCGCGCCATAGAGATCGGAGATGACGGAGCGGACAAACGCGTGAGCATCCTGTGCTTGCTGCGAGGTGGCGGTGACGCCGGTACCGATGGCCCAGACGGGTTCATAAGCGATAACGGTTTCTGCGAGATCTTTTTCCGAAACTCCATCAAGTCCAGCGGTGATCTGAGTGCGGAGGACGGACTCCAGATTCCCAGCTTCGCGCTCGCCAAGTGTTTCACCGATGCAGAATATGGGCTTGAGATTGGCCTCGCGGGCTTTCTTGATCTTCGCGTTGATGGTGGCATCCGTCTCACCATAGATCGCGCGGCGTTCACTGTGGCCGAGGATGACGTAGTGGACGAAAAATTCGCGAAGCATCAGCACGCTGACCTCGCCGGTGTAGGCTCCAGAGTCATATTCCGAGCAATTCTGCGCCGCAATCTGGATGGCATGGGCGTTCTGGACTGCGTTGGCATTATGAAGAAGGTCCGCGAGCTTGGAGAGGGAGACGAAGGGTGGCGCGATGACGATTTCACAGGGGAAATCCTGACCTTGGAGCTTCGAAAGAAAGCTTTTGATGAAGTCTTCCGTCTCGGAAGCTCCTTTGTTCATTTTCCAGTTGGCGGCGAAGATTGGCTTACGGTTCATAGTGGGTGAGGGTGGATGGGGAAATGGAGGTGAATATCAAACTTCGCTTAAGGCGGCAACACCTGGAAGCACTTTTCCTTCCAAAAGTTCCAAAGAAGCACCTCCGCCGGTGGAAATGAAGGTCATTTGATCGTCGAGGCCGAATTGATTGACGGCAGTGACGGAATCTCCTCCGCCGACGATGGTGACGGCATCGCTTTTGGCCATGGCCTCAGCAATCGCGCGGGTGCCTTTGGCAAAACATTCCAGCTCGAAGACGCCCATCGGCCCGTTCCAAATGATGGTCTTGGCGAGGGCGATTTCCTGGGTGAATTCCTCGATGGCCACATCCCCGATATCGATGCCTTCCCAGCCGTCCGGAGTCTCGCCGCCTTGTTCGTAGGTTGCGGTGACCTGGGTGGTGGCACCTTCTTTGAATTCCTGGGTGATGCGGGTATCGGCAGGGAGCAGGAAGCGCACGCCTTTGGCCTTGGCTTTGGCGAGGATGTCGAGGGCGAGATCGAGCTTGTCCCCTTCCACGCGGCTGTTACCGGTCTTGTAGCCTTGGGCTTTGCGGAAGGTATTTGCCATCGCACCGCCGATAAGGAAGGCATCGGCTTTCTCCATGAGAGCGGAAATGACGAGAATTTTATCGGACACCTTTGCACCACCCATGATGACGAGGAAGGGTTTCTCAGGGTTTTGAAGTTTACCGTCCAGGTATTCAAGCTCGCGCTCCATCAGGAAACCCATGGCGCTTTGCTTCACAAAATGAGTGACACCTTCTGTGGAGGCGTGGGCGCGGTGGGCCGTGCCGAATGCATCATTCACGTAAATTTCCGCAGTGCCTGCGAGCTGCTTGGCGAAGCTCGCATCGTTCGCTTCCTCAGCAGGATGGAAGCGGGTGTTTTCCAACAGTAAAACCTCACCGGGCTGCAAAGCGGCACGCAGAGCGGCGACTTCATCACCAATACAATCCGGGGCGAGCTTCACGGGCGCACCGAGAATTTCGCCAAGCCGGGCTGCGGCCGGGGAGAGCGAGAATTTCGCTTCCGGGCCGGCGGTGGGGCGACCCAAATGAGAGCAGAGCACAAGCTTGGCGCCTCCTGCGATGAGGTGTTTGATGGATGGAACCGCACCCTGAATGCGGGTATCATCGGTGATCTCACCGTCTTTGAGCGGGACGTTGAAGTCCACACGCATGAGGACTTCTTTGGAGGAGACATCGAGATCGCGAATCGAAAGTTTGGCCATGGGGGGGAATCCCGCCTCAGAGCGGGACCGATGTCAAGCGATGCGTTACATGAGATGCCCGGCGGACGATGAGTTCAGCGCGGCAAAGGCTCGGACCGGAAGCGCTCGTGCTGGCGGCGGATCATCGAGTCCTGTGGAGAAAAATTGATGGCTTTGCCGGACCATTCCAAGGCCTTGGCGCGGTTTCCTTTCGCAAACTGGATTTCAGCCATGGTATCGAGGTAGGCAGGCTGATCCGGGTTCATTTCCAACGCTTTTTCGAGGAGCTTCTGCGCAGAATCGAGATTTCTTTTCGCCCGCGAGGCAAGCCATGCGGCGGTGTTGTAGGTATTATCAGAGGTGGGATATTGTCGGATCGAGCGATTGACGAGATTCCATGAGATTTCGAACAAGCGATCATGCAAGGGAATCAATCCCACCCTGCGAAGCGCTGGGAAAAAGCTGTCGGCTAGAGAACCCTCACTCGGGAAAAGGTCGTGGCATTTTTCCAACATCGCCGTGGCCTTGGCGCGGTCTTGATCTAAAATCACGAGCGCTCGCCCCATGTCAGCCTGCATCCGCACTCGCAACAAGGCAGTCGGCGGCGAGCCGATTTGATCATAGGAAGAATAATTTTGTGCTAACAGTTCATTGACCGCAGCCGATGGTTTCCATTGCCCGGCTTCCTGGAGTCCGTCTGAAATCAATTGCAAAGTGGCGGGAAAGGTCTCCGAGTTCGCATCACATTGGATCGCGGCCCGCATCCACCACTCATTTGCTTTGCGATACTGGCGGCCAAAGGCATAAGCTTGGCCGATTTGCAGTGCCGTTTCACTATTCCCAAGGGCGAGTTGATCTGCCCAAGAGTCATATAGCTCTGCTTCAGCCTCCCGTTTTGCCAGGCGTAAACAGGCTGCCGCATAGGCGTAGGAGACCGGGCGCGGTTCTTGTTTGAGTTCGATGGTGGTTGCGATCTGGCGGAGGAAAAATTCTGCGGCTTCATTCCAGCGTTCTGCTGCAGCGAGATTGAAAACATGATTGCCCCAATTTTCCTCAGCGTTCCCGCCTTCTGCTGCGGCTTCCCATACTTTGATTCCAAATGCGGCATCCGTCCCGCGCGCAAATGCCTCGTTGGCAAGATAAGATAGCAAGCCGAGAGGCTTGGGTTTCTGGTCTTGAGGGAGCTTGGCCACAGCATCCCAAGCGAGATTCAGCCAGTTTTTCCTGACTCTCAGAGGATCTGGAGTGAGATCAAACAAAGCGAGCATTGCCTCGAAACGCTCCACCGCAGCCGTCGTGGGTGAAAGCTCACCTAACCAACGCCACCAGGAAATTGGGGGTTCTTCATTTCCAAAAGCAGTATTAACGATCAATTGCCAACGCGCTTCATCATCGCCCGCCCACGACGATGCCAAGCGTTTCGCCAGTAAAGGAGCACCGAGCATGCCTTTGTGGGCACCGATGAGATCTCCCAAAAATTCGACGAAAAGATCGGTGTTTTCTTTGGCTAAAAGCTCAAGCGGGGCCTTGAAAGCCGCTTCCGCCTGTGCATCAAATCCACGCCGTTCCAGAAAATTCGCCAAGGTCACCAGCTGCACTCTTGCATTGGCAACGTCATCTTTGTCATTCTCAGCAACTTCTTGGTCGATTGTCAGATACCCGACGCGCTTTTTGATCCAATCTGAAAACCGGGGTGACTTGGGATCGAGATTCAGGACTCGAAGAGCCTCGTCCACTCTCTCAAGGGAATCAAAATAAGTGAACGCTTCAAAAGGTGAGTGTTTCATCAAGGCCTTTTCGGCATCGCGGGTTTCGCCTAACAGAAACAATAGATGAATGCCCGTCAACCGTTCCGCGTCGTTCTTTGAAAAGGAAGCACCCTTGATCAACTCCAGATCGGACGGGCGGATGTCTTGGCCTTCCCACTGCCGGATCACGGAATTAATATAAGCTCTGCGAACGGCGCTTTCCTTTTCCATTGCGAGATCGGCCCGAAGCCATGGTAACGGATCTCCCATCAAGGCGGCGAGAGCTTCAGAAATTTTTGTTTCTCCGGCTTCCTGCGCCGTTTCTTGGGAGGCTTGAAGGTTTCCTGCTGCCCGATTAAAAGCCAGTTGCCAATTGATTGATTTATCCCCGAGGGCTGCCTTCACCCGCTGGAGTTCGGCATCAGATGTCCCTTGGCTGCGGTGAAAATCCGCCAGCGCCATCAATCCTGCCGCACTGTTTGGGGCCATTTCGAGAAACTGCTTGGCGGCCTGACGGTCTTTGTCGATCAGGCACTCGCGGGCTGCTAGAATCGCCAATCTTTGGGCCGGCTCTTGGAATTGTTCACGCACATCGGGGTTTTTTTCAGCGGCGTAAAGCTTGAGAATCTGCCTCCACGCTTTGACGCGGATGAGTTGATTGAGGATTCTGATTTTTTCATTGGCCTGCCCCTTGGGATAGCGCTCGATCAGCTTGATCACATTGGGTTCCGTCTCTGGGGTAATCGCGAGTTCGATCCTCCAGACCAGCTCTCCAGCCCGATGCGCAACCTCTGGATCGTCACCTTCAAGGCAAGCCCGCAACGCAGGTAAGGCACTCTCACCCGCTTCCCAGATTTCAAGCGTGGCATCCTCACGGATTTTATAACTCTCGTCCCCAAGCTTTAAAACAAGGCTATCGAGAGACTCACCCGCCGCCGCGAAATGGGACGACTTCTCTTTGGGTAAACCAGCGGCTTTCAACCATCCAAGGCTTGAGAGCGCGATAAACACCACGGTGAGTCTGAGATGCATATGCAGGGATCTTAGAGGATTTCTTCCAAACATCAATACCCGCTCACGCGGCAAAACTTTCCCCGCATGAACAAGTGACGAGCGCATTGGGGTTACTCACTTTGAAGCCACCTTGTTGCAGATCATCTGAAAAATCCAACTCGCTGCCACTCACGAAGAGTGCGCTCTTCGGATCGATCACCACATTCACGCCGTTGCTAGGCACGAGAATATCGCGGTCACGCGGCCCATCGACGAGATCCATCTTGTATTGCAATCCCGAGCAACCGCCACCGACCACAGCGATTCGGAGTGCTCCATCAGCCCGCCCCTGGCGCTCGAGCAAGCCCCGCAAGTGGGAAGAAGCCCCTTCAAGGACCTTCACCAGTTTCTCGTTGCCGATTTTATAATTTACCAATGCCGCCATCCAGATACGGTGCATCCCGCCCGCCCGTGAGTCAACCGCAGGTTCCTAACAAAACGAGCCACCCGTTGCAAGTGGCTCGTAATGATCTAAAATACGAGCGATTTCAGGCTTCCGAGGATTCCGCCGCTTCCACGGCAACGTCGGTCACCACCTCTTCGCTTACCACCTCTTCGGCCACTTTCTTGGCAGCCTTTTTCGCAGGAGCCTTTTTCGCAGCCGCTTTCTTGGCAGCAGGAGCCTTTTTCGCGACTTCCTCCTTCTTAACGACGGTTTTCTTGACGATACCGCCGAGCTTTGCCTGTTCCTTTTTGCGCTTCACGTAGTCTGCGCGGCGACGGCGTTTGATGATCTTTTTGGATTGTTGTCCCATGGTTGGTAGCCACTGGCTAGGGATTCGAGCCGGACTGATCAAGAGGAAAACATCACGAACTTCGTTCTTTCATCCACCCAAACCGGATTTCCCCCGCTCGCCGGCCCGAAAGACCGCGTTTTTCCCTGCCTGAACCGCCGCCTTTCCATCGCCGTTCCATTGCGCTTGCGCTCGCGGGCGGGTGTCCTAGCATCCGGCGCTTTCCCAAGCTCTGCTTCTTCCATTCTTCCAATGAATCGCATTTTCGTCGAAAAAAAGGTCGCCCATCGTGATGAGGCCCGCCACTTGCTCCATGATCTCCATCAATCACTCAGTCTTTCGGGTCTGAGCGGCGTGCGCATCATGCAGCGCTATGAAGTTGCGGGCCTGAGCGAATCTGAATTTGGCATCGCCTCCCGTTTGATCCTTTCCGAGCCACAAGTGGATGAGATCTCCCCTGCCCTTTTGCTTGCGGAAAATGAAACCGCCTTCGCCGTGGAGTTTCTACCCGGTCAATTCGACCAACGCGCCGATTCCGCAGCCCAGTGCATCCAGATTCTATCAGGCAAAGAACGCTCCGAGGTTACCTCCACCAAGGTGATCATCCTCGCAGGCAGCCTTTCCCCGGAGGAAATCGCCCAAGTGAAATCTTACGTCATCAACGCGGTGGATTCCCACGAAGTTCCTGCGGCCGCAGGGGTTGCCCGTGGCGAACCACAGCCGCCGCCAGACGTCGCCATCCTCACGGGCTTCACCACCCGAGACCCTGCTGAAATCCGCGCCCATTTCGGCCTGGCCATGACTGCTGCGGATGTCGCCTTCTGCCAATCTTACTTCCACGATGAGGAAAAGCGCGATCCCAGCCTCACCGAGATAAGGTTGTTGGACACCTACTGGTCGGACCACTGCCGCCACACCACTTTTCTTACCGCCATCGTGGAAACCACCTTTGACGAAGGCACCGAGGTGATCCAACGCGCATGGCGAACTTACCTCGGCACCCGCGAAAAACTTGGCCGCAGTGAGAAACCCGTCACCCTGATGGACATCGCCCTCATCGGCATGCGCGAACTGCGCGCCTCGGGTGAGCTGGATAACCTTGAAGTCTCCGAGGAAGTCAACGCCGCCTCGATCGTCGTCCCCGTGGAAATTTCAAATCTCGAATCTGAAATTTCAAATTCCCGCACGGAAGAATGGCTCGTGATGTTCAAGAACGAGACTCACAATCACCCCACGGAGATCGAGCCCTTCGGCGGCGCCGCCACCTGCCTCGGTGGCTGCATCCGGGATCCTCTATCAGGCCGCTCTTATGTCTATCAGGCCATGCGCGTCACCGGTGCGGGCAGTCCTCTCACCCCTTTTTCCGAGACACTCCCCGGCAAGCTCCCGCAGAAAAAAATCTGCCAGATCGCCGCCAAGGGCTACTCGTCTTATGGAAATCAGATCGGCTTGGCCACGGGCCAGGTGGCGGAAGTCTATCACCCCGGATACGTTGCGAAACGCCTTGAAATCGGAGCCGTGGTCTCCGCCGTGCCGCGCTCCCATGTCTTCCGCGGCACGCCCGCTCCCGGCGATGTGATCCTGCTCATCGGTGGCCGCACCGGCCGCGATGGCGTGGGCGGTGCCACCGGCTCTTCCAAGGAACACACCGAGACGGCTCTCCAAAATTCCGCGGAAGTCCAGAAAGGCGATGCCCCCACCGAGCGCAAGATCCAGCGCCTCTTCCGCAACCCGGAACTGACCCGTAAAATCAAAATCTGTAACGACTTCGGAGCCGGTGGCGTTTCCGTGGCCATCGGAGAAATCGCGCCCTCGCTCGTCATCCACCTCGATGCCGTGCCGAAAAAATACGATGGCCTTGATGGCACCGAACTCGCCATTTCCGAGTCCCAGGAACGCATGGCCGTCTGCGTCGCGCCCTCGGAAATCGGCTATTTCATCGCTGAGGCGGACAAGGAAAATCTCGAGTGCGTCCACGTGGCCGATGTCACGGACAGCGGGCGCCTCATCATGACCTGGCGTGGCAAAACCCTCGTCGATCTCAGCCGCGCCTTCCTTGATACCAACGGCGTGCAACAGACGGCCAAAGTCCACGTTGCCACCCCCTTGACAGCCGATCTAAACTACCATCATGAACAACGAACAAATCTACTTGAACGAAGCCCACAAGACAGCCTGCGAAAAATCCTTGGCACTGCAGGCGAGCGAGCGGCAGATGTCCTACGAAGAGTGCATCGAGCAAACCAAAAAGCTGGCATCGCAGTCCCAAAGACTGCAAGCGAAAGACAACAACTCCACCGAGCCATACGCACTGTCGAAGAGCAGCAAATTCGATGCCGCCTGAGCGATCTCTTTCTCGATTCAATATCATTCAATCGAAACTGGCAAGCTGCCGGGTCGCTTGGCGGAGCTGAGCAAAAAGTCTTTCCCGAGCTTGATGGAGCGCATTTCATCAAAGTAAATGCGGGTGCCTATCATGGTCACTGGCTGCAGTATTTTGACAGACTCCATTTCCATCAGATTCTTTTCCCGGATACCGCCTATACTTTCATAGGCTTCGTCGAAGATGACGATTCCCTTGCTGTAATGGTCAAGCAAGCCACCGTCCCTACCATGCGCTCGGCTGATGGAAATCCCATCAGAGCCACCCGCGCCCAAGTCGAAGCCTATATGAGCCTTCTTGGTGCCTACCGGTTCCGAAACGACGACTACTACCTTCCTGCTGAAGATTTGTTGATCGAAGATCTGCACGACGAAAATGTGCTGCTTGGCGAGGATGGTGAGACCCTCCGCTTCATCGATCCGGTGATCTACCAACGCCCGCGTGATATTCCCATTCCCAGGTCACTCAAAGCCCATCTCGCCTCCCTCAATATCTGCTCGCAAAAAGGCCTTGGTGAGATGTTCGATGTCTCGGTGGGCGCCGGCACCGTAATCTAACACTTCGGTGGGAAACACCAGCTTACCCCGCCGGATGCGATGGTGGCGAAGCTTCCACTGTTAGAAGGCGATACCGATGTGGCCACCTTCATGGCCTGGGGCTTCGATCCGTATCTTTCCGAAAAATCCCCCTTCCATGGCGCGGTGTACGCCGTCACGGAATCCGTCTGCAAAGCGGTTTCCGCCGGTGCGCGGTTGGCCGATGTCCGGCTCACGCTGCAAGAATATTTCCCCAGACTCGGCAATGATCCGAAGCGTTGGGGGCTGCCCTTCGCGGCATTGTTAGGTGCCTTCCACGCCCAGCACTCGCTGCGCCTTGCGGCGATCGGTGGCAAGGATTCGATGTCAGGCTCATTCAATGATCTTGATGTCCCGCCGACTCTCGTTTCCTTCGCCCTCGCGCCCGGCAAGGCCAGCCTCGCGCTTTCACCGGAGTTTAAAAAAGCAGGCTCCCCTATCTCATTGTTAGAGATTCCGCGCGATGCGGACGCCCTCCCGGATTTCGGAAAACTCAAGCAGGCGGCTCAACAACTCCACGATCTCAACCAATCGGGAAAAATCCTCGCGCTCCACCACATCGGCCACTGCGGACTTGCAGCGGCCCTCGCCAAGATGGCCTTCGGGAACCATATCGGCTGCGAGTGCAAAGAGCCACTGGATCTTTTCTCCGAACGCTACTTCGCTTTCCTCATCGAGCATTGCGAAGATCTCCCGATTTCCCTTGATTCGAAAATCATCGGTCACACCCAAGCAGAGCCGTCCTTGATTCTCAACGGCGAGTCCCATCCCCTAACAGATCTGCAACAGGCTTGGACCGGAACTCTGGAACCCATCTACCCGACGAAGGCCGCAGCGCAAACCCACGGGCCCGCGGTTTTATTGGAAAACACGACTGCCCTCTCTACCTCGCGGCCCAATCGCCAAGCGTCGAAGCCCAAGGTCCTGATCCCCTCATTCCCCGGGACAAATAGCGAATATGATTCTGCAAAAGCCTTCCGCCAAGCAGGCGCGGATGCTGAGATTCTGGTCTTCCGGAATCTCACCGCAGGCCATATTGAAGAGTCACTGCGGGCGCTCGCCCTGCAAATTTCCAAGAGCCAGATTTTGATGTTCCCCGGCGGTTTCAGCGCGGGGGATGAGCCAGACGGCTCCGCCAAATTTATCGCGACGATCATCCGCAATCCACGGGTGGCGGATGCGATCATGGATCTTTTGAAAAACCGCGATGGCCTGATCCTCGGAATCTGCAATGGCTTCCAGGCGTTGATCAAAACGGGCCTCGTGCCTTACGGAGAGATCCGCGATCCGCAATCGGACGCTCCTACTTTGGTCCATAACAGCATCGGCCGCCACATTTCCTGTTATGCGAATACCCGCGTCGTCAGCAAGCTTTCGCCGTGGTTGGCGCAGTGCCAGTTAGGGGAAATCCACAGCGTGCCGGTGTCCCACGGCGAAGGGAAGTTCCACGCGAGTGACGCGGTGATCGCAGCTCTCGCTGCCAGCGGCCAAGTGGCCACGCAATACGTCGATGCCAATGGCACTCCCTTGATGGACATCGCGATCAACCCGAACGGCTCGCTGGCCGCCATCGAGGGCATCACTTCGCCCTGCGGTAGGGTCTTTGGGAAAATGGCTCACAGCGAACGCGCCGGACGGATGCTTGCCAAAAACATCCCGTTGAACAAGCATCAATCGCTTTTTGAAGCGGGCGTTTCCTTCTTTTTTTGAGCAATTTTTCTCTCAAATAAGCCACTTTTTGGCCTTTTTGCGTGGTTTATTGCTCAATTTAAAAATGATCGATTGACAAGGGAGTAGAATTCTGCTCATTTAAGGGCGAAAGCAGTCAATTCGCGCAACCTTTTGCTCA
>Ga0105048_10018904_pt1 | contig 10575 bp, 17 predicted proteins | sample MAT05_FD_78382 | JGI IMG/M metagenome (GOLD analysis project Ga0105048, IMG submission 78382) | Freshwater microbial communities from Lake Fryxell liftoff mats and glacier meltwater in Antarctica - MAT-05 | ecosystem: Environmental > Aquatic > Freshwater > Ice > Liftoff microbial mat | place...
CAAATTTTCATTGTTGGTATATTTTTTTGTTGCTGCATTAATATTGAGAGCGTTTAGAAGATCTCTATCATCATTAAGTCGTGATAAAAAGAGAATATCGAGGTCTTTAATTCCAGTTGGAAAAGCTCTTTGCATTTTAACATGTTTTATTAGATTTCAAATAAAATCAGTTTTAAGGAAAACCGTTATTGTCGGGTTTGAATAAACAAACTCGTCTTTTTCTAACTCTTCGACAGTTTGAGCATAACTGTAAATAAGAGATACACAAAATCGTTTTTCTTCTTCGGTCCATGTTTTAATATCGTTAGTTTTGACAAAACAATATTCCACATATCCTTGTTCATTTTATTTTCTTTTCAATAAAATAATAGTATCGGTTTTAGTGTAACTTCTTCAAAATAAAAGGACTTCTACAGTGTCCACAGATTTTGTTTTCATATTTGGGACGACGATAATAGGTCACCTTTTGACAGCCCGGAGTAAGACATTCCATGATGTAATTAGCTTCAGGCTTGTCCATGCAACCCTTTACATTACCACTGCACCCAATTCTTACTGCCATTTTACGCCAAGTCTCGGAATGTTTTTCACCAGGAGTCAATACATGTGCTAGTTCATGCAAGATAGTTTCTCTCATAATTTTTTCGTCACATGTAGGACCTCTCAGAAAATGATAGCTCACCGAAACAGTTTTAGTCGTGTAATTGGTCATTCCCAAAGAAGTTTTTCTTCGATTGAGACGTAAGCACCAACCAACAATTTTAAACTCTTTTGTTTTTCTATCAAAATAAGCATTGCACCATGCCCAATTGTTAGCCAAACGAGCATCGTAGCTTGTACTTTTCAAGATAGTTGCGTTCATCTTGCGATAAGAAATATTTTATTTAACTTTTCACTTTCTTTTAGTTTTCTTTACTCAAGAAAAGCGATTTAACAAAGAAATAAAATGAAGGGCGACTCTTTGAAGTGCGATTTAAAGCCTCCCGAGGATTAACCGAATACATGAAATAGATAACTCGACGAGTTTCATTAACTCCTAAAATGATATTTATTTTCAAATAAATATCGAAAAATGTCTACGTGGTCTTTTATCCAACAACGTCAAAATAGCGTTTGTACAAAGCCTGGACCTTCTCAGCCTTGCAAAGCTCACAGTCATTTGGAAACCGTTTCAATGATTTTATCTCCTTCTAATAGTTCTTACTAGAGATCGAAACTCTTCGTAAGTTCTCCGAACCCAGCCTGCATACCGATACTTATCGAAAGAAACAACTTTCTTACCCGTTTTGGAACCGAGTTTATCTGCTAAAGTTGTCTTTCCTGCTCCGGCTATCGATAGAATTAGTATATGCATTTCTGATTATTATCAGAAATTTATTTTTGACTTTTTGCTAACGTAGTATGGAAAACAAGAGATGACATGACTAATCTTCTCAATTAATCTTCTCAATTTTTCTGGTGAAAGTGTCACCAGCGAATTTGGAATAATCAGCAATATCCATAGAGCTAGGACTAGGGGGGCCTTTACCTCTATCAGCATTAATTCTTCGGGCAGCGAAAAAAGCTTTACTATCTCTAGAGGGGAGTGCTGGATGGAGATTAGGTCGTCTATCAGCATTAATTCTTTGGGTAGCTTCTTTCTTAAGAGATCTTGTTACCGTTAGTTCTCTAAAAGTTGCAAATTCCAGCCCCATCTCCTAATAGTAGTTTTTTCTTTCTGGTAATAGTTCTGGAAGATTAATCTCTAAACTTAATTCGAGCGAGATGTCTCTTGGCAGCTTTTGCATTTCTCTTTATTATAAAATAAAGAATATTAACTTGTTATCTTATTAAGATAATATTGTGTATGGTAAGCGAATACCGGTTGAATAATCTTCCATTTTCCCAACTCTTCACTGTTTTCAAGATGCCGAGTGTTAATCCCAGAACTACATTTCCAAATTACTTTTTTAATTTCTTCTAGAGAGAATTTACCTGAAAGATCACTATGAATAATTTGCAATAAAGTTGGATAGTTATGGAAATCTACACAAGCAGGATGGAAAACTAATGGGTAAGTTTCGCTATTAGTAATTAGAATAGTTTTCAGAGGAATTTTATTTACTAAAATATGTTTTGTTAAACGCTCGATCATAGGTAAATCTCCAGTTAGACCTCCATAAGAAATGCGAAAGAAAATTCCAGCTAAATACTCCTTGTCTTCATAATCGGATAAAAATATGTCTGCAATAGACAAAGATTTCTCTAAAACTTTTTCTTCATGTTTATCGAGTTCTAATCTCATACAGGTAGGATGTGATACCAACGAAAATACATAATTTAAAATAAATTTTCTTGAAGAAGGAGTTAAAACAAAACCTTTTGAACATGCCGCCATTAACCAAACAATGACACTGGTTTCTTTACTAATTTCGACATCCTCAAAAGCAATCACTGCTAACCGTCTTAAACATTCAAAAGAATCTAAATCTAACATGGCAGCACATGTTGTAACGGCATGAGCATCCTGTCGGCGAATTTGTTTTTGCAAATTACTCTTGAGAATGGAGTAAATATGAAGGAGTTCTTTTTCTTTATTGAAGGTTACTTTCGACATTAAAACCATGCCTTTGAAATAAAGTTTAACAACGAAAGCGGTTCCTTTCCATAAAACATCTCCTACAAAGCGATATCCTTCGATTTTATAGTCTCTAGACATACGTGCTTCTTTACCATCGTAAAGAAAATAAGCCATATTTCTAATATAAAAGAAGTAATAGTATGTCATTTTTACAAAAATGAAATTTCTAAGAAAAACAAAAGAAGAAAAGAGAATGTCGAGACAAATGATGGAAGTAAGAATTTCAGGGAAACTAACTTTTAATTTTATCATAACTCCTACAAGTACAATAGGAGATATCAAAACAGAGCTGAGAAAGAAGTTAAACAAAGACCCTGATACTCTTTCTGTGAAATTTTGGATTAATAAAAAGAAGGCTCTTGATGTATTTGGAACCAAAAAGTATGACAAGGTTACTTTGGAGAAAAGGTGGACAGAAATTGCAAGTCCTGTCATTGACATTGAAAAGGAAGAGAAAAAAGCAAAAGAGAAGATTCCCGTAAAAACTCCTCTTAGACCTATTACTAAACCGTCTACTAAACCTCCAACAAACACTCTTAAACCCTTAGCATCTCTACAGTCGAAGAAATTTGATAAACCGAAGAAGTATAAGATCATGGGTTCTGGCGGAGTTGTACACAAGGTAAAGCATGATGGAGAAAAGGTTTATATTAAAAAGTTAAATCTTGAAGTTGATACGGATGAAGAAACGAATTCTAACAAGACAGAAAAGAAATCCAAATATGTTTTAGCTTACTCTTTCCCCGTGAAGGATGCAATTGTTGCTATTAATTCAGAAACGGAATTAGCAGATGGTTCTTCTCTTCTCCTTCATAAGACTGTACTCCAATACGTTTTTGTAGGTCCTGAAATCTTCAAATTTACCGCTTTAGCTCCCATGAAGAGGTTATATATTAGTGACGATAGAACTTGGAAGTCTTATGCTGTTGATGAGGCTTCGAATATTTATTTATTTGATGAAGGAGTAATTGTTCGAAATATTACTCCACATATCGGGTTAGCAGAAATGCTAACCTATTATGATACCAATATGGTTATTTCGGGACCAGAAGGTGAAGAGAATCGACAAAAATTATCACAACAATTTCGAGATATCGACAGATACTACACAGAACCACAAGGAGAAGATATGAAAGATGACTTCGACAGTCAAGATAGTGAACTGGAACTTGTTCATGCAGAAGAGAAAAAACAAGGATCTCTTGATTACTATTACATAGATAATGGAATAAAATATTTTCGTAATATCTTAGAGTATAAGAAGGCTCCATATCAAAAAGCATTAGTAATGAATTCTAACGGAATTGTTACTAAGTTTTCAAAGGAAGATTACGAGAAACTAATGAAAGAGTATGGCAAGATTCATGGTTTCTCTTTTATCGATGAAGTTCTTATGTAAATAAAACTAAAAATGATTAGATTTTGTACAAAATCTAATTAACAAAATGTCAGTGGTTATGATTGAATCACCTTATTCGGGACAAATCGATAGAAATATTAGGTATCTCGCCCTTTGTGGTTTCGATGCAGCTATAAAATATGATGAAGTGGCATATGCTAGTCATGGTTTAATGACTCAGCATCCCAGAGCGAAACAATTATTTGTATCTGATGATAAATGGGATGTCCTAACAAGAGAAAAAGCCATTGAAATGTCTCAAAGAATTCGCCATCGCTGTGATAAAACAGTTTTTTATGTAGATTTAGGTTGGAGTTCTGGTATGAAAGCTGCCAAGGAGTATTGCATTCAGAATAATTTAATTTTCGAAAAACGTAAACTAGACATTTCTTTTTTGGCGAAAAGAGTAGGGTTTTGTTCGGTAGATTTTTGTAACTCTATCCTATCTGGAGCTGCATATGATAACTTTCTAGAGTGATGCTAATTTTTCTAAATTTTATTAGAAAAATATCTTAGATGTACCGTTAGGGATATTATTCAAACTTATCCTCGAGATTACCGAGACGAACAGATAAGATTTTCAAAATCCTTCCCAGCTCTTCGATTTCTGCCTTGTTGATATCCGTTTGTAGAGTAACATTTGTAGTTCTCTTTTCCAACTTGTCGATTAGTTTCACGATTTCGTCCCGAAATTCTTTGTAGTCTTGTAATGTTTTACTACTAATTTTCTCATTTTCATTAACAACATCTGCCAAGGCTTTTAATCGATATTCGTTTGCCATTTCGGCCACCAAGTCGCGAGATTTGTTTCCGCTTTCGATATTACACGATTCCACTTTACTAAACTTTCTCGAATTGAAAAAAAGGATCAGTAAGAAACTTCCCATCATTGTGGAAACAGCCACCGTAACAATAGGATTCCAGCTAGAAATCTTTGTATAGCTTAGGTACGCGATATCGGAGATTTTAGAGAAGATTTTTTCACCAATTCTTCCGGTAAACATTTCTTTATAAGAAATATTAATTTAAGATTCACTTTAGATCTGTTGAGTTTTGAAAATCGGGCGAAGAAGAGAATGGCATCAAAAGGGATATCGTATTTCTGAGTAGAATAGTGCAATGTAAAGAGACGACGTTCAATAAGACCTTCGGGAATTTCTTTCTGTACTGTGAGAGGATAATTTTTAACTTTCAGAAGAAACTCGACTGCAAGAGCTTTTCCTTTGTATTCCTTGCCTTTTCCAATTGGAATAAGAACGGCAAGTTTCCAAGGACGATTTTCACCCGTATATTGACCACCACCTTTAATATGCGTTGTGTTGTCTCAATCTTCTCTTAATATTGTTTGTTGATCCGCAATACATTTTGGTAGGATCTGTCTCTGACCTCAGAATGTAGACTACATATTCCAAATCCGATAACTCTTGACATGTCTCTTGAATATACTCTTCACTCATTTCTAAGAAATAACCTTAGAAATATAATTCAGTTTTAAAACGGATAGGCATCCGATACCTGATTAAAAAGAAGGAAGATTAAAACGTTTTTGTAGAATCGTATTATAATTAGCCATAACATTTCGATAATACCTACGAAATTGTTCTGTGGTTTCAACATTTTTAAATTCCACAGGAGGATCATAATTAGGTATATACTCGGATCTTACAAATCCATTTTTCTCAATAAATCTCATAATTCTTCGGAAATAAGGTCGAAATATTTGTCTTATTTCTTTGTCGGTTTTACCATTCAAAGCAAAGTAGTCTCTTAAGTATAATCCAAGTTTCTCTTCAATCTCGAAATCCTCTTTAAGAAATCTCATATAAGTGTTCTTAGGATTTTTCAGAATTAGTCCAGATTTCTGCATGTAAGCAGTATAGTAGGGATAATCTTTTTCAAGCTTTCTCCACCAAAAGGAAGGGTTGTTACAAACATGACCCAATGTTCTTTTATCAGCCAAACAAAAGTTAATCAAAGCTTCTCCTTCTAAATTCAAGGCGATTGTAGTAGCTAAATCTCTCGACAGAGGCTGTTCCATTTTATTAGGTGGATTATTAAATAAAGAATAATATTTTTCAGGAATTTTCGTAAAGTCAAGTGTAGGAGAACAATATTTTATAGGTATTTTTTCTAAGATTTTTGGATCTAAAGATGAAACGTTGATTTTCTTTAAATAACGAAGAGGTATTGGGTTTGGAAATATAATTTCAGAAGTTTCGGGCTTGACATTGGCAAGATAAGTTTTTAATTCCGAAGGCGGCAAACTTCCATAGAGCCATGTATAATTTAAAAAATAATCATCTCTATCCTCGAGTAATTGAGATGAAAATACAAGCTGTACAGGTTTATCACCTGGTGGAGGTACCCCAGGGTACAAAGATAGATAAATATAATTTCCACTGTTTTCATTCATCTTAAATGTTTTTTTAATGATTTTCGAAAATGAATTTTTGAATGTTGGTACGATTAAATAGGAAAGCTCAACCAATTCAATATTTAAAGATGGAAGATTTTAAACAGCTCTGCATCTTTAAATATGAAGCACCGCCCGTCAATTACATTAATGCAGACTTTGATTTACGACCTAATTACATTGAAAATGTTAAAATGAAGCTTGAACATGCACATCAATATACTGAAAGATACAAACAAGAATTGATTGAGCGGTATGACGTTTTACATGAAAAAGTGTGGAAGATTGTGAATAAGATAAAAATCAGACCAGACCAACTTTATCTAACTGTTCTTTATGAATTGTCAATGTTAGAAGATTTTAGGTCTCCAGAAAATGATGTAACTGAACATAAAATCTACGACGAACATGGCAACACTGGAATATTAACAAAGCGTATAGGCGTAGATCCTGATCAAACAGTGTACGAATGCCTGATCGATAATAAAACAAAAGTTGTAAAATGGTCAGAAGACATTGAAGAAGAGATCAAGAACTGTAAAATTGTTTCTGAGATTGCAAATCACGGATATGATTATGGCTGGAATTTTGAAGGATTACCTGTTTTGATGATGGACAAAATGGAGAAAATAAATTCGAAAGATGATCCTTATCTAGTCGGAGTTGATGTCTTGAAATTTTTGCAATCATTTCACAAAATTGGATGTCATAGCGATATTAAAAGAGACAACATTCTAAAGAATACAGATGGTAAATACTCTTTGATTGATTTTGCTCATATTTCATTGCAAAAGAAAGGACACGGTTATTTAAGAATCGCATTTCCAAGAGTAGGATTTTACAAGCCTTCGTTTGGTCACGTAACGACTTACAGAGAAGATTTGATTGAATTAGCCTTTACCATAAATTCTTTGATTCTAGATGAAGAAGATGAATCTATTTTCAACGTAGACGAAGAATGCGAACCAATTTTATGGCAATACCTAGAACATGTGCGGTTGTTACCAGAAAAATATCCTGGAGATATCGACTATTCTGAACTTATCTCGATTTTAGAAAGAGGCATTCGTGAACAATACACTGCTCCAAAGAAAAATTATAACTTGGCAAACCTGTTAAATAGACTGAAAAAACCAGTATAATCCAAATGAAATGGTTTTTTAAAACTAGATATTTTTTATATCATGTTTAAGAATTAGTAAGAATGAATATCATACAGATCACGATCGATAAGAATCCAATTCTTGCATAAACTTTCGGGTTCCAATAAGATATATAAAACTCTGGATTTAATCGGAACCTTAACAAAGACAATCCACATGATACAAAAAGAAATCGATTAGAGAAAGATACTGCTTGACTCATTTCTGAGACTCAGAAGTGATCGAGAAATTAAAACTAAAAAGGTTTGTATTTATAATTACTTCAAAATCTTCTTCCGAGTCACTCAAACCATAATAATCATCTGTTTTGACAATTGGATCATCTTGACAATCATTGATCGAAATAACTCATTCTCTTCTGAATTATCTTTTTGATTCTCTGTTCGTTTATCTTCAGAAATTTCACAAGGTTGTTTATCATAATTTACACGTGGAGATTCTCCAATTTGTGGAAAACTCATTAAGACTAGAAATCAGATGTTTAGTGAGAAATTTGTTTATAATTTAGAAAATTCAAATGTTTTTATCTGTTTTGAACCTATATAAATACTAATGTAAATCATTGATATCTTTGTTAACTTTAGCAGATGGCGAAAATACCTCTTTAACTCCAGTACTCTTTCGGCTGGACAAGTAACCGCTAGAAAGAATTTTATAAAGATTTTCTAATGTTGTTACGTGATACAGGTTGTTCATTTTTATTAGAGTAATTTTTAGAAAAAGAAACTGATAGAAAAATGAATTTAAAATTAGATTCCAATTAACAAAATGTCAGCAGAAATCACTTCTCTCTGCACCAATAACCTTCCTACCCCTGTTCGAGTTGCCCATTCCAAGTTTTGCGACGATGTTCCTCTAAATCGGAACGATAACACCTTTAACAAGATTGTAAGTTCCGTATGGTCTTATGAACCCGCGACAAGAATTCTTACCTATGGTGCTACAGTGTTTCGCAAGACAAGTAACAAGGACTTTTGGGTTCGCAAGTCTCATCGCGAGAGAGCTCTCGAACGCTTTTACCAAAATCCTGTACGCGTTTGTCTTTCCAGCCAGTGGGGGAAAGTTTCCCTGGCAAGCGTCGCAGTAGATTGGTTCATTGCACGAGAACTAATTTTCAAGTATGGTGTGCAAGGTGGAACTGAGTTACCTATTCACGAGGTAGTAATTGATACTTACTTTAATCGACAACATGATCCTTTTTACCGTGAACCGTTGACACAGACAGAGCTTCAGAGAAAATTTATTACAGCTATTGTCATGGCCGAACTACAGAACAAATTTAAAAAGGAGGTAGCAGAACTTGAGAGAAAGCTTGTTCGCTCAATGTCTCCTTTGTTTTCTGAAACTTCTGTAAAGAAAGAAAAGGAATCATGCGAAAATAAGGTTGCTTACGGAGTTCTTTTCGGAGGTCTTGCTACTTGTATTTATGTTTCATGGGTCTGCTTATCTCTTTAACCCTTGCTAAATCATAGTTTTTATTTTTGACCGATCCTCAAAAATGATTTCAAAATTGCATTTTTTATTAACAAAAAACAAACATGAGCATTTCTACGCTACCGCAAATTAAGAGTCTTTCCGACATGGTTCACAAGAGCTATCAAACTAAGTCTCGGTATTTAACCGTAGAAGATGTTATCACAAAAGAACATTGTATGATGGACTTTGCCACGGAAGAAGGTGATTATGACAAGGTCGTTGAGCTTGTGAAGACTTCCACAGATGAGATCGAAGCGGTCATGGATATTGCTTGGAAAGGCATACAGATCGATTTCTCGGCAATCAAAGATCCGGAAACTATAACCCACTTTGTCCAACTCAAGGAGAATTCGGCAAAGATTGTGGATTTTCTTGAAAGTCTCGGCTATAAAAGACCTACTTACACTATGAATATCAAGGTGAAGATTTATATTTAAAAAATAAATATAAAATAAATGAAAGCGGATGAACTGCTTCAAGAATTGGGATTAAAAAATTTAAACGATTTTTTAACAATACTTCCTGAAAATATATTTGAAGAGATGTCTATCGATACGGTTCGTGCTACCTTGGAATTTTACAATATGAATACTAAAAATTTAAAAAATACGGAAGAATCTAAATTCGAACACGTAAATTTAATTTTGATGTTGAAAATTGGTTCTTATATTGATGTTATTAGAAATTTTGATGAAAACGATCAGAAAGGTTTTCGTCTAGAAAAATTATCTTGTTAAAAATACCCAATGCCATTTTCTATTATTTCGATCACAACATTTGACATAAAAAACCACAAATCAGTTTTGCATCTTTCTTTTGAAGAAGTCTACTAAATCGCGATGACCTCCTCTTGCTGCACCTTTCATACCAAAATCCCAATTGTCGGCACCTTTGGAGATGAAGAAGTCTACCAAATCGCGATGGCCTCCTAATGCTGCACCTTGCATAGCCCAATTCCAATAACGGGCACCTTTGGAGATGAAGAAGTCTACCAATTTTTGATGACCTCCTCTTGCTGCACCATACATACCCAAATCCCAAAGGTTGGCACCTTTGGAGATGAAAAAGTCTACTAAATCGCGATGACCTCCTTGTGCTGCACCTTCCATAGCCGAATCCCAATCGTCGGCACCTTCGGAAATGAAGAAGTCTACTAAATCGCGATGACCTCCTTGTGCTGCACCTTCCATAGCCAAATTCCAATCGTCGGCACCTTTGGAGATGAATAAGTCGACCAAATCGCGATGACCTCCTCTTGCTGCACCGAGCATACCATAATTCCAATTGTTGGCACCTTTGGAGACGAAGAATTCTACTAAATCGCGTTGACCTCCTTGTGCTGCACCTCGCATAGCCCAATTCCAATCGTCGGCACCTTTGGAGATGAAGAAGTCTACTAAATCGCGATGACCTCCTCTTGCTGCCAACTTCATTGCTGTATTATAATCTCCCTTGGCTAAATCGAGATATCGAATCAACAGTAGTGAAAAATCTTTCCAAGAAC
>Ga0105048_10018905_pt1 | contig 10575 bp, 10 predicted proteins | sample MAT05_FD_78382 | JGI IMG/M metagenome (GOLD analysis project Ga0105048, IMG submission 78382) | Freshwater microbial communities from Lake Fryxell liftoff mats and glacier meltwater in Antarctica - MAT-05 | ecosystem: Environmental > Aquatic > Freshwater > Ice > Liftoff microbial mat | place...
AATCAAGAGCTGGGCCGGCCGCACGGTGTGGCTGGTGGGCGCGTCCACCGGCATCGGCCGCGCCACCGCGTCACGGCTGCACGGCCTGGGCGCGCGTGTGGTCGTCTCGGCGCGCAGCCGCGAGGCGCTGGACACCTTCGTGGCCGAACACCCGCGCAGCGACGCACTGGCGCTGGACGCCACCGACCGCGCTGCGATGCACGACGCCGCCGCGCACATCGTGCGGGTGCACGGCCGCATCGACCTGGCCATGTACTGCGCCGGCACCTACAGCGCCATGCGCGCAACGGACTTCGACTTCGATGTGGCCGAGCGCCACGTGCAGGTCAACTACGTCGGCGCACTCGTGATGCTGGACGCCGTGCTGCCGCACCTGCTGGCGCAGGCGCGTGCCGGCAAGAAGAACGGCATGAATGGCCACATCAGCCTCGTGTCGAGCGTGGCCGGCTACCGCGGCCTGCCGCAGTCACTGGCGTATGGCCCGACCAAGGCCGCGCTGATCAACCTGGCCGAGTCGATGTTCCTGGACCTGGAGCCGCTGGGCGTGGGCGTGTCGGTCATCAACCCGGGCTTCGTGGAAACCCCGCTGACGGCGCAGAACGAGTTCCGCATGCCGGCGCTGATCACGCCCGAACAAGCGGCCGTGGAAATAGTGCGTGGCTGGGAGAAGGGGGACTTTGAGATCCATTTTCCGAAGCGCTTCACGCTGTGGCTGAAGGCGCTGCGGCACCTGGGTTACGGCGCCTACTTCGCGGCCGTGCGACGGTCCACAGGGCTGTGATGGAAGCGAACCCGCAGCGCACGATCCACCCGCGCGTGCAGCGCATCGTGACGCTGTTCGAGGCCCTGTCGCTGCAGGACCTGCCGCGCCTGTCCGAGATCTACAGCCCCGACGCGCGCTTCAAGGACCCGTTCAACGAGGTGCAAGGCGTGGGCGCCATCCAGGGCGTCTTCAAGCACATGTTTGTGGCGCTGGACGGGCCGCGCTTCATCATCCGCGACACCCTGGTGAAGGGCGACCAGTGTTTTCTGAGCTGGGATTTCTGCTTTCGCATGAAACGCTTCAGCCGCGGTGAACAGATCATCCGCGGCGCTTCACACTTGAAGCTGTCGCCCGACGGCCGCATCACGCTGCACCGCGACTACTGGGACGCGGCCGAAGAGCTGTACGAAAAGCTGCCGCTGCTAGGGGCACTGATGCGCTGGCTGAAGCGCCGCGCGAACGCCTGAATCCCAGGCGGCCTAGCGCTGACCTTCAGTGAGCGAAAAGGCCTGGAAGAGGCCCGACTTGTCAACGAAGTAGGTCTCGGTGTACTTCACCGTGCCGCCCACCATCTTGGCCGGCGCCGGGAACGGTGCGGCGCGCTTGACCATGGCAATGATCCACGGCGCCACTTCGTCTGCAGCGGGTTTGCGCACAACGTGGATGTTGACCACGTTGCCGGTGGCGTCGAGTTCGGTCTCGATCATCATCACGCCGTACAGCAGCGGGGGCAGCTTGCCGCGATAGACACGCATCGGGAAGCAGGAATACAAGTGGCGCGCCGCGTCGATGCGGAATTCCTGCTCCACGTCCTGTCCTGAAGGCACCGGCGTTTTGCACGTCGGCGTGGGCACCATGCTGAACTGGGCGCTGGCGCCCTGGGCGACGAGTGCCGATGTGGCAAAAAGCAGCCCCTGCAGGATGCGGCGGGTGGTGATCGGCGTCTTCACGGTAGGGGTCCTTGTGCGTCCGGCCTTTGCCAGGATTCCCTCCTGCACAAGGCGCAGCCGAGGTTACACGATGGTCGCGCCGGCACCATCCATTCGGGGGGGTGGCCAGTGCGCCATCCCGGCAAGAAGTAACGCAGCAACTGCTAACGCAGCCAGCCTTTGCGTCGGAAGTAGATGAAAGGCGCGGCCACGGACGCCACCATCACCGCCAGCGCATAGGGGTAGCCCAGTGCCCAGTCCAGTTCGGGCATGGCCTTGAAGTTCATGCCGTAGATGCTGGCAATGAGCGTGGGCGGCAGCAGCGCCACGCTGGCCACCGAGAAGATCTTGATGATCTTGTTCTGGTTGATGTTGATGAAACCCACCGTGGCGGCCATCAGGAAGTTGATCTTGTCGAAAAGAAAGGCGGTGTGGCTGTCCAGCGAATCGATGTCGCGCAGGATCTGCCGCGCTTCTTCAAACTGTTCGGCATTGAGCATGCGGCTGCGCATCATGAAGCTCAAGGCCCGGCGCGTGTCCATCACGTTCCTGCGGATGCGGCCGTTCAGGTCTTCCTCGCGGGCGATGGCCGTCAGCGCGGCACCGGCGGCCTGGTCGTTGACGTCCTGCGTCAGCACGCGTGCGCTGACTTTTTCCAGGCTGTCGTAGATGCCTTCGAGCACGTCGGCTGAATATTCGGCATCGGCGTCATAGAGCTTCAGCAGCACGTCCTTGGCGTCTTCAATCAGCGCCGGGATGCGGCGCGCCCGCAGCCGCAGCAGGCGGAACACCGGCAGGTCTTCGTCGTGGATTGAAAACAGCCCCTTGCGGTGCAGGATGAAGGCCACCCGGACGTTGCGCGCGGGCTTGGCTTCAGGGCCCTTGTGGATCTCTTCGGCCGCGATCAGGAAGTCGGACCGGATGTGCAGTTCGCCGTTGTCTTCTTCGTAGAAGCGCGCCGACTCTTCCAGGTCGTCATCGACCGCGTCTTTCGGAATGCTGAGCGCAAAGCGCGACTCGACCCAGCGGGTTTCATCTTCGCTCGGGTTTTCAAGGTCCACCCACACGGGCTCGACGTGGGTCAGGGCTTCCAGGCTTTCAATCTCTTCCTGGAACAGCCGGCCGTTGGCCAGCGTGAAGACGTTGAGCATGCGGTCTCTCCGGGGGTGTGGCCTGCGCGGGGTGGTGCTGGGCAGCGCGGGCGGCGGGGGATGCTGCGGAGGTGAGGCCGTCCCATCCCTGGCGCTGCAGACAAGCCCTGCAGCCCGGAGAGGACGGTCACCGAGTGGGGCTCGGGTCCATGCGGTTTCCCAGTGTGGAGACGCGCAAATTATGCCTCGCCAGCGGCCTATCCTCGGCCCCCTCGGCCGCTTCAGGGGCGGCTACTGGCAGACTCCAGGGCATGAAGATCACCTGGTGGCGCGGCTTGGCGCTGGCACTCATGCTGCTGGCCGCTGGCGTGCTGGCTGCACTGACGGCCGTGCTGCAGCCCGAACCGACTGTCGCCGCCACTCAAGGCGTGAACCACGAAGACGTGGCCCGTGCGATGTCGCTGTTGCGCGCGCATGACCCGCGGGAGGCCAGGCCCGGGGTGGTGAGTTCGGCGCTGGTGCATGAACGGGATGTCGAAGTGCTGCTCAACCACGCCGCGCACCGCTGGTTGACCGCCGCCAGCCGTGTGCGGCTGCAGCCTGGGCGCGCCACGCTGCAGCTCAGCACGCCGGCACCTCGCAGCCCCTACACCGGTTGGTTCGGCGCCTGGTTCGGCCGCTGGCTGAACGTGGAATTGCAGGTGAAAGAGACGGCGACGCTGCCGGTGATCGACGGCTTTCGCATCGGGCGCCTGCCACTGCCAGCCTGGCTGGCCGAACGTGTGGGCCTCTACGCCGTCGACCATTTCGGCCTGAACAAGGAACTTCTGTTGGCGGCCGAGGTGGTGCGCCGCGTGCGCTTCAGCCCGCAGCAGGTGCTGGTGACGTACGCCTGGCAAGGCAACAGCATGAATCGGCTGCTGGACGGGCTGCTGACTGCCGATGAACTGACGCGCCTGCGCGTCTATTCAGACCGCTTGGCAGAACTGGTGGCGCGCCAGCCGCCGCACCTCGAAGTGCCCATGGTGCGTTTGCTGGGGCCGCTGTTTGCGCTGGCGCGTGAGCGCGGCATTGCCGGCAACGACCCGGCGAATGAAAACCGCGCCGTGCTGGTGACGTTGACGCTGTATGCCAACGGCCGCGCCGTGGCGTCAGTGGCGCCTGCCGCGCGCAGTTGGCCGCGCCCTCGGCCGACCCGGCTGATGCTGGCCGGACGCGACGACTTCCCGCTGCACTTCCTGGTCTCGGCCACGCTGGCGGCCGAGGGCACGACGCCGCTGACCAATGCCATCGGCGTCTACAAGGAGGTGGCCGATTCGCGCGGCGGCAGCGGCTTCAGCTTCAACGACATGGCGGCCAACCGCGCCGGCACGCGCTTCGGGGAACGCGCAGTGAAAGACCCGTTGCGGCTGCAGGACGACTTGGCGCAACTGGAAAAACAGTCGCGCGGCTTGAAGGACGGCGATCTGCTGCCGCGCACCGACGACCTGCCCGAATTCATGGCCGAAGCAGAATTCCTGCGCCGTTTTGGCGGTGTCGGCGCCCCAGGCTACAACACGATGCTGATGGACATCGACCGCCGCATCGCCGCGTTACCGCTGTTGCGCTGAAGGCGCCGACGGGGCGGCGCGCCCACCGGGGCCCGCGCCGGTTGTCATGTCGAAGCGGAACAGGCGGCAGTCGATGGCGCCGTTGAACAGCGGCACACGGCGCGACTCTTTCAGCCGCATCAGCGTCGGCAACTTCATCTCGGGGCTCAAGAGCCACGCCGTCCAGCCCGCGTACTGACGCTTCCAGTGGCTGGCCAGCTGGCCGAAAAATTCTGCCGGCGTGCCGCCACCTTCAAAGCTTTCGCGCGGGGCGCGGTCGGTGGCGCCGGAGCCTTGGCCTTTTGCGTCGAGCCGTTCGCCATACGGCGGATTCATGACGATGGTGCCGCGGGCCACGGGTGGCAGCCGCTGCAGCGCATCGACGGTCTTGAAGTCAATGGCATCGCGCACACCCGCACGTTCGGCATTGCGGGTGGCGAAGTCCGTCATGCGGAAGCTCACGTCACCGGCAAACAGCGCCACCGCTGGGGCATGCACACGGGCCTTGGCAGCCCGCTGCAGTTCACGCCAGGCAGCGGCAAAGGGCTTGAAGGGCAACATGCGTTCAAAGGCGAAATGGCGCTGGCCCCCGGCAGCAATGCCGCAGGCAATCTGCGCCGCTTCGATGACGATGGTGCCGGCGCCGCAGCACGGGTCCATCAGCGGCCCATCCTCGTCGCGGCCCTGCCAACCGGCGGCGGCCAGCAGTGCGGCGGCCAGGGTTTCTTTCAGCGGCGCTTCACCGGTGTCTTCGCGCCAGCCGCGCTTGAAAAGCGGCTCACCCGAGGTGTCGATGTAGAGCGTGGCGTGGTCAGGGCCGACGAACAGCGCGATCGGCAGATCAGGCCGGTGGGTATCGACACTGGGCCGCGCGCCGGTGCTTTCGCGCAGCGTGTCGCAGACCGCGTCCTTGATGCGCAGCGCTGCAAAGTTCAGGCTGTGCAGCGGCGATGCAAAGCGGCCGCGGCCGGCGCTGACGTCCACCCGCAGCGTCTGCTCAGGCGTGATCCAGCGGCCCCAGTCCACCTGGCGGGCCAGGGCGTAGAGGTCGTGTTCGTCGGCATAAGGGCCGTCCACCAGTGGCCACAGCACGCGGGTGGCGAGGCGGCTTTCCAGGTTGAGCTGCATCGCCATGCGCTCGTCGCCTTCGACCCAGACGCCACCGCGCGAGGCCTCGGCTGCAACGCCCGTGATGCGCTGCACCTCGTCCGCCAGCAGCGCTTCCACGCCGCCGGGGCAGGGCAGGAAAAGTGCGGTCATGGCGGCGGCTTCATATGTTCTTGCGCAGCCCTGCCGGCGCGATCTTCAGCGCTTCGCGGTACTTGGCCACCGTGCGCCGCGCCACCTGGATGCCCTGCTCTTCCAGCATCGAGCTCAACTGGTTGTCGGACAGCGGTTTCTTCACGTCTTCCGCGGTCACAAACTGGCGGATCAACGCCCGCACCGCGGTGCTGGACGCATTGCCGCCGGCGTCGGTGTTGAGCGACGAGCCGAAGAAGTACTTGAGCTCGAAGGTGCCCTGCGGCGTGGACATGTACTTGGCGGTGGTGACGCGCGAGATCGTGCTTTCGTGCAGACCCAGCTCGTCGGCAATCTCGCGCAGCACCAGTGGCTTCATGGCAATCGCGCCGTGCGTGAAGAAGCCCCTTTGCCGTTCGACGATGGCCTTGCTGACACGCAGGATGGTGTCGAAGCGCTGCTGGATGTTCTTCACGAACCAGCGTGCTTCCTGCAGGCGCGACGACATGCCCGGGTTGGCCGACGCGCCACGCAAGCCGCGCGCGGCCTGGGCGTAGATGTCGTTGATGCGCAGCTTGGGCATCACGTCGGGGTTGAGCGTGACGCTGATGCCGCGGCCGGTCTTGCGCACGATGACGTCGGGCACCACGATGTTGGCTTCAGCCGCCGTGAAAGGCCGACCCGGCTTGGGTTCGCAGGCGCGGATCAGGTCCTGCGCGCTGCGCACCAGGTCTTCATCGGCACCTGTGAGCGCGGTCAGGCGCTTCATGTCGCGCCTGGCCAGCAGTTCCAGGTACTGGTCGCAAATACGCAGGGCCACCTGCCGCGCCGCGCAGCGCGGCGTGGCCTTGAGCTGCAGCGCAATGCATTCGCCCAGTGAGCTGGCGCCCACGCCCAGCGGGTCCAGGCTCTGCAGCCAGTGCAGGCCGCAGCGCAGCCGTTCGTCCAGCGTCTCGCGGTCTTCGGCGCCTTCAAGGCCGAGCATCGGCGCCAGACGTTCTGCGATGTCTTGCAGCGTGTCGGCGAGGTAGCCGTCGCCGTCCAGCGATTCGATCAGCACTTCGATGGCGGCGTGGTCTTCGGCCGTCAGGCGCATGCCGACAAGCTGGGCGCGCAGATGGTCCTGCAGCGAACCAGCGCTGCCACGGCGGTCATGGGCTTCGCTGTCGTCGCCTTCGCCGCTGCCGGCGCTGGCGGACGACGGGGTTTCGCGGATGCCGTCGAAGTCGTCGGATTCGGTGCCGTTTTCCCAGTCTTCGCGTTCGGTGGTGCCGAACTCTTCCGCCCGCAGTTCAGTCGCTGCGTCGCCCGCGTCGGCCGGCGCGTCCGGGGCTTCGTTGTCGGCCACACGGTCGGCCAGCCGGTCTGCGGCCTGCCGCTCGAGCGGCGTTTCGAACGGTGTGGCGGGCAGCTCTTCTTCCGCTTCCAAAAAAGGGTTCTGGTCGAGCATCTGCCCGACTTCCTGGTGCAGTTCCAGTGTGGACAGCTGCAGCAGGCGAATCGACTGCTGCAGCTGCGGCGTGAGCGCAAGGTGCTGGGAAAGTCGTACCTGGAGCGAGGGCTTCATCGACACCCAGCCCTACATCTTGAAGTGTTCGCCGAGGTACACCTTGCGCACCTCGGCGTTGGCAACGATTTCCTGCGGCGTGCCTTCAGCGAGCACGCTGCCGTTGCTGATGATGTAGGCGCGGTCGCAGATGCCCAGCGTTTCGCGCACGTTGTGGTCGGTGATGAGCACGCCGATGCCGCGCGCGCGCAGGAAACCGATGATGCGTTGGATATCGATAACGGCGATCGGGTCCACCCCGGCAAAGGGCTCGTCCAGCAGGATGAACCGCGGCTGCGTCGCCAGCGCCCGCGCGATTTCGACGCGCCGCCTTTCACCGCGCGACAGCGCCGGGGCCGGCGAATCGCGCAGCTTGTCGATCGACAGGTCCAGCAGCAGCTTGTCCAGCAAGTCATTGATGACCGCGGTCTTGAAGGGGCGGCCCTCGGCGTCGAGTTGCAGTTCCAGCACGGCGCGGATGTTCTCCTGCACGGTGAGCTTGCGGAAGATCGACGCTTCCTGAGGCAGGTACGACAGGCCCAGGCGCGAGCGGCGGTGGATCGGCAGGCCTTCCACCGCCATGCCGTCGATGCGGATCTGCCCTTCGTCAGCCCGCACCAGGCCAACCACCATGTAGAAAGTGGTCGTCTTGCCCGCGCCGTTGGGGCCGAGCAAGCCCACGACCTCACCCGCGCCGACCGCCAGGTGAACGTCCTTCACCACCACACGCGGGCCGTAGCTCTTGCGCAGGTGTTCGGCCTCCAGCCGGCTCGCGGACGCGGTGGGTAAGGTGTCCGCGGCGATCAACGCTTCTCCCCCAGGGCACGGCTGGGTGTCAACGGCGTCGTCAACGGCGCCGACGCGGCAGTCTCGGCGCGCGGGCTCAGCACCGCGCGCACGCGGCCGGTCGGGTTGGCCGCCGTGGCTGCGCCGCCTTCCACCTTGAAGACCTCGGTGGTGTTGTCCCCGAGGATGCTGGCGCCGGTGATCTCATCGGCCACCGTGCCGGCGCGCAGGCGCCGTACGGCACCGTTGCCGATGAAGCGCAGCGTGTCGGCGCGGCCGTCGAATTCGATGCGGTCGGCGCTGCCTTCGACGCTCTCATCGACGCCGTCGCGGCGCTGGCGCCAGGTGGCGGGCTTGGCCGCCGATCCGAGCGCGCTGGCTGCGCGGTAGCCGTCGGCCAATGTGCGCATTTCCAGCCTCTCGGCGCGCAAGATCATCGTGCCTTGCGAAATGACGACGTTGCCGGTGTAGACCAGCACCTGGCGTTGCAGGTCCAGCACCGCGTCGCGGTCAGCCTCCACCACCATGGGCTTGCTGCGGTCGGCCTTTTCGGCCCAGCTGGGCAGGCAAACGGCCAGACCGAGAGCAGCCAACAACGAGGTCAGGCGCAGGGGCAGGCGAGGCGAATAGGGGAAACGATGCATTGAGCGGCACGGAATTTGCAGGGCAGTATAGCCACAACATCCGTGCCGCTGACTGACGGCGGCGTGAAATCAAGCCGCGTCTGCGCTGACTTCAGGCCTTGGCGCGCGACAGCTGGATCAGGAAGTCAGCCACCGCCACCGCGCGCTCGTGACTGCCAGCCAGGGTCGCCGAAGTGTAGAAGCGGCCGTTGATGCCCAGCGCCGGCACACCGTCGATCTTGTAGGCTTCTGCCAACTGTTTGGCGCGGTTGACCTTGGTGCTGACGCTGAAGGACTTCATGGATTCGCCCAGCTTGGCGCCATCGATGCCGCTGGCCGTGGCGAAGGCAATGACTTCGGACTCGCTGCTGAGGCGCTTGTTCTGCTGGTGGATGGCGCTGAAGACCTTGCGGTGCATCGCCTGCAACTGGCCCATTTCTTCCAGCGCGTAGAAGAGTTTCTGGTGGATCTGGTACTGCGCCATGAATGCGACGGGCACCTGGCGGAAGCTCACATCGGCCGGCAGCTTCTTGACCCAGGGTTCCAGCGTGGGCTCGAATGCGTAGCAGTGCGGGCAGCCGTACCAGAAGAACTCCACGACTTCGATCTTCTTGTCGGAGCCGGGCAGCGTCACCGGAGCCGGCGTTGACAGCTTGACGTAGTGCGTTCCCTCTTTGGGCGCGCCTTGGGCCTGCGCCAGGCCGGTCACCGCAAGGCCGAGACCCGCGCTGGCCAATTGGAGGGAAAAGTCGCGCCGTTGCATGGAAATCCTTTCAAGTGGGGGAAGAGTGCCGGGATGCAGTGCCGAAGTGGACTGCAACCAGAGCTTCAAGTTCCGCTGCGGCCGAGGCGGCCCAATCAGGGCTTTTCGACGCGCACGATCTGCGCCTCGATGCCTTGTTCTTGCAGTTTGACCTGCAGAGAATCCGCCTCGACACGTGCCGGGAAGGGGCCCAAACGCACGCGATAGACCGTCCGCCCGGCTTGCTCACGCTCGGTGATCTTGGCGCCCTGGCCAATCATTGCCAGTTTGGCCCGTTGTTGTTCGGCGTCTTCGTTGCGCGTGAAGGCCCCTGCCTGCACGAAATAGACAAACGGCTCAGCAGCCGTTGCGGTGGACCGCGGCTGCGGCGGCGGTGCAGCCGGGGCTTCGCCAGCGAGGATGGCCGCCGGGTCCTTGGGTGGCGGCTTGGCGGCGGGGGGCGCGGGCGGCAACGTGCCTGGCAAACCCGCGCTGGCTGGCTTGGCCGCATTCGCCGCATTCGCCGCATTCGCCGCATTCGCCGCATTCGCCGCAGTGGCCGCAGTGGCCGCATTCAAGGCGATTGCCGCGCTGGCGGCACTCGCAGCTACTGCCGCACGCGCGCCCGCCTTGCCGCCCAGCGCGGCGTTGGGGTCCCAGTTGCGGTTTCTTTCGGTCTCGGCGTTGTCCTGCTCGGCCGTGCGCTGCGGCACCTTGTTGACGAAGGGCATGGGCGCCTTCGTGATGTAGAGCGCCACACCCAGCGCCAGAGCCAAGCCCACCAGCAGGCCTGCCACCAGGCCCAAGGCGAAACCACCGCGCTGGAACTTCACGGGTTCGTTCGTCGCTTTGTTCATGGGCTTGTTCATGGGCTCAACTCGGCGGCAGGGGCCACTTCGCGGTTCATCGATTCGGGCGCCGACACGCCCAGCAGCGCCAGCGCGTTGGGCAGCACCTGTGCCGTGGCGGACAGCAGCGCCATACGGGCACTGGTCAAGGCCGGATCATCGACCAGGAAACGCTCACTGGCGTAATAGGTGTGGAAGCTTGCGGCCAGTTCACGCAGGTAAAAGGCCACATCGTGCGGCGCCAGGTCGGCCGCAGCGCGGGTCAGCATTTCCGGGAAGTCGGCCAGCTTCAGCATCAGCGCAGCTTCACTGGGCGCCACCAGCAGCGACAGGTCAGCCGCAGCGAAGTCGGGCACGCCAGGGCGCTTGTCGGCGTGTTTGTCAACGTGTTTGTCAACGTGTTTGTCGGCGTGTTTGTC
>Ga0105048_10018907_pt1 | contig 10575 bp, 7 predicted proteins | sample MAT05_FD_78382 | JGI IMG/M metagenome (GOLD analysis project Ga0105048, IMG submission 78382) | Freshwater microbial communities from Lake Fryxell liftoff mats and glacier meltwater in Antarctica - MAT-05 | ecosystem: Environmental > Aquatic > Freshwater > Ice > Liftoff microbial mat | place...
GACGATATCGTCGACGAAAACCCCGACCGCGACTCCGCCCGCCGCGAACTCGAATCCTGGCGCGCTCAACTCCTCGCCGTCATGAACGGGCATACCGTCGAAAGCCCCGTCCTCATGTTTTTCGAACACACCCGCCGCCAATGCGGCTTCCCCGAAAGCTACCCCCTCGAACTCATCGAAGGCATGCGCATGGATCTCGAAAAGGTCCGTTACGCCGACTTCGCCGACCTCCGCCTCTTCTGCTACCGCGTCGCCAGCGTCGTCGGTCTCATGATGTCCCACGTCATCGGCTTCCGCGACGACGCCCTCGTCTACGCCGAAGACCTCGGCATCGCCATGCAGCTCACGAACATCCTCCGCGACCTCTCCGAAGACGCCGACCGCGGCCGCATCTACCTCCCCGCCGACGAACTAGCCCAATTCAACTACTCCCCCGAAGATCTCTTAGCCCGCCGCCGAGGCCCCAACTTCGACGCCCTCATGCGCTTCCAAATCGATCGCGCCCGCGGCTACTACGAACGCTCCTTCCCCGGCATCCCCCTCCTCAAACCGGAAGGCCGCTTCGCCGTCGAAATCGCCGCCAAAGTTTACCGCGACATCCTCGGCCGAATTGAGAAAATGGAATATAACGTCTACGCCCAGCGCGCCGTCGTCCCGTCCTGGAAGAAATACAGCATCACCGCCGGAGCCCTCGTCCGCCGCCAGTTCCAATCATGAAAACCGCCATTGAACGCGGGTCGCTCGCCACCGCCCTCGGCCTGCTCGTCCACTACCTCTGCCACTACTTCTTCGGCGTCCCGCTCTTCACCGAAATCATCGGCGAATGGATCATGGCCCGCACCCCGAACACCTACAGCCTCCTGCTCCTCGAAACCATGGGTGCCTGGGCCAAGCCCTTCGCCCTCACCGGCGGCCTCTTCGCTCTCGGCTTCGGCATGACCCTCGTCGCCCTGTCCTGGCGCTATATAGCAATCCTCCCCGTCGCCGCCGCCTACTACTTCCTCTTCGACTCCGCGGCCCCCACCTTCTGGCTCCCCGCCCTCGGTGCCCTCGTGCTCGCCGCCCCCCGCGTTGAAAAATTCTCCCCGTCCCGCCGCCGCCTCATCTCCGCCGTCATGAGCAGCACGACAATCGCCGTCGCCGTCGAAGGCTACCTCCGCGACGCCCGCCTCGCCGCTCGCGCCGCCAAGCCCTTCGACCTCTGGAAGTTCACCCCCCCGGTCGAGCAGTTCCACAAACTCGCCCGCAAAGCCGTTACCGCCATCGGCCAGCACTACACGATGTCCAAGAACGCAGTCGACCCCTTGATCGACCCCGCCACCTGGCGTCTCAAGTTCACCGTCGATGGCAAAGAGATCCTCTCCCTCTCCTACCTCCAACTCCTCCAAGCCAAGCGCCAACAGCGCTACGTCACCCTCCGCTGCGTCTCCAACACCATCAAGTCCGACCTCATGGGCACCGCCGAATGGTCCGGGCTCCCCTTGCGCCAAATCCTCGACGGCTCCACCCTCCCGCCTTCAATTAAAGAGGTCGCCTTCATCGGCACCGACGGCCACGGCGACTCCCTCCCCCTCGATTACGCCCTCTCCGACGAAGTCTTCCTCGCCCTAGGCATGAACGGCCAATCGCTCAGCCGAGCCCACGGCTTCCCTATCCGTATGCTCTGCCCTCGCTACTACGGCTTCAAAAACGTGAAGTGGATCGGCGAAATCGCCTTCGTCTCCCATCCCTACTTCGGCACTTGGCCCAAAATGGGCTACACCAAAGAGGCCAAAACCAACATCGCCTCCTACATCGATAAGGCCACCCCCACCGAAATCGTCGGCGTCTCCTTCGCCGGCAGCCGAGGCATCCAGGCCGTCCAGGTCCGCCTCCTTTCTAAGGATGGTTCCCTCGGCGAATGGAAAAACGCCACCCTCGAAAACCCGCTCTCCCCCTACACCTGGACCCGCTGGCAGATCGCCCTCTCCGCCCCTGACTCGATCCAAGCCGAAGCCCGCGCGCAGGATTCCACCGGCGCCTGGCAAGCCACCGAAGAAACCGAACTATTCCCCAGTGGCGTCGCCGGACCCACCGTGCGCAAAATCACCGTATGACCTCTTTCTACGCGGCCATCGTCACCGCCATCGGCATCGTCCTCTTCCTCCGTAAGGCTTGGTACAACTACAACCGCCTGCCGAAGATTCCCTATGTCATCGGCCTCGATTTCCCCTCCGTCACCGTCATCATCCCCGCCCGTAACGAGGCCGCGAACATCGCCCGCGCCATCTCCGGCTTCCCCCCCGAATCGGTCATCGTCGTCGACGACGCCTCCACCGACGACACCGCCAAAATCGCCGCCGAAGCCGGAGCTCGCGTCATCTCCGCCCCGCCGCTCCCGGAAGGCCACCTCGGCAAACCCAACGCCTGCATGGCCGGAGCCAACGAAGCCTCCACCGACTGGCTCCTCTTCATCGACGCCGACACCTGGTACTCCCGCGTCTTCGCCCCCTGCCTCATCGAATACGCCGAAGACAACGAACTCCAAATGGCCAGCGTCTTCCTCCGCCAGCAGTGTGAAACCCTGGCCGAAAAAGCGCTCCTCCCCTACGCCTTCGCCCTCTACTTCACCGGCGTCAACGCCAGCGCGGTCAACCATCGCCGTCCCACCCAATGGCTCGCCAACGGCCAATGCCTCCTCGTCCAGCGCGAAGCCTATCACCGCCTGGGCGGCCACAACGCCGTCGCGGAATCCGTCATCGAGGACGTAGCCCTAGCCAAACTCGCCGCCGAAAAAGGCATCCACGCCCGCGTCACCCGCGCCGAACACATGGGCAACGTCCGCATGTACGACGGCTTCCAAGCCATCTGGCGAGGCTTCCAAAAAAACTCGTTCCGTTTCCTCCAAATCAACCCCTTCACCGGCCTCCAGGTCGTCATGGCGTCCACGCTCCTCGCCAGTTGGCTCCCCGTCATTCTATGGCTCGTGCAGGATAAGCTCTACCGCCAAGCCGCCCTCTTCGCCATCATCCCCTCGGTGATTCTCTTCCCTTGGTACCGCAGCGCCGCCACGCTCCTCGCGCCTCTTGCGATCTACGGCTTTCAAGCCATCGCCATCAACGGCATGATCACGACCCTCACCGGCCGCAAGGCCATTTGGAAGGGCAGGGAAGTGTGAAGCAGTATCCCACCCCCTGGCGCCAAGTCTTCGCCCTAACCCCTCATATTTGGGAAAAAACCCGCTATTCTGTCAGGACTTTCACCGAGCAGTCCCTCCCCTGCCTCAAGCCCGACCCGCAAATCGAAGGCCTCGAAAACCTCCCCGCCAGCCCCGCGTTCGTTCTCGCCCCCAATCATTATCAACGCCCCGGCCTCTGGATCCTCCACCCCTGCAGCGTGATCACGGTCGCTCTCCAGCGGCACTACGATCTCCCCGACCCGCCCATCCGCTGGGTAGTCACCGCCAACTGGCCCCCGGTGAAGCTAGGTCCCTGGAAGCTCCCCTCCCCCGGCGACTGGTTGCTCCCGAGAGTGGCCCATGCCCTCTCCTGCTACCCCGTCTCCTTCGCGGGAACCAACCCCGCTCTCACCGCCCGCAGCTACCGAACCCTGCTGAAGGACGCCAAGTCCCTCGACCGCCCCCTCGGCATCTTCCCTGAGGGCGTAGCCGGCACGGCCGAGAAGATGGCTCCGCCCCTCCCCGGAGTCGAGCGCCTCTTCGTGACTTTAGCCAAACTCGGCCTGCCCGTTGTCCCCTGCGGAATGCACGAAACCGACCGCCTCGTCGTCAGCTTCGGCCCCCCCATCTCCCCCGCCGAATTGATCGAAGCCCCGAACGCCGCCGACTTAATCATGGCCCGCATCCGCACCCTCGCTCTCACCTACATATAAGGCATCGGCGGTACAATCCCGTTCAACCGCGCATACACCGTCAACGCTCCCCGATGGTGCGCCGTATGGTCCGTAATCGCCCCTATAATCGCCATCCGCGGGGCCCCGCCCATAATCGGCCCCGGAGGCATCAACTCCATCAACTCCGCGTCCGACTTCGCCCCCAACGTCGCCGATGCCGCCGCGATAGCCTTTTCAAACCACCCCCGCGCCGCCTCCAACGAATCGTATCCATTCGTCTCCACCATCATGGTTTCGAAATCCATGTCGAACCCCTCCTCCCGGAAGGCCCCCTCGACAAACCAATCCACGGTCTGTGCGACATGCGCCACAACCTGCGCCGCCGTCATTACCCCTGGCACCGGAGCGAATCCCGAAAGCGACTCCGGTAAGTTCCCGGTCGACCGATTGAAAAATTCCTGTGCCATCGCCAATTCGGCAATGGCCTGTTGAGAAAGAGACATAGTTGAGTAACTCCTAGATCGCCATCTTCGCCTAATGTTCGCCGCGTGTCAAGCAAAATGTTAGTTATGGTAGACTCCATAACCATGACCAGTTCCGCCGCCACCGTTGAAGAATATCTCGCCGAACTCCCCCCCGACCGCCGCGAAGTCATCGCCGCCGTCCGCGCCGTCATTCTCGCCAACCTCGACCCCGCCTACCAGGAAAAAATGGCCTACGGCATGATCGGCTACAGCATCCCGCACTCCGTCTATCCCGCCGGTTACCACTGTAATCCCAAAGACCCACTCCCCTTCGCCGGCCTCGCCTCCCAGAAAAACAACATGGCCGTCTACCTCATGTCCCTCTATATCCGAGCCGACGGCGCAGACACCGCCTGGTTCGAATCCGAATGGGCCAAATCCGGCAAGAAACTCGACAAGGGCAAATCCTGCATCCGCTTCAAAAAACTCACCGACCTTGATCTCAACGTCCTCGCACAAGCCATCAAGCGCGTCCCCGCCAAACTCTACATCGAATACTACGAAGCTCGCCTCGCCAGCGCCAAAAAGCCGAAACGGTGACCTCCAGTTAACGCCGGCCTTGACCACTCGATAGAGGTACGGCCCTGGGGCCGTCATCACGGGAGCCTCCTCCGGCATTGGTCGCGAACTCGTCCTCCAACTCGGCCCCCTCGGCCTCTCCCCATCCGCGTCGCCCGCGATATCCCCGCCCCTTCCGACGCGGGACCCTCGGGAAGCTTGTGCCGACCGGGCCATCGCCGTCATCGGTGCAGTCGGCATCGAGACCCCCACCATCTGCGAAGTCGCCCGCCCCCGGTCGGGCCACACTGCGCAGGACCTCAGAAGCCTGGGAGAGGCCTCACCCCCTTCGTCCCGAAATGATGCAAGAAGCGAAAAAGGCGTTCACCCCTCTCCACGAAGCCCTAGGCCATCTGCACGGCACCGCGACCTCCTCCCAGGCCCTCCAACTCGACGCCCTCGACCAAACCCTGGTTGCCGAAGCTCTGCCGACTCGCCTTCCGCCGACCCCACTTGGCAACTCCGCCAGGAACAGGGCCAAGCCCAAGTCCACCGTGGCGGCCAACTCTTCGCCGCGCTCATCATCAGTCCCGCGTGGGACAAGCCCTTTCTCTATCCCCTCCGCGCCGCCGACGGCACCGATCTCTCACGCGGCTGGCCCGTCGCGAAGCGACCCGGAGACTCGGACGACCACGCCTGGCATCGCGACCTCTGGTGGGGCCATGCCGCTATCAACGATGAGGACTATTGGCGCGAGATCAAAGACAAGAGCGGGTTCATTCGGACCTCCCGGGTCTCCGGCCGTCGCGCCGGGGCCGACTTTCGTCTCGACGCCAAACACACTCTCCAGACGCGAACTAAGGAAAGGGTTGCCTCTCTATCCACCACCTGGACCCTCGGCGAAAACAATGGCGAACGGACCATCGATTTCGCCATGTCTCTCCGCGCCGCCCGCGAACTCCGTTTCGGTGACACCGACGATGGCGGCTTCGGCTTCCGTCTACGCGAGGAGTTCCGCGAAAATCGCGGGGCGAAGCTGACGAACGCCGAAGGCAAAACCGGAGCCAGACAGATCTGGGGCCAGCCCTCGGCCTGGACGCATTATGAATCGGTGATTGATGGCAGGCCCTATGGAGCGGCGATCCTGAGCCATCCTTCCAACCTCCGTCATCCCGCCGGTTGGCATGCGGGGAACTACGGCTTGAACAGCGCTAATCCCTTCGCCGCCAGCAGCTTCGCCGAAGAAAAGGGCGGCCGGCGAGGAGAATACCTCCTCCCCGACAAAGCCACCCTCCAACTCCGCTACCGCGTCATCCTCCACCCCGGCACCTGCGATATCGCCTCCCGTTACCGCCAGTGGACCTAACTAACCTAAAACGCCAGCCGCAGCGCAAACTGGATTTCGCGAGCCGGCGTGTTCAACCCCGTAATCGTCCCGAAACCACCGCTCGAACGGTTCGCATTCGGATTCCCCAGGTTGGTCTTGTTCAAGAAATTGAACGCTTCCATCCGGAACTCCGTCTTAAACTTCTCCGTAATGTGGAAGTCCTTGTGGAGCCCAAAGTTCATCTGGTGAATCGCCGGACCGCGAACGATGTTCCGCCCCGCATTGCCAAACGGGAACCGCGGATCCGTCGGGTTCACCACGGTCTCCGGATTCAGCCAGCGCTGAATGGTCCGTTGCCCTTCCGGCATCACCGGGTTACCCGTGATGTTCGGCCGGTAATTCGGCGCTCCGCTCACCTGAAACTGAGCCGACGGCCCCCAGGTCAAATTCACCGGCGTTCCACTTCCTGAGAAGTTAATCGCCGAAAGCCGCCAACCTCCAGCCACCAAATCGGTCGCCTTCTTCCAGCTCGAACCGAACTTCCGGCCCTTACCAAACGGCAGGTCGTACAGGAACGTCGTTACATTGTTGAACGGCTGATCATAGCCGCCCAAGCCCTTCTCCCCCGCCAGGTTTAGGTAGTTCACCCGGCTGTTATCCCCGTTCGCCGTCTCCAAATGGCCCGAAGCGTTGTCAATCGCCTTCGACCAGGTAAACGAGTTCAACAGGTAAAAACCGTTCGCAAACTTCCGTTCCAGCTTGGCCTGGAAAGCGTGATAATCCAGGAACCCTCCCGCGAAAGCAGACTGGATATAGCTAAATCCGGGAATCGGCCGCCGGGCATCCACCGAAAGATTCTCCCCCGGATTGTTCGGACGCGCCGTGTTCAAGTCGCCCAAAATCATCATGTTCCGGCCAATCGTTCCCACGTAGCCAACGTCCAGCACCAACCCCGCGGCGATCTGCCGCTGAATCGTCACATGGTAGCTCTTCACCGAAGCCGAAGGCAGATTGAACGGAATCTGGTTCGTCCGCACCGTATTCGTCCGCACGTTCGCGATGTTCAGGAAGTTGTCCGGAAAGCCACGTTCGAAGGGCAAAAAGCACGTCGCCGGGAGATAGTTTCCGGTGGTCGGGCACAACGCCTGCCCCCCGTTCGGCACCCCGGGAGCCACTTGGTTAATGCTCGGGTTCAAAATGAACGGCAGGTTGTAAGCCAACAAATTCTCGCCGCCCATGCGGTTGAAGTGAATGTAGCTAACTCCAAATGCCGCCCGAACCACCGTCTTGTCATTCAACGTATAGGCCGCGCCGATTCGTGGCCCAATGTTGTTCCGGTCCGGGTTCACCTGAGCCCGATCCCGCAACGATCCATCTTTGGCCAAAATCATCGTGTTGTTCGACGGGTCAAAATTCGAAAGCCGGTTCTGCGCTTCCCACTGCGGAGTCGCAAACTCATACCGCAGCCCGAGGTTTAAGGTCAGTCGCTGCGAAACCTTAAAGTCATCCTGCAGGTACAGAAAATGCATCCGTTGCCGATAGTTCACAATCGTCGACGTATTCAACTCATAGTTGGACCGGGCGCCCATCAAATAATCGGCCACAAACTGCCGATCATCGGTCGCCGTGCCCGGAGCCTGCGAAAAACGGCCGTTAAAGCTGTTCGATCCGTATTTCGGGTTGAAGTCGTCGATATCCGTATCGATGCTCTGATACTCGTATCCCGCCTTCAAACTGTGCTTGTTTAAAATCTTCGCGTAGTTTACCTTCGGGTTGATCACGAAGGGATTCTGGAACTGCGGATTCGATCCCTGCACCCCAATCGAAGTAAAGCCATTGATACCCGTGCTCATCACCCCGCCAGTGAACCGTTTATCGTTCGGGATGTTCGGAATTCCAAATCGCTCGCCAATCGTCGGCGTCCCCGCAAACAGCGGAAGCTTGCCGCCCTCGGTCCGCGAAATGCCCATCCGGAACTCTATCAGCGAGGTCGGGCTCAACGTGTACGTCGTGCCCAGCGCCATCTGCTCGTTCCGCACCCGAACCGTACCGTTGGCGTTTCCACCCGACGGTCCCGGAATCGCCGCCGGTTCCAGGTTGCCCAGCAGCCGGTGGCTGTAGCGCGCAAAAGCCGTCCACTTCGAATTGAAGTATTGGTCGTAGCGAATGTCGCCCTTGTCGTTCTGGTCCGTCCGGTTTGGCTGGGATTCAAAATTGTTGCCCACTCCAATCGGGCCGGCTCCGGGCCGATTCGGTGCCGGCAAATCCGCCAAAATCTCTCGCGCCGAACGGCTGATCGCCGAAGCAGGAATCACCCCGTCCGTGTAAACAACGCCCGTGTACGGGTTGCGAATGGGGATTCCCATGTTGCCCTGCCGCATCGCCAGGTTCGGCAGCGTGGCGAAGGTGATCACGCGGCTCGTCCGCCGGAATCCCTCGTAGTCGCCAAAAATGAACATCTTGTTCTTCACGAGGGCGCCGCCCGCCGCCACGCCAAACTGGTTCTGAATCAACGTCGGCTTCTGGTTGTTAACCGGCTTGAAAAAGCCCGTCGCATTCAGCGACGTGTTCCGCAAATACTCCCACGCCGAGGCATGCAGTTCGTTCGTTCCGCTCCGAATCGAAGCGTTGATCACCGCCCCGCCCGCCCGGCCAAACTCGGCCGAAAAGTTGTTCGTTTCCAATCGAAACTCCTGCATTGCGTCTGGAGTCACCTGCACCACCTGGTTCGAAAAGCCCTGGTTCGAGGTCCCGTAGGAGTTGTTGTCCACGCCGTCGACCACGAAGTTGTTCTGCGAACTCCGCATCCCGTTCACATTGAACGAAGCGTCCCGCGTATTCGAAATCGTGCTTCGCCGAACGCCCGGCGCCAGCAGTGCCAAGTCGGCGTAAGCCCGGCCGTTCAACGGCAGGTTCACCACCTGCTGCGCGCCGATCACGGTTCCGCGCGAACTCGAATCGGTCTCCAAAATCTTCGCCGCGTCGCTCACCGTCACGCTTTCCGTCGTCGAGCCGACTTCCAACTGCAAGTCCACTCGCTGACGAGCGTTCACGGTCACTTGAAACTCTTTGGCCACGGCGGTCTTAAAACCAGCCGATTCGGCCGAAACTTTATAAAAACCAGGCTTCACGGTCTGGAACTGAAAGCTCCCGCCGCTGTCCGATTCCGAACTGGCCTCGACTCCGGTCCGTGTGTTGCTCAGCTTCAGCTTCGCTTTCGGAATGCCTAGGCCGGACGCGTCACGAACCACTCCCAGCACCGTGGCTGAGTCAAACTGAGCAAGCAGCGGCATGGCCGCAAGCCCCATCACAATTAGCAAGAATTTACTCATAGACGTCACTAAGTTATAGCGCAGTATGAGTTAAAAGTTAATGACAAAGCCAAATTCGAAATCCGCCGACCGCCGCCTGCGGCCGGTGGCTCGGCGACTCCATCCCCTCCGGTAGCAACAAATCGTGGCCCGCCGCCGCCGCAAAAAGTCGATCCCGCTCCGCCCCATCCCGGACTAGAAAAACGGTGCCCTCTGGCGCGGTCGTCTCTCGATATTCGTCCCCGAACAACACGATCCCGCGCGCCCGAAAGTCCAGAGTGTGCGCCGGTGGCTCTTGCCCCGGCAGCACATACTGCACCCGCGCCAGCCGCAACGTCGTCAACACGAACTCATCCGCCAGCCCATAAACCATCAGCCCCTGCGTCCGGTGCAGCGCCGCGTACGCCATCCCCGCCGCGTAGCTCGGCACCGGCACCGCGGCCTCATGCAGCGCCGGAGCCCGAAAAAGCAGAATCAAAAGCGGCAGCCAAGCCCAGCGCCCTTGCAACTCGCGGCCCACGGCTACGGCCGTCGCCGCGAACACCGGCAGTAGATACGTCGGGTTCCGATATCCAAACAAAAAAAGCAAACCGATACTCAAGCCCAACCAAGGGTCGCGTCGCCAAACCAGCACGGGCAGAGCGGCCACCGCCAGCCACGGGTCAATCTCCCAAGCCCGTACCGGATAAAAACTCCAAGCCGGCTCCTGCGCCGCCGCGGCCAAACCCCAGTGCAGGTGCTCGTCCAGGATATGCTCCTTCCAGTACCACTCCGTATTGGTCGCCAACTGGTACAAGTGCCAAGGGGCCACCGCCAGCGCAATCCACCGCCAATGCCTCCGCTGCCAAAGCAAAGCCGGCAACCCGGCCACCGACTTCCAAAGGATGGCCGCCGCCGCCCACGGCCAGCCGCCCGCCTGCCAGTAGATCGCCGCCATCGTACAAGCCAACAACGGAACGTCCGTCATATTCGCCCGCGCCAAAGAGAAAAATGTGTAGTTCGCCGCGAGCAGAAAAAACGCGCCCCACCCCGCCATCCGCCACGCCAGCGTCAAAGCCAAAGCCCCCAGCAACAGCGAGGGCAA
>Ga0105048_10018910_pt1 | contig 10574 bp, 10 predicted proteins | sample MAT05_FD_78382 | JGI IMG/M metagenome (GOLD analysis project Ga0105048, IMG submission 78382) | Freshwater microbial communities from Lake Fryxell liftoff mats and glacier meltwater in Antarctica - MAT-05 | ecosystem: Environmental > Aquatic > Freshwater > Ice > Liftoff microbial mat | place...
ATTAATGGCCGGATAGATACGTTTCTCTGCCATGCGTCGGTCAAGATGAATTTCCATATTACCGGTGCCCTTGAATTCTTCGTAAATCACATCGTCCATGCGAGAGCCGGTATCCACTAGCGCCGTGGCGATAATGGTAAGTGAGCCGCCTTCTTCAATGTTGCGGGCTGCTCCGAAAAAACGTTTGGGACGCTGTAGGGCATTAGCATCAACGCCGCCAGTAAGTACTTTGCCGGAAGACGGCACAACTGTGTTGTATGCACGCGCCAGCCGAGTGATGGAATCCAGAAGAATGACCACATCTTTCTTATGTTCAACTAGGCGCTTGGCTTTTTCTAGCACCATTTCGGCGACTTGGACGTGGCGTGTGGCAGGCTCGTCAAAGGTAGATGCGACCACTTCACCGCGCACGCTGCGACTCATTTCGGTGACTTCTTCGGGACGTTCGTCGATCAGCAGAACAATCAGATGTGCATCAGGGTTGTTTGCCGCGATGGAATGGGCGATATGCTGCAACATTACGGTCTTGCCAGATTTTGGCGAGGCTACCAGCAACCCGCGTTGACCTTTACCAATGGGAGCGACGATATCAATGATGCGACCAGTAACGTTTTCCTCGGCGCGGATATCTCGCTCCAGTGCCATTTGCTTAGTTGGGAATAGTGGTGTCAGGTTTTCGAATAGTATCTTATTCTTCGTATTTTCCGGAGCCTCGGAATTAACCCTGTCTACCTTTACTAAGGCGACGTAACGCTCCCCTTCTTTGGGGGTGCGGATCTCGCCTTCGATCGAATCTCCGGTATGTAGATTGAAACGACGGATCTGGCTTGGACTAACGTAGATGTCATCCGGTCCCGCCAAATAAGAAATGTCTGGCGAGCGCAGAAAGCCAAATCCGTCTGGTAATACTTCCAACGTACCTTCGCCGAAAATACTCTCGCCCTTTTTTGCTTGATTTTTAAGTAAAGCGAAAATCAGGTCTTGCTTACGCATGCGGTTGGCATTGTCGATCTGGTTTGTTGTTGCCATGCCCACCAGTTCGGTGATGTGTTTGGTTTTGAGGTCAGATAAATGCATATAGGGATGGATGGGTAATATTACGAAGTTTAGGGAACCTGCTTAGGGAGGTGTTACGGTTTGCGCGGGGATGCCGCGTACATGAACTGTCTTGAGTATCAGGATTTGTGAGTATGGTGCAGAAGGATCTAACGAGATTAAGAAATATTACAAAATAAGTCTAAATGATTTAGATATGGCTGTCAATAAATGCGGTGAGCTGTGATTTAGATAATGCGCCGACTTTGGTTGCTTCAATATTTCCGTTCTTAAACAGCATTAGCGTGGGAATGCCACGGACACCGTATTTCTGCGGAGTTTGTTGGTTTTCGTCTACATTCATTTTGGCTACGGTGAGGCGCCCGGCATATTCCTTGGCAATCTCTTCCAGAATCGGAGCGATACTGCGGCATGGGCCGCACCATTCTGCCCAATAGTCTACCAGTACTGGTAACGGTGCTTGCAGTACATCGGCAGCAAAGGTTGGATCAGTAACATAATGGATGTGCTCACTCATGATGGATATCGCTTTATAATTATAATGTTATAGATTAAATTTATTTAATGTGGTACTAAGTAAAGGTGCGCTATAGAAGTTAAGAATGCATCCTAACTAAAAAAAGACAAGATGTGAAGTGCTTGCGTATATTTTGTGCGTAATTTTATTGCATGTCTATCTATTTTGCGGTCAAGCACACTGCTTATCAGCATGCCTTAATATCAATTATTAATTGTACACGTACTATGTACGTTGGAGTTTTGACCTGCGTAGGGCATCTAAAAAGTTGAGTTGAACGTTGTAATGCGATGGAAGCACCTGTTGAGTGAAAAATAAACTCGTTCAGATATTCTTGAAGGTATTTTGGAAGACTGCCAGAACCGCCTTTCAAATCGGAGGCACTAATCATTGCGCTGAATCCTGCATCAGTCATACCTTTCAGCGATTTACCCCTTCATTTAACCGGACACTATTGATTAAAATTAAATATAATGAAATGTTGTTTTTAGTTTTTTATATTGCCAGAGTTGGATGCACGAATTTATTTTAGGAGCATGATCATGAAAACAGATACCCCCCTGCCGCTAGCAGACGTAGTGGCTGAATTAGGCGACCTCGAGGCGCAAGCTCAGGCCCGATATGTAATTTCGACGGACGGCAATGAAGTCACTGACAGCGTTACCGGTCTGATCTGGCGGCGCTGTGCAGAAGGCATGAAGATTACAGCCAATGGCTGTAGTGGGAGCGCAACCGCTTATAGTTCGGATCAGGCCCAGAGCTGGGCTAAAAACGAAGCTTTAACCAGTGGCAAACCCTGGCGCCTCCCAAGTTTAAAGGAACTGTCGAGCATTGTGGATTCCAACCGCTGTAACCCGGCGATTGATACGGACGCATTTCCGGGAACGCCAGGCTCTCCTTTTTGGTCGGCTCCCCCTGCGGCTGGCGAACCTTCTTATGCTTGGGGAGTTAATTTCGATTATGGCTACGTGGACTACGGCTCGGAGCATAACAGTGCGGGTTATCGGGTGCGTTTAGTGCGCTCCGGTGAATAATTTAGCACTTAGCGATTTGGGCATTCAATGTCAGTTAACACTACCATCGAATACCCATTCCGCTGCACTTTGCGTCCGTAGTTTCATTCAACAATGTTCGTGATCTTGGAATTTGTTTTGTTGAAATCTATTTGATCATGATGCTTAAACTGTAATAATTTTCTCCAATACATGCACCATGTCTTGGTGCCAATCTGGGAGAATCAAATCAAATGTTTTTCGGAGTTTGCGACTATCAAGCCTGGAATTGGACGGACGTGGCGCAGGTAATGGATAATTGATGCTCGGAATTGCTTCAATTGCACTTGATTTTAACCGTAATTCGATTCCGGCCTTCTCAGCATAAGCAATGACGTATTTGGCATAGTCGTACCAAGTTGTTTCACCGGCAGCAACCAAATGATAGATGCCGTAGGGAAAGTGTTCTCGATTTACTTCGTTCCAATACTGAGCAATAACCTGGGCGGTAACATCCGCAATTAAATGCGCGGATGTCGGAGCACCATACTGATCAGCTATTACACTGAGCGATTCACGTTCTTTAGCAAGCCTAAAAATCGTCTTGGCAAAATTTCCACCATGCGCGCCGAACACCCAACTGGTACGAAAGATCAAATTGCGGCAACCAGTCGCGGCAATTCCGTTCTCGCCCGCAAGTTTGCTTGTACCATAAACTGATTGCGGGTGTGGGATGTCGTCTTCTATATACCACCCGGGCTGCGTACCATCAAACACATAATCGGTCGAATAATGCACGAGCAGTGCGCCTATAGAGGCTGCCTCTTCTGCGAGCACACTGGGTACCGTGGCATTAATTAGGTAAGCAATCTGTGGTTCGCTTTCGGCTTTGTCTACTGCGGTGTAAGCCGAAGCATTCACGATAATATCGGGCTGCAACTGACGCACAATTTCTCTTACTTGCGATAAATTAGCCAAATCGCAATCTTGTCGGCCGAAAGCATGCACCAAGCTAAACGGTGACAATGCTCTTTGCAACTCGGAGCCAACTTGGCCATTCTTACCAAATATCAAAATAACAGGTTTCTGCGATACCATCATTAGCTCTAGCTCTTTAGTGATGCGTTAGCAAAACAATCAATCATGAATTTTCTCTAATTCGAGTGTTCCTCGTATAGAATTTATGAAACATCACGTTATCGCCGCCAAAAATGCGGGGTAAAAATGATCAGCACGGTAACGATTTCCAAGCGCCCGATCAGCATGGCCAAGGTACATATCCAAGTCTGAAAATCACTTAATACCCCGTAGTTGCTGGCCGGCCCCAATATTCCCAAACCAGGGCCAACATTGTTGATACAGGCGACTATCCCAGAAAAAGCAGATAAAAAATCCAATCCACTTATTACCAAAGCAAAAGTCAATGCGACTATGCTCATGAAGTAAAGAAAGATAAAGCCCAGCACCGAGAACACTATGTTGTCAGGCACTACGCGGCCGCCAATTTTTAACGGGTTTATCGCGGCCGGATGTAATAGTTTGATAAATTCACGCCCTGCCTGCTTTATTAGAATGAGCGTGCGTATCATTTTAATGCCGCTGCCAGTAGAGCCGGAACTGGCAGAAATACAACTTAAAAACAGCATCCACAGCGGCGCAAACATGGGCCAAAGGCTAAAATCCGTGCTGGAAAAACCACAGTTAGCTGCAATCGATACCAAATTAAAACTAGCATACCTTAGCGCTGTCCATAAACTCGGATAAACACCCTGCCACCATAAAAATGTACCAATGACAAAACAGCTTGCCACTATCATGATAGTAGTACCGAGGCTCTCAGTATCAAGCAAATAGAGTGTCATCTTTTTTTTGCGCCATACTAGGAAATGTGTCGCGAAATTCATTGCTGCCAGCAGCATGAATATGATCATTATGAATTCAATAATAGAAGAGTTAAAATACCCCACACTAGCGTCATGCGTGGAGAAACCTCCCAACCCTACCGTAGTGAATGCATGACATATAGCATCTAGCCAAGACATTCCTGCCAAGTTTAGCGATAGGATGCAAACCACCGTGATGCAGAAATATACCAGCCACAAATTACGAGCCGTTTCTGCAATGCGCGGGGCAAGGGCGGCATCCTTCATCGGGCCTGGCATTTCCGCTTTATACAACTGGCGACCACCGACACCCAGCAGGGGCAAAATTGCCACCACTAACACGATAATCCCCATACCACCCAGCCAGCTTAATTCGTGCCGCCACAGGTTGATGGCCGGTGGCAAGGTGTCTAGTCCGGTCAACACGGTCGCGCCGGTAGTTGTCATGCCAGACATCGTTTCGAAGTAGGCATCGGTGAATGACAACCCGTTGACCTGAAGCAGCAAGGGCAGGGTAGCAAAAGCAGGCAGAACCGCCCACACCATTACTACCAGCAAATAGCCGTGGCGGATAGACAGCTCACCTTTGTTGTGACGTGTAAGCATCCACATCAGACAGCCCACTGCAAATGTCATCACCATCGCCAGGGCAAAGTCTATCAATGTGCCATCTTGATAAATCAGCGATGTACAAATAGGTAAGATATACGTTACGCTGAACATGATTAACATCGTGCCAAGCGCGTGAATAACGGTCAGCGAGCGTTGCATTAAAAGAACCCTATGCTGACCTGAAATAACTTCTCGATCTTGCTAATCATTTTTTTGTTGATCACGAATACGATGACATGATCGTCTGCCTCAATTACCGTGTCGTGGTGACCCATGATCACTTGATCGCCACGCACAATTGCGCCTATAGTCGCGCCCTTGGGCAGTTCAATTTCATCAATGCGCCGTCCTACAACTTTAGATGAATGTCGCTCGCCGTGTACAACCATCTCCAGCGCCTCTGCTGCTCCGCGTCTAAGGGCATGCACCACTGCCACGTCGCCTTGGCGCACGTAAGCGAGTAACGAACCGATCGTAACGTAGGCCGGTGATAGTGCAATATCTATTTTCCCGCCCTGCACCAACTCAACATATGAACTGCGGTTGATCAATGAGAGCACTTTACGCGCCTTCCCTTTTTTGGCTAGCAGAGCGGACATAATATTGTTCTCATCATCATTAGTCAGAGAACAGAACACGTCCACATCACCCACATGTTCGGCTGCCAGCAGGTTCTCGTCGGTTCCATCGCCACAGAGTACCAGCGTATGGGTCAACTCAGCTGCCAGGCGTTCACACGCTTTCTTGTTATGCTCTATCAGCTTAACCTGATAATCGCGCTCCAGCGCTCGCGCCAGCCGACGTCCTATATTGCCACCTCCTACAATCATCACACGTTTGGCTGGCTTATCCATATGACGCCACTCTTTCAACACAGTGCGGATATTTTCGGTTGCGGCAATAAAGAAAACCTCGTCGCCGGCTTTGATCACCGTACTACCTTCTGGAATAATTGAGCCATCTTGGCGGAAAATTGCCGCAACCCGAGTATCAACATTGGGCATATGTGTGCGCAGATAACGCAATTCCCGTCCGACCAGAGGGCCGTCCTCAAACGCCTTGACCGCCACCAATGACACCCGCCCATTAGCGAATTCCAGCACTTGCAGGGCTTCTGGAAACTCAATCAATTTATAGATGTAATCAGTGAGTATCTGTTCCGGGCAAATGGAAAAATCGACACAAAAATTATCAGCACTAAATATTTCGGGATGTTCCAGATAATTTGCGGCGCGAATGCGCGCAATTTTGGTCGGGGTGTTATACAGACTGGCGGCAAGCTTACAGGCCACCATGTTAACTTCATCGCTTTGCGTAACGGCTAACAACATATCAACATCTGCAATGCCAGCTTGTTCCAGTACAGAAGGATGAGATGCATTTCCTACAAGAGTACGTAGATCAAAACGATCTTGTAGCAGACGCAATTTTTCCGCGTCAGTATCAACTATGGTGATATCGTTGTCTTCTCCAACCAAACTCTCTGCCACTGTCGAACCAACCTGTCCGGCTCCGAGTATCAATATCCGCACGTCAATCGCCTTTTATGATGTTCAACTTCTTTGTTTGTAATCGCCTGCGTGTATTGACTGTGATGCGCTAACCGGCACGAAACAGATAAGCCGATGCGGCTCAAATCGGGTTTGTTACTCAAAAAAATGAAGTGCAATTCAGCGGAACGGATTCAGGTTTATATTTCGTTTTTCCATTTGATAGAACAACCCATGCTGGAGATCTGTTCTAGTGGTCCCTTGCCAGTTTGCGCCACTTGCACCATGGCATTAAACAAATCTCGCGGTACATCCGGCATCGCCTCCTTGCGCGAGGCATCCAGTCGACCACGGTATTGCAATTCCAGTTGAGCATTAAATCCGAAGAAATCTGGCGTGCAAACCGCTCCGTAATCCTTAGCAACTTGCTGTGTTTCGTCCCATACATAAGGGAACGGATAAGCGTATTGCTGAGCCACTTTCTGCATATTCTCGAAAGAGTCTTCCGCATATTCTGCAGAATCATTGGACATGATGGCAATGCTGTTAATGCCATATTGCAGCAGTTCGCGTGTATCTCGCACAATGCGATCACGGATGGATTTCACATAGGGACAATGGTTGCAAATGAACATCACCAACAGTCCATTCTTGCCACATGTATTTTTTGGGGTGTAACGCTTCCCATCCACACCCCGCAAGTTAAATTCATGAGCCTTCCAGCCGAAATCGCAAACTGGCGGTTGTAAACTCACCATTAAACTTCTCCTTAATAATAATTTTCAGGGACGTTTTCAAATCCCAAGTGACAAACGCAATATGATGTTGCCTAAAGTAAAAAGCGGCCGGCATCGATAGCTATTTGGATTATTTGTACCTCATTGATAACTGTGTCTGGGTTCTCGTTCACCCTTTACTACTCGGTTGGTTGCAGATTTCCCCGTGTAATACTTTCTGAAGAAATTATTGCACTTGGATTTTGAGCGCACCTGATGTTTGATAGCTTACAAAATCAATAAATTTATTGGATTAGTATTTTAATACAGATTTTTAATAAATGCCGGTAGCAACGAAGGCTAAGGAAAGTTGCTTAAAATCGAATAGTGGCTATGTTGTAGATGCTACGCATTTTATAAGCAAGCTAAAAAGTAGGGGGCGCTTCCGCTAAGAAGCATTCCTTTGGATGAATTGTTAAGCCGCCGGGGCGTGGCCAGCGCACGCCCTTGACCACCTTTGGCTTAGCATATTTCATCGTGTTGTTAGGATGTGAGAATTGCCTCCATTTTTCTCTCAGTGCTTAGGCGGTAGTTTGTCTGTTTCCGGCTTGGTCTTGCGCGAGCTTGGCGCGCGCAAGAATCTCAAACCGGCTGTGATTGCCTCGAGTTCGGAGCGTGCACCGCTTCTCTGCATCGCCTCGTTAAGCAACGAGCCGAGATTCATCAGAGCGTTGGGTAGGCGCGTGACACGCCAGGTAAAGGTGTAGACACCTAAGTTCCAGGGCCCCCCTCCGTCGCCGCAGATCTGACCGGGGCAGGGATCCAGTGTGATGGATTCGATCTGTTCATCGCCCACGTTAGGCAGCGCGGCCTCGAGTTCCTGCGACGAATAGTCAATCTGGGCGCTGCCAATGAAGTCGTCGCCGTATGTGTCGTTCGCGCAGTACGGACCGACGTGTTCTCCAGAGGCGGGAATGCAAAAACCTCCAAAAGGACTCGTGTCTTTTTCCCAGAAATCTACCTTAAAACTCAGCGGCGCGGGCTCGCCGGCCTCTTCGCACACCGACGATTCGCCGAGCACGACGGTGCCTGGGCGTACCGCGACGATGCAACTCTTGGCCGGATCAAAATTGTGGGTGTCGCCGGAGTCGATATCACCGATTTCCCTGGAGACAGTCCAACCTTTGGCGTCGTGGGTTTCGACCATCACTTCGTCAGCGCCCAACCAGTCGATGCCGGTTTCGTCTATCGCCTTGAAACTCAATGCCTCGATCTTGTAGCGCCGTTCGACCCATCTAACCGTGTCCCAGTTGATGTTACTCGATGCCTCCGTGACGACGGTTGAGTGATTTGTGTCTTCTGGCTGCTGGGATGTCGAGCGTGCCTGCGCGAAAGCATCTGCGGTGCACTAAAGCCCCACTGCCAAACCGAAGCAAATCGCCATGGAACGCCTGTGTGTAGTTATTGTAGATGTCTTTCTCGGTGAGACAGCGCTAAGTAAGGCCGCAATTAACTGCATAGATACAGGTCTGTGTGCTGCATGTTGTGAAAGAGGAAAGCGTTGAATATCTGTCTGTAACATGTCATCTCCTTTTGTATTCGAGGCCTTGATGAGCCTGGAAATAAATCGTACCTTCAAAATATGGCTTTCTCTCAGCTTCACTCAAATTCAGCTATTGGCAAACCGTCGATGCTGCGAGCGTTCTTCTCGCGTCGATAGGCAGAGAGATTCTCGACGCCTTTTGTCTCGACCCAACGGTCAATGACGTCACGATCTTCGACAAACGGCATGATCGGGACTCCGTATCCACAAGAATCGCTGACGCGAGTGACGTGGATCAGGATAATTGCCCGAGTACTCGGCTTTAAGAACATCTTTGGAGCAAGCTCCTTCCAAAGCGTCGTACCTGGCAAGACAGTCTCGCCAGTGCCGTGGAAGCGGACGATCTTCGGTGGCCCCTCAAACGCACAGAACATCAGGACGATTCGCCCGTTCTCCCTGATGTGAGCGATTGTCTCGGCTCCGCTTCCTGTGAGATCCGCATACGCGACCGTCTGAGGATTAAGAATTCTGAGAGAATCCAAGCCTTTTGGGGAACAGTTCACGTGGCCTTCAGCTGCTAATGGTGCTGTTGCGACGAAGAACACGTGCTGCTTCTGAACCCACGACGTGAGTTCGGGAGTGATTTCGTTGTAGATTTTGCCCATATGGTCCTTGTTGGTGTTTAAAGTTTGAATTAAGGGGGGCCCGTTAGGCGTCCCATTTACATGATAGGTTAGGGTTTGTTATCAGGTTTCTCTTTACTGTTGTTGTCTGTCGATTTTTTTGCTTCAGCAGCGATTTTAAAATTTTTTTTCTTCAACCCTTTAGATTTTTTTGTCACTTGAGTGTTTTGTTGTTTTAGAGCGCGCCGTTGTTATTACGTGCTGCTTTTGCTGGTTTGTATTGGCCATTAACTAAATTTGCTGAATTTTATTCAGGAAAATCTTTAGAAGTATTCTGACCACTCACCCATTTTCAATCTCCTCCGTAGTCATGAATATTCCAGTAACGCTAATGCCAGAGTTAAGGGAACGCTTCTGTTAGGAAGCTTTCACAACGAGTCTCCATTCTTAGAAGAATATTTATGCCGTATTTGTTAGTCAGTAGGTATCCAACGTTTAATATCAGGATGTGAACCAGTTTCTAACACACCGCAATGTCCATCCTCGCAAAGAATGCCCATACTCTATAGGTCAAAATTGAACAAACGAGACTAGCATCTTTATACTCAAAACCAATGAAATAACGGCGAATATCTTTTTCAAATAAGCTTCGGGCAAACTATTGGAGCAGCGAGCGCCATAGGGGGCTGTAATAGAGCTGGCAATCGATATTGTCAAAAATGCCGGCATATAAATGTATCCAAAAGTATAGGGGTCGCCCAATGTTTTAGACCAGCCGCTCATCATGTAGCCAGTAGTACCCGTTATAGCAATGGAAAATCCAATGGCTGCTGAAGTGCCAATGGCTTTTTTCATGTTCACATTCTTATAGCCCAAGTAGGCAACGGTGAGAAAACCGCCACCCACTGCTGCAAGTGCTGATACCGATCCGATTCCAATTCCGGCAACCAGTAATCCGCGAAAGCTTATCGATTTTTGGCTCGGTTCCGGTTGCCAATTAAAAAACATTTGCCCCGCGATCAGTGCCATGAACAACGCAAAAAATATGGCAATGTAAGATGAGTTAATGTTGGCAGCGACCTGTGCAGTTAGAAAGGCACCCAGAATAATCCCGGGTGCCATTCCGCGAACGATTGGCCACA
>Ga0105048_10018911_pt1 | contig 10574 bp, 10 predicted proteins | sample MAT05_FD_78382 | JGI IMG/M metagenome (GOLD analysis project Ga0105048, IMG submission 78382) | Freshwater microbial communities from Lake Fryxell liftoff mats and glacier meltwater in Antarctica - MAT-05 | ecosystem: Environmental > Aquatic > Freshwater > Ice > Liftoff microbial mat | place...
CACCCGATTTTACTCCTCTTCCCCCTCTCCTTAACATCCTGCACAGCAGGATAGCGGTTCTTTGTGTGCCTGAATGCGCACTTTGAAAACAAGCCTGATCAGTTCGGGATAGCCATCTGCGGACCATTAGGTTCATGTTGAATGAAGGAGTAATTCAATCCAAAACGACTGTTTCAAACCCAGCTGTAAAACGCCACACCAGTGCCGTTTTCAGCACAACAATTGTACAGGAGTAACCCCGAAAAGCGACCACCATGATGATTCCGCCTTCCGATAACGCCTACCAACAGACCAAACTGATCATGCAGGGGAAGGGTTCCCTGCTGTCCGAGTTTCAGCCGCTGGCAATTGGAAGTTTACAACAAAAGCGACATCAAGGAAGCGTGGGCAAAAAATTATTTTCAATTGCTGAAACAGTACGATGAGTTCGGTTATTTTAAGGAAAATGATTTTTTCATTTACTTCGACAGCAAGGAAAATTTTGATACCAACTACGAGAGCAACTGGTATTATTATTACAAATAAAAAAAACAAGCTCCGGCATAATTCCGGAGCCTGTTGGGTTTTCAATTGGTTTGTTACCTGATTTGTTCAGGTGTATGGAAATGGAAATCGGGTGTACCGTAATTAATGTTCTCTCATGACTTTTGTCATAAATATTTCGTCATTACCTTCGCAAAATGTTTTTTTAACCGGCGACAATCCAAGATGGTAAAGGTTTTCGTTTTCAACTTCCAGAACGCCGTTGTTCAAACAAGTTCCCAAAAGGATTAAGCTGTTGTGCATGCCGTTTTCGTTGAGGATGTCGAGTCGAGCATCTTCCATCAGGGTCAGTTTGGCATCAGACTCAAGCAATAGGGCATCTATGGGAGGAACTTCATCCTTGATGACAGGGTAAAAAGCGCGTCCTGAAGGAATGATCACCTGGCTGAATTCGTCGGGTGTCTTGCCTTCTTTCCAGTTGGCATCGCAGTTCCAATCGTTAGGATTGCCACATTTACCACCTTTCCAAGTAGCGGTTTTTTGTGCGGAAAGCGAAACATTAAAACTGCAAAGGAGCATCAGGACGGCTGCAAAAAAAGTTACGTGTTTCATGGTTGCTTATGGTTGAAAGGTGGTTGTTTGAAAATTTGTTTTCATGTGGTTTTGATGGTTTAAAGATGTCGGGCAGGATGCCTCCATAAAACAGCTGTTTTCCCGTTGGCAGGTTTGGACTTCCCTTTGGTAAAAAAACACCGGGTATGAAAACTGCCTTAAAAGATTAGAAATCTTCCATCAGCGGTTACCTTTCGAGCAACAAATAAAAAACCGACACCGTGCTGAATACACTTTTGATTGATGACAATGCAGATTCAGCGGAAAAACTCGGGTTTCTGATGACCAAATACTGCGCAGGAAGTGTTCGGTTGCTGGCCACGGCCGACTCAGGTCAGGATGGACTTGCTGCCGTAGCTGTGCACAAACCCGACCTTGTTTTTCTCGACATCGAGCTGGGCGACATGACGGGATTTGAGCTGCTCGAACGTGTTGAAAACGTTGATTTTCAGGTTGTTTTTACAACAGCCCACGAGCAATACGCCATCAAGGCCATCCGGTACAGCGCTGTGGATTACCTCCAGAAACCCATCGGTCGCGAAGAACTGCTGGCTGCCATTGCCCGTGCTGAAAACAACCCCGCAAGGATTCTGAAAGAACAAGTGAATCTGATGGCGCAACACGCCAGGGCTAAATCCGTGCTGCCGGAAAAAATTGCCCTGACCACTTCTGAGGGACTTACGTTTGTAAAAATCGCAGAGATCATACGTTGCGAAAGCGACCGCATGTACACCATTGTTGTTTTAACAGGAGGCGAAAAACTGATGGTCTCCAAACCCATGGGCCAACTGGAGGAAATCCTTGAAGGCAACAGCTTTTTCCGTGTGCACAATTCGCACCTGATCAACCTGAACCACATCCGGCAATTCGTACGTTCCGATGGCGGCTATGTCTTGATGAATGACAACAAAACCGTGAGCGTTGCTCGCAACCGGAAGGACGATTTTCTGGAACTTTTTTCCAAATTCTGACGCCATGGTTTTCGAACAACCCCTCCGAATACTGATCGCCGACGACGGCGACCTGAACCTTTTGGTTGCCAGCGAATCCATAAGGCAACATTTTGAAAATGCGGAGGTCATGGAAGCTACAACCGGCAAAGAAGCCATTGAATTGTTCGAAAAACAGGACTTTGACCTCGTGTTGATGGATGTTCAAATGCCGGAAATGTCGGGGATGGAAGCAGCAAGATACATCCGGCTGAAATTCCAGGATGGCAAAAAACACGTACCCATCATTGCCATAACAGGTTCCGATTCGCCCGCAGAGACGGAAGAAGCCCTTGCTTCCGGCATGGATATCTGCCTTTGCAAACCCGTGCGGCCGTACGAACTGGCACTGGCCATTGCCCAATTGCTGAAACTTCAGCATGCTGCAAATCCGTCTGAAAAAAAGCATTCGGAACCTGCCGAAAAACAGTCTGAACTCGGTTTTAACCTTGTATTCCTGCGCGACTTCTGCGATGGCGATGAAGCGCAAATGCGCTATTTTCTACAAAAATTTGCGGCGCATTATCCTCAGGAGGTTGAAAAACTGACCACCGCCCTTCAAAACGGCGCCAAGAATGGCATGCGACTTGCAGTCCACAGTTTTTGGCCCCAACTGGTGTTTGTAGGCTTGAAAAATGCAGCCGAAATCGCAGACGCCATGGAGAAGGAAATTCAGGACGGATTTCGGGAAAAGGTGCTCTCCGATTTGCTTTCAGATTTAAAATATGACGTGGAAATGGGTTTGGCGGCATTGAAAGAGGACTGGTTGTGACTTGCAAACCCTATCTTTGCAGCCCTCAAACGCCTGCTTTTCATCATTTTACCGCATGGCCACACCACGTACTGTCGCATTCCACACCCTCGGCTGCAAGCTGAACTACTCGGAGACCTCCGCCATAGCCCGTCTTTTTGAAGACAAAGGCTATTGGCCGGTGAAGTTCGACGAAGGGGCAGACATCTACGTGATCAACACTTGCTCGGTGACCGAACAGGCCGACAAAGAGTGCAAAAAAATCGTGCGCCAGGCCCTGCGCCGCCAGCCCGACGCTTTCGTGGTAATCACCGGCTGCTACGCACAGCTTAAACCCCAGGAAATTGCCGATATCCCCGGTGTAGACCTCGTTTTGGGCGCGGGCGAAAAATTTAGGATCCTCGATTATGTCGACGACCTGTCCAAAGCCCAGGGGAAAGGCATGGTACGCGCCGGAGAGATCCGCGATGTGAATACTTTCCACAGTTCGTTTTCGTTTGGCGACCGCACACGTTCCTTCCTTAAGGTGCAGGACGGCTGCGATTACAAATGTTCCTTCTGCACCATCCCGCTTGCACGCGGCGCAAGCCGGTCCGACACCGTGGAAAGCGTGGTGCAAAACGCCCGTGAAATCGCATCCAAAGGCACGCGTGAAATCGTGCTTACGGGTGTAAACCTGGGCGACTTCGGCAACGGCACCGCGGTAATTGAAGGTGAAAAACCGCGCAAGGAAGCCCTGTTCGCCGATTTGGTGAAGGAACTTGACGAGGTGGAAGCCGTAACCCGATTCCGCATCAGCAGCATTGAGCCCAATTTGATCACCGAAGAAATCATCGCTACCGTGGCTGCCTCGGAGCGTTTCATGCCGCATTTCCACGTGCCTTTGCAGTCGGGCAACGACAAACAATTGCGCGATATGCGCCGACGCTACAAACGCGAACTCTACGCCGAGCGTGTGGACCTCATCAAACAATACATGCCGCACGCCTGCATCGGCTGCGATGTAATCGTAGGTTTTCCCGGCGAAACCGACGACGATTTTCTCGAAACCTACCAATTCCTGCAGCAACTCGACGTTAGCTACCTGCATGTGTTCACCTATTCCGAACGCGCTAACACACCTGCCGCGGAGCTGCTCGGTGCCGTGTCGGTGGAAGAACGCCGCCGCCGAAACCAGGCTTTAAGAGGCCTTTCCGAAATGAAACGCCGCGCTTTTTACCAACAACACATGGGCACTGTGCGCCCCGTGTTGTTTGAGCACGGCAAAGAAGCCGGGCTGCTTACTGGTTTTACCGACAATTACATCAAAATTGAAATTCCGGCCACCCAGGCGGAGGTGAATGGGGTAGGTATGGTGGTGTTACAAAGGTTGAGTAATGATGGGGAAAGGGTGGTTGCTGAAAGCGTTTAACCCGCATACAGCTTCAAACACGTATCGCACAAACACTTTTTCCCAAACTGCCGCTCCAACGTTTCCCGCGTCGCCGGGTGCGCGTTGGGATGCCGTTTCCAGCAATCGTCGGGTTCGTAGTTGATGAACTTTGACTTGCAGCGCGGACATTCCTGGTAGAAATCGTACTCCTCCTCCACCACAGCCGAAGCAACACGACCTCCGAGCGGCGGATGAAGTTTGCGCACGCGTATACGAAGCGCCTGCATGGCGCCAAACTGGTGTTTCAGCTTTCCTACGATGTTTTGCAAAACCGTTTCGATGAGTTTCCGTGGCGTCGCCATTTCCAGTTTGCAGATTTGGTGCACAGTCTCATAGTTCACCGCATTTTCCAGAACATCGCTACCGGCTGCCTCAACGATCCCTGTTTTGATGTACACATCCAAAACATATTCCCCACCCAGCACCTGCTCGGCATCGTACACGCCGTGGTAGGCGAAAAAGTGCATTCCTTCAAGAGCAATCCAGGCCATGATTTAGCTGTTAGCTGTTAGCCGCTAGCCATTAGCTGGCAGCTGGCAGTAAAATATTTGCTTCGCAAATTTATAAAACAAATTGAAAGATGACGGCTATCTGCTAATGGCCACAAGCTACTCCCCCAGCATTTCCTGTAAAAGGTCGCGTTGCTCTACAAGTTCGGGGCATTTGGTGGCCAGGAGGGCGCGGACCGAGTCGAGGGCAATCGGTCTCAGGCGACCATTTTGGGCGATGATGGATGCCGTACAGTTTTTGGCGTTGTCGTATTCTTCCTGAATTTGCTGAAGGTAAACGGCAAAGCGGCCGTCCGACAAAGTATCGGAGGCAAAGGATGCTGCGTCGCGGTTGAGCTCAGCCAGGCGGAGGGTGCATTCACAATACGTGCCCGCAATTTTGTCGAGCTGTTTGGAACGGGTATCGTTTTGGCACGCAGCTACGGTATACAGTAGTATGAAAAAAAGGAGAAAGCGCATCGTAAAGTTGTTTGATGCAAAGAAACTGTCTAAACCTGGATTTTTAGGATTTTTGGGATTGGATTTTATTGGGATAGCAAAAGGATTTGGGAAGATTGGATTGGATTTTATTGGGATAGCCCACACTTCGCAGGGTGCACCCATTAAAAATCAATTCCAATGTCCCAGAATTGTTGAGATGTACCCTGCGAAGTGTGGGCTATCCCAATAAAATCCAATCCAATCTTCCCAAATCCTTTAGCAATCCCATCAAAATCCAATCCCCAAAATCCCAAAAATCCAGGTTTAGACAATGGTTTTTTTCCACTTCCCATGCCTGAACACCCAAATCGCCGCGAGGGGGATTTCGATGAGCCAGAAAAAGATGAAATTGAGCAAGGTAGGCGTGCGTGTATCACCGGCGCCGTTGATGGATTGGGAGATCACCATGCCCGAGCCGTAGAACAAATAACCGGTGGCCATGATGCGCAGGGCGAGGGATCCGGCTTGAACAAATGCCATAGTTGGTAAACGACTCCGATGGAGCGTCCGGTGGTGGTAGTTGTGGCGTCGCCCAAAAGGCCCATGCCTGGTAACGGTCCCCAACCATAAATAAAAAGTGGAACAAGCAGGATGTTCACACCGTTGGCGATCCAGAGCGCGCGCATGGCGGTAGCTGCATCGCCGGCGCCGCGGAATACGCCGTTAAGCATCCACAACAACAGGATGGGCAAGTTGGCCACAAACATAAGCCGGGTAAACGCTGCGCCGTATTCGGCAACGGCCGGGTCCTTGATCATGACATGCAGGATACCATCGGCATAAAAATAACCAGGTACCGCGATCAATATAGAAAGGACCATGGCCATTTCCAAAATCATGGGAATGGCCAGCAGCACTATGACTCGGTCGATGTTGCCTTTTGTATAATTTTGCTCACTGCCGGCGATGGCTTGTTTGAGCAGGCTACCCCATCGTCTCCAACGGCTTTGAGAAGTAATGGGGGCAGCTTTTGTTTCCATGGTTCAAATTCTGATGTTCTCACGGTGTGCAGCGGTTTTTTTTAACCAAAAGTACCCGGGGAAAGTTCCTTTGGGTAAAAATTCCAACCTTTACAGGGTGAAATTTGTTTGAGTTTGAAGTTTACTTAATTAGATGCCTTACATGAACATAGCCGATTTGTTGCAACGCGCCCTGCGCCTCGAATGGCTGACGCCCGAAGAAGGCGTTTTTCTTTTTGAAAATGCCTCCACGGCCGAACTCATGTACGTGGGCAATGCCATGCGCCAATACCATGTGCCTGGTAATGTAGTGACGTGGATCATCGACCGCAACTCGAACACCACCAACGTGTGCATCGCCAACTGCAAGTTTTGTAATTTTTACCGCCGGCCCGGCCACGACGAAGCCTACATCACCTCCATCGAGGAGTACAAAATAAAAATTGAAGAAACGTTCCGGCTCGGCGGCGAACAGCTGCTGCTCCAAGGTGGTCACCACCCCGACCTGGGACTGCAATTTTACGCCGACCTGTTCCGCAAACTTAAAAACCTTTTCCCAAACCTCAAATTGCACGCCCTCGGTCCGCCTGAAATAGCCCACATCAGTAAGCTTGAAAGCATGACCCACTATGATGTGCTCAAAGAATTACACGCCGCCGGACTCGACTCGCTGCCCGGTGCAGGTGCAGAAATCCTGAGCGACCGCGTGCGACGCCTTATTTCCAAAGGCAAATGTGGCGGACAGGAATGGCTCGACGTGATGCGCGCAGCCCACAAACTTCACATCACCACCTCAGCCACCATGATGTTCGGGCACATCGAAACCAACCTCGAGCGCATGCAACACTACGCGGATTTGCGGCAGGTGCAGTCCGAAAAACCCGACGGATCCAAAGGTTTCCTGGCGTTCATCCCCTGGCCTTTCCAGGATGAGGACACCATTTTGAAAAAAATTAAACGCGCGCGAAATGCCGTTTCGGGCGACGAATACGTGCGCATGATCGCCATGAGCCGCATCATGTTGCCCAACGTGGTGAACATCCAGTCGTCGTGGCTGACCGTGGGCAAACAGGTGGCCCAAGTGACCTTGCACGCCGGCGCCAACGATTTCGGCAGCATCATGATTGAGGAAAATGTGGTGTCCGCAGCCGGAGCCCGTTTCCGTTTCACCGCCGACGGCATTCAACAGGCCATCCGCGAAGCTGGCTTCGAACCAAAACTCAGAAACCAACAATACGCGTTCCGGGAACTACCTGTAGATATGGAAAACCAGGCGTTGGATAAAAAAGCAATGATTGTTGATTAACCGTTAGCCGCTAATGGCTAACAGCTACCTTTAAAAGGTTAATTTCCGCCGTTGGTTAAAAACAGCTGTGACCTCTTGCTATGCTGTTGTACCTTAGTGGTAAAATCCTGCCATTATGCGTTTTTTCCTACTTTTTTGTTTCCAAATGATCCTGCTCGTCGCCCTCAACGCCCAGAGCCAACTTTATTATACGGTTAAATTTCCCGACGACGTCACGGTTTACGGCTGCAATGCAACACCTACTTTTGTTCAGCCGGAAATCGTGAAATACGGCAACTGTTCCTTCAATGTGGGTGTGTCGTACCAAGACCAGGTATTTTACCTCGGCGACGGCCCCGGGTGCTACAAAATTTTTCGCCGTTGGCGCCTTTTGTGGTGGTGCGATTACGACCCCAACTGGCCAGCGCCTACCTACATCGAAAACCCCGATTTCACCGATGTCGGCGTGTTTACCCAAGGCAACAGCTCCAACCACGGTTACTTGCAATATACACAGATCATCAAAGTGTTGGACAACGTGGCTCCCGCTTTTGTCGATTGCCCGGCCGCCCCCCTCGAATTCAAAGACCTCACTGAAAACAACCCGCAACTGTGGAATTCTATGCAGTGGTGGGACAGCCAGTCGGGCTCTCATAACCTGTGTGAAGGCCCCGTTGACCTCAGCGTGACTGCCACCGACTCGTGCAGCGGCAATGACATCACGCTGCGTTACCTGCTGTTCCTCGACCTCGACAATACCGGAACCATGGAAACAGTGGTATCGAGCACCAACCTGCCGCCAGCTAATACGGTCTTTTTCAACAACTTCAATACGCCCAACTACGCCGGTGGCAATGCACGTGGGTTCGATACCCGCAACGTGCCCGCCAACCAGAAATACAGCTTCGCCCTTGAAACGGTGACCAGCGGCAACAACGTGACCGGCCGATTGCGCTGGAATACCACCCAGTCGCCCAACAACTACATCGTACCCGAACTACCTTACGGCACACACAAAATAAAGTGGATCGCCGAAGACGGATGCGGCAACGAAAAATCTTGCGAATACCTCTTCACCGTGAAAGACGGCAAGCCACCCACCGTGGTATGCCTGAATGGTTTGAGCATGAACATCATGCCCACGGGAATGGTCGACATCTGGGATACCGACTTTATCCAATATACTTTTGACAACTGCACACCCACGCCTCAGATCAAAACAGGCATACGCATGGTAGGAGCGGGCACCGGTTTTCCGACAGGGCAAAACGGCATCACCTTTGATTGCAATACCCTCGGAACCCAGCCTGTGGAAGTGTGGGTACAGGACAATGCAGGCAACAGCGACTATTGCACTACCTACGTCATCATTCAGGACAACCTGGGCGCTTGTGCCCCCGGCGATTCGTTTAAAGGTATTGTGGAAACAGCCGAATCGCAGGCTCCAATTGCGGGAGCTACTGTACAATTAAAGCAAAACGGTGATGTTGTCGCTGCAGAAACAACCGACTCGCTTGGTCAATTTACCATCGGAATCATGCCCGCAGGCTGTGGTTACCAACTCTCCGTTTCAGCTTCGGGCGATGCGCAGGCCGGACTGAACGCCTACGATGTTTTGCTCAGCGCCCTGCACCAGTCGGGGTTGCCCGTGTTGTCCACACCCTACAACATTGTGGCTGCCGATGCCGACGGGAATGGTGTTTTGAACAACAATGACCTGCTATCCATGATCCAGGTTTTGCTCGGCGCTACCGACACTTTTCAGGGAGATGTTTGGAAGTTTTTGCCCTCAGGTTATGCCTTTGTTAATCCTTCACAACCTTTGTCCGCAGCACTTCCCGGATACCTCGACCTTTGTCTTTCCGGTCCGCTGGTGCCTGGCAGCGCCGATTTCACTGCGGTGAAAACCGGCGACCTAAACAGTTCCTGGCAAGCAGGTGAAAACCGCAGCGTGGATGGTCCTGTTTATTTCAATGCCCTCAACCAGCGGTTTGAACCCGGAGAATTGCTCGAAGTGGTGGTTTATGCACCCGACCTTTCCGACTTGCGCGCCTTCCAACTCGCTTTGGGATGGGATCCCGAAGTGCTTTCGTTCCTCGATGCAGAAGGTATGGCGGTGCCCGATAACGGGCTGTTCCAGGTACCCGATGCGCAGGAAATCCGCGCTTGCTGGTATTCGACACAGGATGCCGTTGGCAAAAACTGGAGACCGGGTGTTTTCAACCTGAAATTTCAGGCTTTACAGATGGGCACTTTAAAAAAGAACCTGTTTGTTCGTACGGAAAAACTCGCAGCTGAGGTTTACCGTCCCGACGGACAAACGTTCTCTGCCGAACTCAATTTCATACAACCCGACGCGGGCAGTTTCCTGGTACGCCCTGCCATGCCCAACCCGGCTTCCAGCCGCATCATGGTGCCTTTTGAACTTGCTGAAGCTTGTGAAGTGACCATCATGCTGAGCGATGCGCTTGGCCGCACGGTAGCTGCGCAAAGCAAGTTTTACGATGCCGGATCGCATGTGGAAACCCTAGATGTTTCCAAGTGTGAAGGGGTGGTTTTGGTTCGTCTGAGTGCTTTGGGCGTGGTGAAAACACAGCGGATTGTTGTTGAAAACTAGTGCCGCGTCCAGTGAATAACATACAGTTTCGCGGCCCTATTTTTTGCTCAATGTCGTTGTTCGTCGGTTAAAATGTCCCGCATTTCGTCCTCCTCATGCCCAATTGAGCAAAATATAGGTCTCGCCAAACTGCGCGTCATTCACCAGACGCGGCACAAGGTTCCTTACGGGATAACAAATGCCCCTTTGTCATTCCGAGGGGAGCCCCCTTCTCATATGAAAAATTTCTTCTGGTCTTTTGCCCTCCTGATAACCTTCCTTACACGTGCTGTCTTTCAGGCCTATCCTGAATTTACAGAGCGCGTGTATACGCAAGGTTTGTTCACCGGCATACGGTGGGTATTGGACTACGGGCTGGGATGGTTGCCATTTCCTGTGGTGTATTTGCTTTTTGGAGTTCTCCTTTGGCGTCTGGGGCGTTTCTTTTTTTCTTTAAAAAAACTTCCTTTAAAATCGG
>Ga0105048_10018912_pt1 | contig 10574 bp, 11 predicted proteins | sample MAT05_FD_78382 | JGI IMG/M metagenome (GOLD analysis project Ga0105048, IMG submission 78382) | Freshwater microbial communities from Lake Fryxell liftoff mats and glacier meltwater in Antarctica - MAT-05 | ecosystem: Environmental > Aquatic > Freshwater > Ice > Liftoff microbial mat | place...
CCCGCATCACCATCGCATCGGGGGCCAACGGCGGCGCTGTGGCATAGACCGACACCTGCCAGCCCCACTGCCGCAGCAGCCGCGCGATGACATATCCGTCGCCGCCGTTCCCCCCCGGCCCGCACAGCACAACGGCGCGGAACGATCCCGCCGCAAGGTCCGGCCACTCGGCGAACACCGCGTCGACCACGCCGCGACCGGCCCTCTCCATCAACTCCAGCCCCGTCACCTGACCCGAGGCGATTGCCGCCGTCTCGATGGCGCGCATTTGGGCGGCGGTGAACAGTTCGGTCATTTTTCATCCAACTCCGTTCCAACTTTGCCCAAACTTCCGGCGCGTTGCACAAATTTTCGGCGCACCGCCCAAATTCAAGCCTCTTGCCCACTTGGCAAAAGCCTAGTCAATTGTTCACGGCTCAGGGAAGTGGTCACTGGCCTGCAACACCGAATATCCGGGGGGAGTCGACCCATGAAGAAGATCGAGGCAATCATCAAGCCGTTCAAGCTGGATGAGGTCAAGGAAGCCCTGCAAGAGGCCGGTATACAGGGCCTGTCGGTGACCGAAGTCAAAGGCTTTGGTCGGCAGAAGGGCCATACCGAACTGTATCGCGGGGCCGAATACGTTGTCGATTTCCTGCCCAAGGTGAAGATCGAGGTCGTGCTGGCCGATGACATGGTCGATGCCGCGATCACCGCCATCGTCGGCGCCGCCCGCACCGACAAGATCGGCGACGGCAAGATCTTCGTGTCCTCCGTTGAACAGGCGATCCGCATCCGCACCGGCGAATCCGGCGACGACGCGATCTGACCCCGTTCGACCCCAGTCATCAATTTCCACCGGAAAGGAACCCAGATGAGCAAGATTACCGATGCTCTCAAGCTGATCAAGGATGAGGAGGTCGAATATGTCGACATCCGCTTTACCGACCCCAAGGGCAGGCTGCAGCATGTGACGCTGATCGCCGACCTTGTCGACGAAGACTTCTTCGAGGACGGCTTCATGTTCGACGGCTCTTCGATTGCCGGCTGGAAATCCATTGATCAGTCCGACATGAAACTGATCCCCGATGCCTCGTCGGTCTATCTGGACCCGTTCTATGCGGAAAAGACCCTGTGCGTGCATTGCAACGTGGTCGAGCCCGACACGAACGAGCCCTACAGCCGCGACCCGCGCGGCACCGCGACCAAGGCCGAGGCCTATCTGAAAGCCTCTGGGATCGGCGATGCGTTCTATTGCGGCCCCGAAGCCGAATTCTTCATCTTCGACGACGTCCGGTATTCGGTGACGCCGCGCAAGGTGTCGTATGAGATCGACGCGGAAGCGGCGGCCTGGAACACCGATACGGTGCGCGAAGGCGGCAACTACGGCCACATCGCCCCGCACAAGGGCGGTTATTTCCCGGTGAACCCGGTGGACGAGGCCCATGACCTGCGCGGCGAGATGCTGTCCACCATGAAGCGGATGGGCATCAAGGTCGACAAGCACCACCACGAGGTTGCCACCTGCCAGCACGAATTGGGCATGGTGTTCGGCGGTCTGGTCGAACAGGCCGACAACATCCAGAAATACAAATACGTGATCCACAACGTGGCCCACGCCTATGGCAAGACCGTTACCTTCATGCCCAAACCGATGAAGGGTGACAACGGCTCTGGCATGCACGTGAACATGTCGATCTGGAAGGGCGGCAAGCCGTTGTTTGCAGGCGACAAATACGCTGACCTGTCGATGGAGGCCCTGTGGTTCATCGGCGGCATCATCAAGCATGCCAAGGCGCTGAACGCGCTGACCAACCCCGGCACCAACAGCTACAAACGCCTGATCCCCGGCTTTGAAGCTCCGGTTCTGCTGGCCTATTCGGCCCGCAACCGGTCGGGCGCGGTTCGGATTCCGTGGACCGAATCGCCGAAAGCCAAACGTGTCGAGGCCCGCTTTCCCGATCCGTCGGCCAACCCCTATCTGGCGTTCTCGGCGCTGCTGATGGCCGGCCTTGACGGCATCAAGAACAAGATCGACCCGGGCCCGGCGTCGGACAAGGACCTGTATGACCTGCCGCCCGAAGAACTGGCCGCAATCCCGACCGTCTGCGGAAGCTTGCGCGAGGCGCTGGAAGAGCTGGAGAAGGACCACGAATTCCTGCTGGCCGGTGACGTGTTCACCAAGGATCAGCTGGACGGCTACATGGCGCTGAAGTGGGAAGAGGTCTACGCCTACGAACACACGCCGCATCCGATTGAATATCAGATGTATTACTCCTGCTGATACGGCAGCGTCACAAAACCGGGGCATCCTTTCGAGGGTGCCCTTCCAGCTTGCGGCCCGGCATCGAACCCGCCCGCCGGACCGCCACCTGCCTTGCCGCCAGGAGATGACCGATGTCCGATGCAGCCACGCCAAAACCTGACACCTCAGCAGCCCCCAAGGGTGATGCCGACTTCGAGTTCAAGCAACAATTGCTGGCCGCCGAAGACGACATCGCCCTGCGCAAATTCGAAGCGCTGGCCAAGCTGGCGGCCGCAAGCAAGCCGGTAAGGCTGCGCGATCGGTTGTGGACCCCGGTTGGCGCGGCCTTTCTCAGCGGTGTGTTCCTGATCGCCGTGGCAATCTGGACCGCAAGCCAAGAGATCGGTGTCCAGCGCGACGCGGCTTTGGCCGAAGGCAACGCTGTCGACAACGCGCGGTCCTATGAACAGCGCCAGCGGCAAATCCAGACGGTGCACGGGTTGATCGTCGATCATTCGACGACTGCAGCCGAACAGAAACCTGGCGTCGAATCAAAGCTGTGCGTGTATTGGCGGATCGAACCGCTGCTGCCCGACGCAGAGGCGCGCGCGCTTCTGAAAACCTATGTCTTTGCCGAACGGCTTTGCGGCACAGACGGTGCGCGCGTTGCGGCCTTTGCGCAAAACGCCGATGAACCGGCTGAGATTGCCGCCCAAAAGGCCGCTTGCACCGACCGGGTGGTTCCGGTCACCCACAGCTGTCGCGCCTATGACAAGGCAGGCTTTCACGGCACCCCCCGCGCCAAATGCACCATCACCCTGACCGCGCCCGAGGGCATGGTGTTCGCGCCCCCCGCAGATGCCGCGGCGCTGCCCTTTGTCGTGGTGTCGGAAAGCTATCGCAAACGGGCCGGTGCCCCGGTGTCCGAGGCCGTAAAGGTGCGGGACCGCCTGCCCCAGGATCCCCGCTTTGCCACCCGGATGTCAGGCGAGATCGGCTGCGACAATGACCGGGGCACCGGGCGAACCTGCGAAACGTCGGCAACGATTTCGGCACAGGCCGTGCCGCTGTCTTGCCTGCCGCTGTTTGCGGACAGCCCCACGAACGGGTGATTGCGCCGCCTCAGGGTCAACCGGGGCCTTCTCCTTGCCATCAATCCGCCGCGCAAAGGCCCGCTTTGCGTGGCACCTTGATGATGTCCCCTGCCAGAGACCGCATCATGCCCCCCAACCGCCCCGCGCCGTCGCGGACCCCCGATCCATCCCGGCCGAAAATCTGGGCCGAAGGCAGCCAGCAGCCGCCGTTCGACCTGGCGGCCTTTGCCCGGGTCAGTCTGGAGCTGACGCGGCGGACGGTGGGGCCAAAGCTGGTCGCGGTGGGCCATCCGGTGGCGGATCTCGCCAGCCGCATGGCAGATGGCACGTTCGCGGCCCGCGCGGCGCGACTGGGCAAGGCCGGGCGGTATCTGCCGTCGCGGGGGGTGGTGGCAGCGGGTCTGCGAGGTCTTGCCAAGGTGCTGACAGAGGCCGGCCATGTCGTCTTGCCGCCGCCAGAGGACGAACCGCTGCCCTATGCACATCTGCTGCGCGCGCCGCAGGCCACCGTCCCGCCTCCGGTTGCCACGGCGCCGCCGGCCGCCGTCACCCCGCGCCGCCCTGCGCCTCGCCTCGGGGATCGCGCAGCAAAGCCGCCCGCCGCCACCCCGCGCCCCGCTGTGGAAGAGCCGACCCTTTCCGTCATCCGGTCCCTGATCGCCGAGGCCGAGCGTGCGCCGCCCGCCCGCCCCGCCGCCCCCGCGACCCGCCGCGCAGCACCGCCGCCGCCCGAACCAGACATCGCAGACACTCCGCAGCGCCGCCCTCGGCTGCCCGCGGCCTGGACGCAGGCCACCGCCCGCGCGCTGCACCGGGGGGCCGCCGTCACGCTTGGCTGGACCGTGACCGCGCTGATCCTGCCCTACGGCGCCGCACTTGCGGTGATCGAGCATCTGCAGGGCGAAGACCTGCGGCACTGGCGCTGACGCCTCCGGCGACCCGGCCAGCGCGATCCTGTGGCACCCCCGAGCCTGCCCGGTTGCGTTCGGCACTTTACCCCGACGCGGCCGGGGTCGAGGTGTCGGTGCAGATGCGGCTGGCCATGCACACAATGAACGCCAGGCTGATCATGGTGTGGATGCCCCTCGGCGCGGCGGTGATGACCTGTTGCCTGCTGCGGGGCGAGAATGTGCGGCTGACCTCGCGGGCGATGGCCCTGCCGGGCGCCGCCATCGGCTTGGCGCAAACGCCGTTTGGCGGCCAGATGGCCGCGCTCGCCAACGCATTCTGACCCTTACAGCCCCGCAGACCCCATCGCGGCATGCTGATCTGGTGTCAGGTCGCCCAGCCGCACGACATAGGTGTGGATCGAGAACACCACCGCCCGGCTGACGGGCAGGCGCAGAAACCCCTGACGTTCGGACCGCAGGAAGGTGCCACCGCGCCGGTCGGTGCGCGGATCGGATTCGCGGCGGGGCTGGTGCAACGCCGGATCGACATAGACCAGCGCGTTGGCCCGCCACAGCGGCTGATCCACGCGAATGGCATCGAACATCCGCTGCACGCGGCGCGCGATATCGTCGGTATAGGGGGTCACCGGCGCATGGATGCCGGTCAGCGGCCGGCCCAGCTTTTCGGCCAGGCTCCACGAGGCGGGAAAGCACAGGATCGCCCCGGTCAGCACCGATTCGTCGGCGTGGCGCTGCATCAGGCACAGATCCTCTTGCACCAGCCGCCCGAGTGTCAGCAGCGGCGGGCCGTCAAGCGGCACGGTGACGCCGTCGGGCCGCGTCACGCAGTCATCCGCCACCAGATAGCCGGGCGTCGCCCTGAGATGGTCGATGACGCGGGCAAACAGTTCCGCCGCCGCATCATGCGCGGCCGGAAAGATGCCGTGGACCACATCCGGCACGGTGGCAATCAGCCGGTCCCGCTCGGCCATCTGGGGGCCAAAGGCATCATCCACCCGCAGCCAGTCGTCCCCCGCGACCGGCAGCACGCCGGGCAGCCGGTGGGTGCGCGGGTCCATCCACGGGGCAAAGGGCAGGTGCGATTGCAGAATCGGCGTCATGCCGGCTTTTACCCCGCACCGATGGCCTGCGAAACCGGATTTGCGACATGCGCCGTCGCCCGTGGTGCAGCAGACCCGCCTGTTCCGGCCCGTCTGGAACGCGGTGGCGGCAATGCAGGCGGCGGCACCGGGGATGAGGTCCGCATCGCGTCCGGTGATGCTGCAATCGCCTGTTGTCGCGTCAAACCGGATGCCGAGGCCGGATTGCGACACCCGGAAGCAGGCGGGGTGTCCTTTGCACTGGCGAGATCGCGCAATACTGGTCGGTTCCGACCCACCAACAGCCCCGCTGGTCAGAAATCAGAGTGCGGTCATCGGCGAAGTCATCTTGCAGGATCGTGCCCGCGGGGGCCGGATCGGCGTCTGGACTGGCACCGTCTGGACTGGCATCGTCTGGACTGGCATCGTCTGGACTGGCATCGTCTGGACGGAAATCGTGCAGCACCCGCGCGTGCGGCGCGGTGACGATTTCGGGACCGCTCAGCGGCTGCCGAACCGGCGCCGTGCCCGTCTGTGCGGTTGCCATTCCGGGCGGCAGCGCCATCCCCCCGGACCCGCCGCATCACGACATGCCCCTCCTCTTGCTTCAGGGTGCCGCGCAGTCTAAGCCCGGCCTGTCGCCGTCGCCAGTGAAAGACCCCGTCATGATCCCGCGCTATTCACGTCCCGAAATGGTGGCCCTGTGGTCGCCCGAGACCAAATTCCGCATCTGGTTCGAGATCGAGGCGCATGCCTGCGACGCGCAGGCCGATCTGGGCGTGATCCCGCGCGCCAATGCCGAGGCGGTGTGGCGGGCGAAGGACGTGACCTTTGACGTCGCAAGGATCGACGAGATCGAGGCGGTGACCAAGCACGATGTCATCGCCTTTCTGACCCATCTGGCCGAGCATATCGGCGCTGACGACGCGCGGTTCGTGCATCAGGGCATGACCAGTTCCGATGTGCTGGACACCACGCTGAATGTGCAACTGGTGCGGGCGACGGACCTGTTGCTGGCCGGCATGGACCGGGTTCTGGCGGCGCTGAAGGCCCGGGCGATGGAGCACAAGGACACCGTCCGCATCGGGCGCAGCCATGGCATCCATGCCGAGCCTACGACGATGGGCCTGACCTTTGCCCGGTTTTACGCCGAGATGGCACGGGGACGTGCCCGGCTGCTGGCGGCCCGCGCCGAAGTGGCGACGGGGGCGATTTCCGGCGCGGTCGGCACCTTTGCCAACATCGACCCGGCCGTCGAGGAGCATGTCTGCGCCAAGCTGGGCCTGACGCCCGAGCCGATCAGCACCCAGGTCATCCCGCGCGACCGGCATGCGATGTATTTCGCGACATTGGGGGTGATTGCGTCGTCGATCGAGAACATCGCGATCGAGATCCGCCACATGCAGCGCACCGAAGTGCTGGAGGCCGAAGAATTCTTCAGCCCCGGGCAGAAGGGCAGCAGCGCCATGCCGCACAAGCGCAATCCGGTGCTGTCGGAAAACCTGACGGGTCTGGCGCGGCTGATCCGCATGTCGGTGATCCCGGCGCTGGAGAACGTGGCGCTGTGGCATGAGCGTGACATCAGTCATTCCAGCGTGGAGCGCGCCATTGCCCCCGACACGACGATCACGCTGGATTTTGCGCTGCACCGGTTGGCGGGGCTGGTGGAAAAACTGGTGATCTATCCGGCCAACATGCTGGCCAACATGAACAGGTTCCGCGGTCTTGTGATGAGCCAACGCGTGTTGCTGGCCCTGACGCAGGCCGGCGTGTCGCGCGAGGACAGCTATCGCCTTGTCCAGCGCAACGCGATGAAGGTGTGGGAGCAGGGCGCGGACTTTGAGACCGAACTGCTGGCCGATCCGGAGGTGACGGCGGCGCTGACGCCGGCCCAGATTGCCGAGAAATTCGACCTGGGCTATCACACGAAGCATGTCGATCTGATCTTTCGGCGGGTGTTCGGCGGCTGATCACCCATCTGTGACCTGGCGTTGCGGCGCAATCGGGTTACCTTTGGCCTGCGGGGCGCCGGGCCCTTGCTGGCGCTTGCGCCAAGGATTGATTTCACAGGTGTTTCATGCGCGCAGCCCTTTTCGCCTCCTTGCTTGTGACCTTGCCGCTGCAGGCCTTTGCCGCAGGCTCTGACTCGTCCGAGCCGCCGAAGCCGACCGAGACCACCCTGAAATGCGAGGAAGGCCGGATTTACGACGAAAAGACCAAGGCCTGCGTCGTGCCCGACAAGACCGGGCTGAACGACGACACCCGGTTTGACGCCGTGCGCGAACTGGCCCATGCCGGGCGGCCCGAAGAGGCGCTGATCGTGCTGGCGGCGATGACCGAAGGCGACACCGACCGGGTGCTGACCTACAAGGGCTTTGCCAACCGCAAGGCCGGACGGCTTGAGGCGGGGCTGAAGTATTACGCGCAGGCGCTGGCGCAGAATCCGGGCAACATCCTTGCCCGCAGCTATCTGGGGCAGGCCTATGTCGAGATGGACGAGATGGTGCTGGCCGCGGCCGAGCTGACCGAGATCCGCGCCCGTGGCGGCGCGGCAACCTGGGCCGATGCCGCACTGGCCACGGCGATCGAAACCGGTGTCACCTACAGCTACTAGAGAGGACGGACATGACTCGCATTGCACTGATTCTGTTGCTGGCCGGGTCGATCCCGGCCGTCTCGCAAACCTCGGAGCCGCCGGCGGGCGAATGTCCGTCCAGCAAATGCGCCTCGGGCATGATCTATGACCCGGCGAGCAAGATCTGCGAGCCGGTTTCGGCCTGATCCGTTCAGGCTGAATTAACCCCGGTCTGCCAGTCTGACCCTGACGGAATTCAGGGGTGGCAGAATGGCACAGGAACCGGCAGCACTGGTGCGGGTCACACCGCAGCGGCGAATGATGGATGTCAATCGGGCGGGGCTGGCGGCTCCGCTGCCTGTCGCGCAGGCCGGCCGACACTTGACGCCGCGCGAAAAGGCGGCCGTGATCGTGCGGCTGCTGGTGTCCGAAGGCGCGCCGATCCAGATCACCTCGTTGCCCGAACACATGCAGGCGGCGCTTGCCGAACAGATGAGCCACATGCGCTCTGTCGACCGCACGACTCTGGGACGGGTGGTCGAAGAATTTCTGGGCGAGCTTGACGAGGTCGGCCTGTCGTTTCCGGGCGGGATCGAAAGCGCGCTGGCGATGATGGATGGCCGTATCTCGGCGACCGCCGCCAGCCGGTTGCGGCGGCTGGCGGGTGCGTCGGCCAAGGCCGATCCGTGGGACCGCCTGACCGCGCTGGATGCCGACCGACTGCTGCCGGTGCTGGAGCAGGAAAGCATCGAGGTGGCCGCCGTCATGCTGTCGAAACTCGCGGTGCCGAAGGCCGCCGAACTGCTGGGCCGCCTGCCCGGCGACAAGGCGCGGCGGGTGGCCTTTGCGGTGTCGATGACCGGCAATGTCGACCCGGAAACGGTGCGGCGGATCGGCATCTCGCTCGCCAGCCAGATCGAGGCGCAACCGGCCAAGGCGTTTGACACCGGCCCGGTGGAGCGGGTGGGGGCGATCCTCAACGTTTCGGGTGCGCTGACGCGCGAGGATGTCCTGCGCGGGCTTGAGGCCGAGGATGCCGATTTCGCCGAACAGGTGCGGCGCGCGATCTTTACGTTCGCCCATATTCCGGCCCGTCTGTCGCCGCGCGATGTGCCAAAGCTGATCCGCATCGTCGATCAGCCGCTGCTGGTGACGGCGCTGACCGCGTCGCAAGGCTCGGCCGACCTTGCCGCCACGGCCGAATTCCTGTTCGCCAACATGTCGCAGCGCATGGCGCAATCGCTGCGCGAAGAGATGACGGCGCGCGGCAGGGTCAAGGACAAGGACGCCGAAGCCGCGATGATGGCCATGGTGACGGCGATCCGGCAACTGGAAACCGCCGGCGAGATCGTGCTGCTGCGCGACGAGGAGGAGTGACGGCATCCAGGCCCCCCGGGCCGCGACAACGGCTTGCCCCCGTGCGGCCCGCCGCTTAGGGTCCGCCGCATCCGAAACCGCGGCCCGATCCATGACCCTGCATCTGCCAGCCCCGCCAAAAGCCGATGTCCGAAAGGGCATCTTGTTGATGTTGCTGGCGATCGTGCTGTTTACCGTCATGGATGCGATAGCCAAGGGGCTGATCGCGCGCTACCCCGCGCCGCAGGTCGTCTGGGTCCGGTTCGCCGGGCAACTGGCGCTGGTGCTGCTGCTGATCGGCCCGCGACTGACCGCCGCACTGCGCACCCGGTTTCCGGTGCTGCATCTGCTGCGGTCGGCGTTTCAGTTCGGGGCGACCGCGCTGTTCTTTCTCAGCCTGACGCGCATCGGGCTGGCCGAGGCGACGGCGCTGACCGACCTCAGTCCGGTGCTGATCACGCTGGGGGCCGCGCTGTTTCTGGGCGAGCCGCTTGGCTGGTCGCGCATCCTTGGCGTGCTGCTGGCCATGGCGGGTGCGATGATCATCATCCGCCCGGGGGCCGAAATGTTCAGCCCCGCCGCGTTGATGCCACTGGGCGCTGCGGTGTGTTTTGCCGGCAATGCTTTGCTGACCCGGTTTATCGGGCCGCAGGAAAGTGCCTGGACCTCGATGATCTATGCCGCGGCTTTTGGCACGGTGGTGGCAGGCTTCGCTCTGCCCGGGCTTTGGGTGCCGGTGGCCACCCCCGACCTTGCGCTGTTCGGCTGCGTCGGGCTGTTGGGAACCGGTGCGCAGCTTTGCATCATCCGGGCGTTTTCGACGACCGAGGCGGCGGTGATCGCGCCCTTTGCCTATACCGGCATCGTGTTTGCCGCGCTGTGGGGCATCTTGTTCTATGGCGAGTATCCCGATGTCTGGACCGTGGTCGGCGCGTCGGTGATCGTCGCCGCCGGACTGTATGTCTGGCAGCAGGAGCGGCGGCGATGAGCGCGGCCTGGGTGCAGGCAGTGCTGTTGCACGGGCTGATCGGGGCGATGGGCCTGCTGCCCTACCGCGCCCGGCTGGCGGTGGGCGGCTGGCTGGTGACGCGGATCGTGGCGCCGCTGGCGGGGTATCGCCGCCGGATCCGCGCCAATCTGGCGCTGGTCTGGCCCGATCTTCCGCAGGCCGAGGTTGACCGGCTGGTGATCGAGGTGCCGCGCAATGTCGGCCGCAGTCTGGTCGAGGTCTATTCCACCGCCGAGTTCAAGGCCCGGCTGCGCGACACGCCCGTCACCGGGCCCGGCCTTCCGGCGATTCTTCAGGCGCACGCGCAGGGGCGCGGCGTCATCCTC
>Ga0105048_10018913_pt1 | contig 10573 bp, 9 predicted proteins | sample MAT05_FD_78382 | JGI IMG/M metagenome (GOLD analysis project Ga0105048, IMG submission 78382) | Freshwater microbial communities from Lake Fryxell liftoff mats and glacier meltwater in Antarctica - MAT-05 | ecosystem: Environmental > Aquatic > Freshwater > Ice > Liftoff microbial mat | place...
TGGCTGTGCAGTTCTCAAGTCCGCAAACCCGCATCATATCATGAATGAAAGTGTCGCTGCTTACGGCCATCCACGGATTGCGCCAGATCAGGAACAGTGCCCGCAAAGGCTGGTCGAGCGGTTGAAGCGAATTGAATGCAGAGAGAATGTAATTACTGAGCTTCTCCGCCTTTTCATCAGTTCCGGTAATTTCCCCAACATCAATGATCATTTCTCTTGCCTGCTCAAGAGTTCTGACATCAGAAATCCAGACGGGAAAATTCTGAGCAAGAACTTCCAGCTCTACCCGCGTATTCTCCTCTTTGTTGGCAATTATAAGATTGGGCTTAAGCGCAGCTATTCCTTTAAGATCAAGGCTTTTCGTCCCGCCAATCCTGGCCTTGGATCTGAACCATTCATCAGGGTGAACGCAGAATTTTGTGATGCCTTTCACCTTTTCGTCAAGGCCGAGTTCAAAAAGCAATTCCGTTTGCGAGGGAACCAATGAAATAATTCTGTCTGGAAATTCAGGAATGCTCACTTCCCTCCCACATTGATCCTTAACCACTTTCATCTTTTTTAGTCGCTGTTTTATTGCTCAATTTTTCCCTTTTCTGGGGAAAACAATACGCTCAGTTTATTACAAAAATAGAACTCGTCCTTCTTGTACCCCAATACAGCCGTTGCTTTTGGCCCGAAATAAATTACTCTGGCATAATTTTCATTCATGAAATGTACGTCAGGTGAAGCTGATAAAACTCTTAAACCCTTTTTATGGAAACGATCAAAAAAGCCGAAAGTTCTGGCAATCATAGCCAGGATACTGATAGGTCAAAAGTACAAGATCAGATCGGAATCGACCAACTTGAAAAAGATACAATGGCCGAAAATAACGACAATGATTTGAAGGATTCTCAGCCTCAAAAAGACAAAATTGACGAACCAGAAAAATCTCCTGAAATGGTTTTAACGGACAAGGAAGATAAAGACAGACCAGACCCAGGAACACCGTTAGCTCCTCCACAACCCGATCTGCAGCAGGAATAAAAGACAATAATAACCCAAATTTTAAATCAGCAACAATTAAAACCAGTAGTCATGAAAAATCAAGCGACAGTAAATTCCGACAAAAAAGAAAAAGGAAGTACAAAAGAGCAGAACGACAAAAAAACGGCCCCGTCTGCGTCAAGTAAAGGAGGGAAACCTTCAATGGGCTCAGCCTCTCCGGGAAAGGCACCGTCTGGTTCCAGAAGCTCAAAAAAATAACACTTGCTTTAACCAAAGGCCTGATGGATCTATTCTACATCAGGTCTTTTTTTAACACCAAAAACCAAAAATCATGGAAACTCCCGAAAACAATTCAGCAAATGAAAACTTAACTCCCGAAGACAATACGGAGGCATCGAATGCCGCAAATCGTGGCTATAAAGAACAACAACCCACACGCAGGTTTGATCCGCTTAGTAGCGGTGATGATTCGCGGGACGGAGAAATGCAATTCGGTTTCGAAGATGAAAGCAAAATGCAGAAGAAAGGTTCAAATGAATCCTATGGAGAAAACGAAAGTGCGGACACACGGGGAAATTTCAGGAACAGGTTCGCTGATGATAGTGAAACCAGAGCTCCGGCACTTGGGCAGCGCTTAGCAGAACCTATGCTGTCTGACTCGAACAACCAGAATCAGGATGCCGGTCGAAACTCAGAATCTTCAGACAATAAAAAAATAGGGAAAGAAATGCAGCAGCCTGATCGCATGGGAAACCATCAGACTACGAACAGACAAAACGAAGAACATGGAAACGACACTAATGAAACTGCGCCCCAGAACAGCGGCACAGGGGATTTCAGAAGTCAGCAGGACAACACCGAGCAATCTTTACGCTCCCGCGAACAGGATCTAGGCGGGGACGGAAGGAGAAACCCCGATCAAATGGGAGATGGGCAAAACTAGTGGGACAATGAAGATAAAACTCTAAAAACTAAAATCAAATGAAAGCACCAGCAAAAGGCGGAACACCCAAAAGAACTGCAACACCAAAGAAGCCAGGAACGGCAAATAGTAACCCTTCCACAGAAGATGGATTCCGCAAATTCTTCGAAGACAGCCTTAAAGATATCTACTGGGCCGAAAAAGCTTTAACCAAGGCGCTCCCGAAAATGGCGAAAAAAGCAACATCGAAGGAGCTTACCCTGGCCATAAATGAACATCTCTCTGTTACTCAAAACCAGGTAAAAAGACTGGAACAGGTTTTTGAATTAATTGGAAAAAAAGCAACTGCTAAAAAATGTGAGGCCATGGCCGGGCTTATTAAAGAGGCCGAAGAGATAATGGAAGAAACACAACATGGTGACGTAAGAGATGCTGGAATTATCGCTGCGGCCCAAAAAGTTGAACATTACGAAATCGCCACCTATGGAACACTTTGCTCTTTTGCTAAAACCCTTGGAGAGACAGAGGCTGGACACCTTTTGGCAGAAACACTTGCAGAAGAAAAAGATTGCGATCTAAAATTAACTGAGATAGCAGAATCATCTGTTAATGAAATGGCCGCTTATTAAGTTAAGGCTATACTCATTAATATTTTAAAAACCCGGTTGAACAAAAATTCAATCCGGGTTTTCTTTTGTCTCCAAATCTGCTATTTGCTTACCTTCGCGCCGCAAAAAAAACAACATGAATACAGCAACAGCTTCCGGAAACAAAATCGCATCAGTTCTGAAAGAACTCGGCATCGAGCAAAAAAACACTGGTGTTTCAACTGGCCTCCAATGGTCAGAAGGTTCCGGTAAATGGATACAATCTTTTTCACCAGTCGACGGTGAGCTAATCGCTGAAATTAAATGTGCAGGCGAGTTCGATTACCAGATGGTGGTTAAAGAAGCTGAAAAAGCTTTTAAAATCTGGAGAAATATGCCTGCGCCGAAACGTGGAGAAATCGTTCGCCAGATGGGTGATGCGCTACGCAAAAAGAAGGACGCCCTTGGAAAACTTGTTTCTTACGAAATGGGGAAAAGCCTCCAGGAAGGTCTCGGAGAAGTGCAGGAAATGATCGACATCTGCGACTTTGCAGTTGGCCTCTCCCGTCAGCTTTACGGTTTAACAATGCACAGCGAACGCCCGTCTCACCGCATGTATGAGCAATATCATCCGCTAGGAATTGTCGGAATCATATCCGCTTTTAACTTCCCTGTCGCAGTATGGTCATGGAACAGCATGCTGGCCTGGGTTTGCGGAGATGTCTGCATCTGGAAACCTTCTTCGAAAACGCCGCTCTGCGCGATCGCCTGCCAGAACATAATTGCTGATGTTTTACGCCACAACAACGTTCCCGAAGGCGTTTCCTGCCTCGTTATTGGTAACGCAGCCGGCGATCTTCTTAACAACGACAAACGCGTCCCTCTCGTCTCCTTCACAGGGTCAACACGTATAGGAAGGCACGTTTCACAATCGGTGGCGGGGCGTTTCGGCCGCACTATCCTTGAACTTGGAGGAAACAACGCCATCATCGTTACAGAAAATGCCGACCTGAAAATGGTGCTCGTTGGTTCCGTTTTCGGAGCTGTTGGTACGGCAGGTCAGCGTTGTACCTCAACACGCAGGCTTATCGTACACGAAAAAATCTACGATAAAGTAAAAGAAGTGCTGGGCCATGCTTATGGACAGCTGAATATTGGTGATCCGCTGGATCAGAAAAACCATGTGGGTCCGCTGATCGACAAAAAAGCTGTTGAAGATTATCAGAATGCTATCCTCAAAGCAATTGAACAGGGAGGAAAGGTCCTGATTGAAGGCGGTGTTCTGGACGGTGAGGGATTTGAAAGCGGATGTTATGTTAAGCCTTGCATCATTGAAGCAGAGAATCATTTTGACATCGTTCAGGAAGAAACGTTCGCACCGATTCTTTACCTTATAAAATATTCTGACATTGAAGAAGCAATCGCCTACCAGAATGGCGTTCCCCAGGGATTAAGTTCTTCCATCTTCACCAACAATATGCGTGAAATGGAAAAGTTCCTTTCTGCGGCAGGATCAGATTGCGGAATTGCTAACGTCAACATCGGCACTTCGGGAGCAGAGATCGGTGGTGCATTTGGTGGTGAAAAAGAAACAGGCGGAGGACGCGAATCTGGTTCGGATGCATGGAAAGTTTATATGCGCAGGCAGACCAACACGATCAATTACGGGACAGATTTGCCGCTTGCCCAGGGAATTCAATTCGCTTTCTAATTGATTCCCTTCAGGTATTTCCTTGCGTCAGCAATTGCTGGCATTCTGCTGGGTTGCTCTTCAACAGACCCAAAGGCGGAAGGTGTTTCTTATTTCGATTCTCAGGGATTTTTTGAGAAAGAGATTGCAACCTTAAGTGCGGAAAAGAAAGGATACAGGAAAACCCTGAAGATCAATGGCAAGACGGACGCCTTCAATAACAGAAAGGTAAACTGGAAGGAAGAGCTGGAAATATTCCGAAACATTAAGCTTAACAAACCCGCTTATAACGGCAAGTTTAAAGCTACTTCATCCCAGGAGGGAAATGTTCGTTCGGTATATTACACCTCTACCGACCCAAAAATTCCGGTCAGGAACTTTCATCTGTTAAGCATTGATGGTCATCCGCATGGAATTGAAATTACAACGAAAGAAAACTCTCTCGTTTATTCGAGCTCCACGTATTTGAAGTACGTTGTTAATGAAGGTTATCAGATCAAAGGAACGCAGACGCTTAAAGGACTTGAGCCTTCTACGTTTTCGATCAACGCCGTATTTCTGCAGTGATCGAAAAAGCAATCATGGCGTCAACCTTATTTTAAAACACATTTATGGTTGCATTAATAATTACCATTTTTATCATTGGCTATGCCTTGATAGCGTTTGAGCATCCACTAAAAATAAACAAATCAGGGACAGCCCTGCTGATGGGTATCCTCATCTGGACGCTGTACAGCATTGGCAGGTCTGGTGACGAGGTTTCCGCCAACCTTTCACATCACCTTTCAGGAATTTCAGAAATACTGTTTTTCCTTATGGGGGCGATGACAATAGTAGAGATCATTGATGCCCACGACGGATTTTTTATCATCACCAATCGCATAAACACAACAAACAAAATCCGGTTACTCTGGATCATTGCAGCAATCACCTTTCTTCTATCCGCTGCACTTGATAATCTTACCGCTACAATTGTAATGATTTCCCTCACCAGGAAACTGGTCAAAGACTCAAAACAAAGGTTGTTCTATGCTGGAATGATAATAGTAGCAGCCAATGCGGGTGGAGCATGGTCGCCTATTGGTGATGTAACTACAACAATGCTTTGGATTGGCGGCCAGGTTTCAACCCTCGGAATCATGAAGGCGCTAATTGTTCCGTCGATCTTCTGCCTGCTTGTTCCTCTACTATACGTTACCCTCTTCCGAAAAAAGGAACTATTAGGGAAACTCGATAAGAATGCAAAGCAGGCAGTTAGCCGGGAAAGTAAAATCATCTTTTTCCTTGGGCTTGGAGGCTTTCTTTTTGTCCCTGTATTTAAGCAGCTATTTCATTTGCCTCCTTATTTAGGAGTCCTTCTTGTGCTTGGTGTACTTTGGCTCACGGCAGATATTATCCACCGGAAAAAGGAAACCAATGAAAAAAAATCACTTTCGGCATCGAATGCTATTTCGCGGATTGATATGCCGAGCATTCTCTTCTTCCTCGGAATTTTATTAGCGGTTGCCGGCCTTGAATCATTAGACCTATTGAAGAATTCGGCAGAATGGATGGACGCAAAGATTGGAAACAAAGACGTTATAATTGTCGGAATGGGGCTGCTTTCTGCAATTGTCGACAATGTTCCTCTGGTGGCTGCAACCACAGGTATGTATGACCTCGCTGTTTATCCTATCGATCATAAAATCTGGGAATTCATTGCGTATTGCACCGGAACGGGAGGAAGCCTTCTTATTATCGGTTCTGCCGCAGGCGTTGCGGCTATGGGAATGGAGAAGATCGATTTTATATGGTATCTTAAAAAGATGAGCTTCATCACGTTGCTTGGGTATTTGTCGGGGGCCGTTGTTTACTTGCTGCAATTTCAACTGCTGAATTGACAATATTTTTAATGACGTCAGAAATACGCATTTGTAAATAACTATTATTTTTATTGGTTGAATACTGAGGCTCTTTGCTGATGGCTTCGCAACTCAGTTTCCTTTCTTAATATTTATCATGGAAGATTAAGGATACTCTTTTTTTAAGGTTCAACGATTTTATAGGTTTGATAATCAATCGTTTTGAATTAATTTTATAGTCCCGGACAAATTGTTTAGTGTTAATTTTACACTTAAGTTTCTATCTTCGGTTAATAATTTCAATTTCTACCATGCGCTTATCAACCCTTTTAGGTTATTCCCTCCTGCTATTAACAGGCGTTAATCTTAACTCACAAGCAATCGTTACCCTCGACCCTCCTTTCCCGACTGGCGATGATGCGGTGACGATCACATTCGATGCAACTCTGGGAAATGGAGGTCTTGAAAATCTCCCTACCACAGACAAGGTCTACATCCACACAGGTGTTACAATTGCCGGAGACGACTGGCAAAGTGTAGTTGGAAACTGGGGGATGGACGATGGCGAAGGATTGATGACACGCGTGGGGACGAGTAACATTTACACCATATCAATAGCTCCTTCCATACGCACCTGGTATTCTACCACAAGCGGAACAACAATCCCGGGCGCTACATTAATCGAGCAGCTTTGTATTGTTTTCAGGAACGCAGCCGGGAACCTTACCGGTAAAACATCGAGTGGCGGTGATATTTTTGTTGATCTGGCGACTTCTTCATTTTCAGCCGCCATCACTTCGCACTCTCAAAACAATCTGCTGGTCGACGCCGGGCAGAATGTCGCGTTTACAGGACAGGCTTCAGCAGCGGCTGAGCTTGATTTTTCGCTGGACGGGGTCTCTGTTGCTTCTGCTGCTGCTTCAAATATCTTGGTTTACAATCTTGATACCGACAACCTTAGCCCAGGATCACACACCCTTATTTTTAGCGCCGATAATGGAACGATAACAATTTCCGATACAATCAGCATCACCCGCGATGCTCCTGTTAATGTTCAGGCTATTCCATCTTATGGTAGTGAAGGAATTAGCTATCCTAACGGAAATGTTTATCTTCAGCTAAGAGCCCCATTCAAGGACTTCATCTACGTAATCGGAGATTTTAACGATTGGAATCTTCTTCCTGAATATGCAATGAACCGAACACCGGACGGCCAGTTCTACTGGATCGAAATATCTGGTCTTAACCCCAACCAGGAATATCGTTTTCAGTACCATATCGGCTGGGAAGCACAACGAGTCACAGATCCATATTGCGAAAAGGTTCTTGATCCATGGAACGATCAGTTCATTAGCTCAGCCACCTATCCTAACCTGATACCTTATCCTACGGGAATTGCTGAAGGTGTAGTTGGCATTTTGCAGATCAACGAGCCAGAATACATTTGGGACAATTCCTTCTCATACACACGGCCTGCGCAGTCGGATATTATAGCTTATGAGTTGCTGATCCGCGACTTTACATCAACGAGAAGATTTACAGATGTAATTGAAAAGCTTCCTTATTTTAAGGCCCTTGGAATCAATGCTATCGAGTTAATGCCTGTGGCTGAATTTGAAGGAAATGACAGTTGGGGATACAATCCGTCATTCTTTATGGCGACCGATAAGGCTTACGGACCCAAAAACGAATTTAAACGACTGGTCGATTCTTGTCACAGTCGCGGAATTGCTGTTATTGTTGATGTAGTATTCAATCACTCATTTGGTCAGAACCCAATGGTTCAGATGTATTTTGACCCATCAGCAGGGGAATTCGGCCAGCCGACAGAAGACAGCCCCTGGTTTAACCCCGTTCCGCGCCACCCTTTCAATGTTGGTTTTGACTTCGACCACGAGAGTCAGGCAACAAACTATTTCGTTAAAAAGGTCACGTCACACTGGATAGATGAATACAAAATCGACGGTTATCGCTTCGACCTTAGCAAAGGATTTACCCAGGTAAATTCCGGCAGCGATGTTGGCGCCTGGGGGCAGTTTGACCAAAGCAGGATTAATATCATCCTGGATTACGCAAACAGCATTCGCCAAACCGATCCCGCCGCTTACCTTATTCTCGAACATTTTGGGGGAAATGCTGAAGAGCTTGCATATGCCAACAACAATCTCATGGTGTGGGCAAAAGGAACTAATATGTACAACGAAGCTACGATGGGTTATCTGAGCGGTAACAATCAGAACCTATATCTCAACACACCCGGATCACGCGGTTGGAGCAATTACGCGATGGTTCAGTATGCAGAAAGCCATGATGAGGAGCGTCTGATGTATAAAAACCTCCTGTTTGGGAACGTATCGGGAAGTTACAGCACTAAGAATGTGGCTACGGCGCTCGAAAGAATGTCATTGGCAGCATGCTTCCTGATTCCACTACCCGGACCAAAAATGATCTGGCAATTCGGAGAGGTCGGGTACGATTATTCTATAAATTTTTGCGCGAACGGCACAGTCAGCGAAGATTGCCGGACGTCAGCAAAGCCTGTTCGCTGGGATTACTACAATAACACAAACCGCAGAGGTGTATTTGACACTTACCGCAAGCTTAATTATTTGAAAACAAATTATCCGGTTTTCCGGGATCTCAACGCATCTCTTGATCTTGGTCAATACCTTAAGTCCATTAAGTTTGATAGCAATGGCCTTGATGCAGTAATCGTAGGGAATTTTGATGTTGTAGCCCGAGATTTTGCTCCCGGGTTTACGCAAACAGGCACATGGTATGACTACCTTAACGGAGGCAGCATCAATGTGAGTTCAACAGACCAAAACCTCAGTCTTGCACCAGGAGAATATCATGTTTATCTCAACCAAAACATTATTCCACCTGCAAATACTTACGGAGACGCACCAAGTAGCATTGCTTCTTCTAGCAAAAACGAGTTGCTGATCTACCCAAATCCTTTCGATAGCCAGATTACAATCATGCTTCCCTCCGAAAAACAAGCTGATATTTCCATTTCAGATGTCTCAGGAAGAATCGTTTACGTTACCAGAATCAATGGCTCATCAGTCATCTCAATTCCGGAAAACCTTATTGCTTCAGGCCTGTATTTCTGCACTGTAACACAAGATCAACAAGTCTACTCATCAAAAATTGTTAAACAATAACCGGTCTATGCTAAAACTGCTACGCACAGCTCTATTTTTCTCCGTCTTCCTGACTACTGCTGCCCAGGGTCAGGTGGTGACAGGAACACTAACCGATGAAGAGAATGAGCCCATAATAGGAGGGCTTATCCGGATTGCGAATACAACTGCAGGAACAGCCACAAATCTCGACGGGAACTACGTCCTCAATCTTTTAAAGGAAGGCGAATCTGTTCTTGAATTCTCCCTTCTTGGCTACGCAAAGGAAACTCGCATCGTTACTGTTGCGAAGGGACAAACAGTGAGCGTTAATGTTGTTATGAAAACTTCGGTGAGTGACCTGAGCGAATTTGTGGTCGTTGGGTACGGTTCAACTGAGAAAAAGGATATCACAGGCTCAGTTGTTTCAATTAATTCTAAAGACTTTAATCAGGGATCAGTAAATACTCCGGAGCAACTAATTTTAGGAAAGGCTGCCGGTGTTCAGGTTACTCCCAACGGCGGATCTCCGGGCTCAGGTAGTACGATTCGTATCAGGGGTGGTTCATCATTGAACGCCAGCAACGATCCTTTAATAGTGATCGACGGCGTACCGATTTCAAACGATGCAATTGGCGGCTCACCAAATCCATTAAGTCTTATTAACCCTAATGACATTGAAAATATGACCATCCTGAAAGATGCGTCAGCCGCGGCAATTTATGGTTCAAGGGCTTCAAACGGGGTAATAATTATAACCACAAAAAAAGGTATTCAGGGGTCAAAATTCCGTGTCGGCTTAAACTCGGTGAATTCAGTATCCACCGTTGCGAAATATGCTGACGTTTTTACTGCCGATGAGTTACGGGCTTACATCGCAACCAGGGATACCAGCGCTTTGAGTCTTTTGGGAACTTCGAATACTGATTGGCAAAAGGAGATTTACCAAACTGCAATTTCAACAGATAATAACCTTGTTTTTTCGGGTGGACTTAAAAGGTTGCCCTACCGTGTTTCGTTGGGCTACCTCAACCAGAATGGTCTACTGAGGAAGGATAATCTTGAAAGACAAACCGCAAACATCAGCCTTAGCCCTAAGTTCCTGAAGGATCATTTAACCTTTGAAATCAACCAGAAATCGACGCTGAGCAACAGTTTTTTTGCGAACCAGGGTGCGGTAGGTGCCGCTGTTGCTTTCGATCCAACTCAGCCAGTTAAAACGGACGGCCCACGCTATGGCGGTTACTTTGAATGGGAATCCGGACCAATTCCTAACCCGTTATCCGTAAGAAATCCGGTTGCGCTTATTGAGCAAAGACAGGATATCTCAACCGTTTCCCGTCATATTGGAAATATTCAGGCTGACTACAAATTTCATTTCCTTCCGGAATTAAGGGCCAATCTTAACCTCGGATATGACA
>Ga0105048_10018918_pt1 | contig 10572 bp, 11 predicted proteins | sample MAT05_FD_78382 | JGI IMG/M metagenome (GOLD analysis project Ga0105048, IMG submission 78382) | Freshwater microbial communities from Lake Fryxell liftoff mats and glacier meltwater in Antarctica - MAT-05 | ecosystem: Environmental > Aquatic > Freshwater > Ice > Liftoff microbial mat | place...
AACAATCAGCCCTAAACAATCAGCCATTACCATGTAGACACATTACAGAAATCTTGTCAGAATTAAAAAGTTTAGTTAGAAATTAATTAATAGCATTAAAACATATGCCAAAATTACTGATTAGCACTTCATCTTTCGATCTCCAGAATAATCAGATATTACAAAATCTACAAGAACAAGGATTTGAAATTATTTTAAATCCCTATGGTAGAAAACTCAAAGAAGCAGAGGTTCTAGAACTTCTCAGTGATGATGTTATCGGCATGATTGCAGGGGTTGAGCCTTTAACCCGCAAGGTTTTATCTTCAGCTAAGTCTTTAAAAATAATTTCGCGCTGCGGCATTGGCACTGATAGTGTTGATTTAGAAGCAGCCGCTGAAATGAAAATCCCAGTTCACATCACGCCGTCTGCACCAGTAATTGCTGTGGCTGAGTTAACAGTAAGTTTAATTCTCTCCACTCTACGGCGTACCTCGGAGGCTGATCACAATCTGCGCCAAGGAAATTGGAAACCGTTAATGGGAAGATTATTAGCATCTCAAGTAATTGGTCTGGTGGGATACGGAAGGGTGGGAAAACGGGTAGGACAGCTTTTAGGAGCTTTTGGTGCACAGACGATCGCTTATGATATTTGCTGTGGTGATTCTCTATTTGCGGATACCGTTTGTGCATCATCTTTGGACGAGCTACTTGAACGAGCGAACGTAATCACTCTGCATATTCCCTATAGCTCTGACAATCATCATTTTGTTGATCGCAATTTTATTAGTAAGATGAATTTTGGAAGTATTTTAGTGAATGCTTCTAGAGGTGGGCTTGTTGATGAGAAAGCTTTATACGATGCTCTGGTATCAGGGCATTTGGCAGGAGCAGCACTTGATACATTTGAAGAGGAACCATATTCAGGTCAGCTTATTACTCTTCCACAAGTTGTCTTGACTCCGCATATGGGTTCTTATGCCAAGGAAGCCCGAGTTCAAATGGAGCAAGAAGCTGCTCAAAACCTATTTGATAGCCTCGTTGAGATCGATTTAGCAAAAAAAATGTTATGAAATATGATGCGATCATTTTTGATTTTGACGGTGTACTAGCTGAGTCGGTAGATGTCAAAACTAGAGCTTTTGAGGCTCTGTACGCTGAATATGGCGATCGCATTGTGGAACAGGTGAGAGAATATCATCTTCAGCATGGGGGGATATCGAGATTTGAAAAGTTTCGTTATTATCATGAGGTTTTGTTGGGTAAAACCTTAACTAAAGATGAGGAGAACCAATTAGGCGATCGCTTTTCGGAATATGTGGAAGATGCTGTGGTGAAATCTATCTATGTGGCAGGTGCTTATAATTTTCTGGAAAATTATTATCAATCAATTCCTTTATTTGTGGCGTCTGGAACTCCAGATGCCGAATTAAAACGCATCGTGTCAAGGCGTAACATGGCTCATTATTTTGCCTCTGTACATGGTTCTCCTGCCAAAAAAGGCGATATTATTCAAGATATCTTGACCAAACATGGTTTTAACCCTGATCGCGTATTAATGGTTGGCGATGCGATCGCTGATTATGATGGTGCGATCGCGGCTGGTGTAAAATTTATGGGAAGAGTTATGCAATATCCTAAAACGTATCCTTTTAGTTTAGAGACATTAGTTTTGCCAGACTTAGTTGATTTAGAAGCCGAGATGGGTATTTCAAAGCTAGGCTAATCATGATTTTTAGAAACTTCCTATTTAGCTTCATTTTTTAATCTTAAAAATTTATGCGTCGTCGTCAGTTTAATCAGTTTTCTCTATCTTTAGCAGGGTTAGGTTTGGCAGCCTGTGGTGATTCCACTGTCTTAAATTATCGTGCTCCAGAAAAAATTTCTAAGTTTCGAGTCTGGTGGATTCAAAGCTTTTATCCTGCTGAAACTGAAGCCCTTTCTCAGATTGTTGCAGACTGGGAAAAAAAGAATAATACTAAGGTAGAAATCACTTTTTATAATGATGGCTCAGTAAACCGCGATGCTGAAAATGCACTTAATAATGGAAATCCACCTGACATCTTATTTAGTAACACTGCTGAGTTTTCTCTCTACCCACGATTAGCATGGCGAAATAAATTAGTAGATGTTTCGGATGTTGTTGAACCTGTCAAAGATTTATTTAGTCCGATCGCACTTAAAGCAGTTTCATATCAGAATGGTACAACCAGTAAACGTAGTTACTATGCAGTACCGATCGCGCAACTATCTGCTGGTTTACATTACTGGCGCGATCAGCTTACTGATGTAGGAATAAGCGACACCAATATTCCTAGAGATTGGGATGGATTTTGGAAATTTTGGGAAGTAGCTCAAGATGTAGCTAGGGGAAAAGGAAAAAAAGATATTTATGGCATTGGGTTGCCAATGTCTACAGAAGCTACTGATACGATCTTCATGTTTGAGCAATTCCTTACTGCGTATGGGGTGGATTTAATAAATGATAATGGTCAGCTCCAAGCCGATGATCCTAAAAATCGTCAAGGTATTGTCAATGCATTAACTAAATATGCGGGATTCTATAAGAGCGGGCATGTCCCACCCAAAGCAGTTCAATGGTCAGACTCTGATAATAATCAGGTATTTCTTAGTCGCAATTTATTTATGACTGCTAACCCTGGTCTATCTATACCTGCTTCTCAACAGTTTGACGCTAATGTTTATACCAAAAAGTTAGTAACTACAGAATGGCCGCTTGCTCCTAACAGTAAGCCGCTCAACTATTTAGTAGCAGTAAAACAGGCTGTTATATTTGCGGATACTGCTAACCAAGCGAGCGCTAAAAGTTTATTGGCTCACATTATCCAACCTAATAATTTACTTACCTATTTAAAAGGGGCCGGAGGAAGATATTTCCCAACTATGCCAAAATTATTGGAAGACCCTTACTATAAAGATTCGCAAGACCCGCATATCCTCACGGCAACTAGACAATTTCAAAATACCAGTTCTTTTTATACCGCACAGAATCCTGCTTACTCAGAAGTTGGCGCCAAACAAATATGGGGGCAAGCTGTAAGATCAGTTGCTAAAGGTACAGATACACCTGAACAAGCAGCAGATGCAGCGATCGCGCAAATCAAAAATATTTTCGCTCAGTGGAAATAATAGAAGTATAGAAATCCCAAAATTCCAGCATTGTTAATCCAGCATCGTCAATAAAGTGAGAACAGAAAATGATCAACCTAATTAAAAAACGTTTGCTGCTGCAACTGGTAGGCTATTTTTCGATTCTATCGATTGTTACAGTTCTGCTCGTAGCGATTAGTGCCAATGTCCGCAGTCGTGAGGCGCTAAGAAAATCGGTAATTGACCGTTTAGATGTCGCCACATCGCTTAAAGAATCTCAGGTCAATCAATGGGTTGACAATCAACGTCGTGACGTTATTTTGATAACTCAGTTACCAGATTTGCTAGTCAATTCTGAAACTGCTTTTACTAAAGATCGCGAATCCCCAGAGTTTAAAGCGTCTGTAGAATCGCTAAGAAAGTTTATGGCGGATATATCGAGTGTAAAACCAAATATTCGTCAGATTTCCATCCTTACTAATAACGGGATTACGATTGTCTCAACCGATAAACAAAAAGAAGGTAAGTATCAACCTCTAGGCAATACAACGACCTACTTCACTCGTGACCAATCGCGGGTTATTGTCCCAAATTTCTATATTTCGCCCATCTCAGGTAAGGCGGCGATGACTTTTGCAGCTCCTTTATCTAATAAATCTGGCGATCGCATTGGAGTTGTCGCCGTTGATCTTGATCTACAAGGTGTGGATGATATTATTCGCACAGGCACAGGTTTAGGTGTCAGTGGTGAAACTTATTTAGTGGGCAGGTTAGCCACAAAGAACATACTGATTTCAGGGGCAGGGGCAAATAATCAAGAAGTCGCAAAGGACATCAAAAGTGACGGAATTACGGCAGCAGCTCTAGGCAAAGATGGTGGGGGGCTTTATAAAAACTATAAAAATGTTCCTGTGTTAGGAAGTTATATCTGGATTGACAACCTCAATCTTGCCCTGATCGCAGAAATATCTCAGTTGGAAGCTTTTGAACCATCCGATCGCTTAGCTCGCGATATTCTCTTGATTGGTTTAAGTTCTGCGGGTATTTTGTTGACAGCCGTTTATTTGATCGCCCGTCGAATTTCGCAACCAATTTTAGCGATCGCTGATGCTGCTAACCAAGTCTCTAGCGGTAATTTGAACTCTCAAGCCCCCGTTCTTACGGAAGATGAAATTGGAATTTTGGCGATCGCCTTTAATCAAATGACATCGCAACTCAAAGCTTCAGGTGAACAGTTGTCTGATTACAGTCGCACCTTAGAGCAGAAAGTCGAACAACGCACCAGTGAAATCAAAGCGATTATCGATAACATGGTGGATGGATTGGTAGTGGTTGATGGAGAAGATCGGATTACTCAGTTTAACCCAGCCCTTGCAGGCATGATTGGGATAAGTAGTAAAGCGATCGCTAAGGCTAGGAGCTATGCGGAAATATTCCAAGGTGAAGAGATCTTAAATCTGGTTACCAGTACTAGAGAGAATCCTAAACAAGTTTTTACTGAAGAGTTTAGTCTGCCAGAGCGTCGTACAGGTAAAGCTGTGGCAACTTCTATCTACAGTGAAGTGGATACATCGGAAGAACCTAAATTAGAGTTGAGTTACCTTGGTACTGTAATCTTAATTCGTGATATCACTGCCGAAAAAGAAGTAGATCGAATGAAGACAGATTTTATCTCGACTGTATCTCATGAGTTACGAACACCACTGACTTCTGTGCTTGGCTTTGCCAAATTAATTCAGAAAAAATTGGATGAATCGATCTTTCCACTTATTCAGACCGACGATAAAAAAATTAATCGCAGTATCCGTCAAGTTACTGAAAATATTGAAATCATCGTATCTGAGGGAATGCGACTTACTAAACTGATTAATGAAGTATTGGATATTGCTAAAATAGAAGCTGGTAAGATGCAATGGAATATGAATACATTGATAATTACGGAAGTTATTGATCGTGCTTTCTCGGCAACTTCGGCACTATTTGAGCAGAAAGGATTAACGCCAGTTCGAGAGATTGAATCAGATTTGCCAAATATTTATGGTGACAAGGATCGTTTGATTCAAGTTGTGATTAACTTGATTTCTAATGCAGTGAAGTTTACTGAACAAGGTAATGTCACCTGTCGGGTTAAGCAAACTGACAAATCAATTGTAGTAAGTGTAATTGATCAGGGTGTTGGTATTTCGGAACCTGATCAACCAAAGGTGTTTGAGAAGTTTAAGCAAGTCGGAGATACGCTCACTGACAAGCCTCAGGGTACGGGGCTTGGCTTACCAATTTCTAGAGAAATCGTCGAACATCATGGTGGACGGATTTGGGTAGAAAGCGAAATTGGCAAGGGTAGTACATTCTCTTTTTCACTGCCGATCGCGACCGTTATCGAGAATCAAGGGCAAATTCCCGCAATTAATTTTGATACTCTCCTCGACCAACTCAAAAAGCGAGTTATGTATGATAGTCAATCATCTGGGCAGAGTGTCTCTCCCAAAAACATCTTGGTAATTGATGATGATACTAGCATTAGGAGCTTACTAAGACAGGTATTGGAAGCAAAAGGATATACAGTGCGAGAGGCTGAGAATGGACAAGAGGCGATCGCGAAAGTGCGCGAAATTCGTCCTGATTTAATAACTCTCGACGTAATCATGCAGGGTATTAACGGCTACGAAGTCGCTTCTATATTAAAATCTGATCCTGCAACCTTAGATATTCCAATTATTATTGTGTCTGTACTAGATGATCAAGATAAAGGCTTGCATTTAGGAATCGATAGTTATGTGACGAAGCCAGTCGATATGGTGGTATTAATGCGAGAAGTCGAATTGTTACTATCTAGCAAGACAACAAGTGGCAAAAAGATTTTGGTGGTTGATGATAACTTTGTCTCTATCGATTTATTAATGGAAATGTTGCAAAATCAAGGTTTCTTACCTTCTACCATTTCTCCTCAACATGATTTACGTGCTAATGCGATCGCCTTGCAACCTGATGTGATTATCGCCAGTACAAAGCTAGCTGATCAAATACAAGCGCTTCGTGCAGAGAAGAATATGGAGCATATTCGCTTTTTGTTGATTGCTGATCTCTAATGTCTATGTTTCCCATTTCCACAGATCTACAACATTACCTGCGATTTTTTACCATGCGGGATGTGAAAAAATTGCTTGCATAGTTTTATTGCCGCGTAATTGATTAGAAAGTGGCAAATGTCCCCTAGGAGCGTCAAGACTCCAAATAAATTCATTAGGATAACGCGTAAAAGAGCCAACTTTTTTCCAGCCGATCTTTAACCAAAATTTTTCCCATCCTTTGCCAAGACTTAGCCAGATTTTGCGCTGTACAGAAAAGCCAAACTTACCCTCAGAATAAACTAGCCAAAGTTGATTAATCGTTTGTAGATCACTAATTGGAATTGATTTTGCTTCAGTAAAATACAGCCAGCCACGCGCTAAAGCCGCATTACTTGCTGCCTCACAGAGTTTTTTGCTAGTAATGCGATCGGCTTCTTCAAAGTTTTGTTTTGCTAGCAAAGTTTGAATTTGTTGATAGTCAATGCCTTTCTCAGAGCGTAATGTGACCACTCCATTGGGATAATGAATTTGAGCGAGGTAGATCGCTTTAGGTAGATCGCTTTGCAATAATGTTTGATGAATTTTGCCGTCAATCCATGTTGGCTCAGTATTAGCCGCTTTGCGAGCTTGAATAAATTCATCTAAAACTAGTAAGCCCTCTTCTCCAAAAGTTGCTATCTCGGCGATCGCGGGTAATTGGTTTGCCTCTTTACCCGAAAACAATTTATTTCTTAACTCAGTTAATTTTGTATCCATCAGATCTTAAAAGTCACAAAAATCCCACAACAAAAGATTTAAAAAGCAGCACCCAGTGGGTACTGCTTTTTAAATTCTCAAAAATTAGTCAATGTAACCCATAAGTCCTGCATTATCGATTTCATTAGAAGCAACAGGTCTTGTCTGACCCATTTGCGAGTAAGTTTCATCGACTACTAAGCCAGATGAACCCACAGGGCGCTCACCTGCAATATAAAACTTATCAACAATTACAAATCCATCTTCGACGATTGGACGTTCACCCGAAGACATAAATGTCCCAACCACATGCAAACCACTGCTTACAACTGGGCGCTCACCACCCATCGTGGTGTAAGTGCTGCTAACTACTAACTTGCTAGCCTCGACTGGACGTTCGCCAGAGCTATTGAAATATTCAACTGCACGAAAACCACCATCAGTAACAGGGCGATCGCCATAATGCTTAAGAGTTTCAGTCACAGTTAATAAACCTTTGTGTTCGACAGATGCTTTAGCAGTTTTTGAGTCTTCATCTACCGCCATAGCTGAGATGTCAACTGTACCTGTTTTTGTAGTTGTTTCGGTTTCAGTTTTAGTTTTAATGGTGCGGGAGGATTTTTCTTCTGGTTTGGAGCTTTCTGGTTTAGTGTTTTCAGCTTTTGTTTCGTTACTGTTACTCATACTTTGCTTTCCTTAATATTTTTAAAATATGCTCAAAAACTTTCAATTACTTTTAAATAGCTACGACGATCACTGGTGCAATCATCACGATCCTAAAAAAGTTTCTAAAGCTATAGCCTTTCTAGTTAATTCTACAGAAAAGTTAATACGCTAAATATTTTGATTAAGTGATGACACTTAATGAGAAATTACATTTAAAACCTGTAATTTAGATTTATATCACTTAAAACAGCTTATTTCCTATATATACTCACGGTTTTACAAAAAATTATCGGTAATCATAAGTATCGCAAAGTCTAACTGCGGCTAATTATAGATCTTTTCATCTTTAGGACTGATTTTGAAGTATTACATCTCCACATATATCTCATAAAATATTTTAATCTCACTTAAATTTGGTTGAGGCTGTAATGCTTCGCAATATTTCTAATCAGGAGACAAGGTTTTGCCTTCGACAAATCGCAAGTCTCGTTTTAAAAATGTCTGTTCACCTGTGTCGGTCTCCACCGTCGCACGAATTAGGCTAGTCTTGACTACTAGTAACTTTGCCATGTAGTAGGGGCTTTCGGGTTCCAAAATCAGCACCCGATCGCCTACTTGTAAAGAACGAATCGTTGGTAATGGCAGAACGCGCTCGAATGACTTGCGATCGCTTGCCTCTAGATTTGAGTCGAGGTTATTCTTTGGCGACTGCATCCCCAATTCGGCAACCCGATCTTTAATTAAGGTTTCTACATATTGCTTAAGTTTTGCTTCTAAGTCAGTTTCTAAAGCTATAAAGCGATCTTTCTCTACTTTTTGGGCGCAAGTTTCATCTAAAACCTGTTGCAAACCTTGAATTACTAATTCTGTTTCTGTTTTACCAGTTATTTTGACTTTTTCTAGCAGAGATGCATAGAGTTGACTAGATAGCTCGACCGTTAACAGGTGATTAACGCTTTGACTTTCAGGACGTTCCATAGGTAGGGATTGTTATAAAATTATGGTTAGCTGTGAACCAAATGCTATGTTCCAGTCTAAATCTCAAATCAAAAGGTAATCTAGGAAATTGTATGTCTGTCGAAGTTGGTCAAAAAGCTCCAGATTTCACCTTACCTAGCGATCGCGGTGATATTACGCTCAGCCGCTATGCAGGTAAAACCAATGTTGTATTAGCATTTTACCCAGGAGATTTTTCTCCTCTCTGCACCAATGAGATGCAATGTTTTGCAGATGATTGGACAAAATTTCGTGAAGCTGGGGCAGAAATCCTTGGCATCAGCACCGATCCGATCGAGAAGCATATTGAGTTTTCCAAAAAATTAGGCTTACAGTTTCCTTTGCTCAGCGATCGCAACCAAGATGTTTGCAAAAAATATGGCGTAGCTGGTTTGTTTGGCAGTAAACGCGCTTATTGCATCATTGATATTCATGGCATTGTCCGCTACAAGCACATTGAATTTTTGCCAGTCTTCAAGCGCGAAGATAGTGAGCTATTAGTCGTATTACGTAGTCTTAAGACATAAAGCAAAAATGAAATATTAAAAATACAAATAAGCAGAACTATTAGCCATGTTATAAATTTCTAAAATTTTAGTATGAGAATAGTCGATTTTTTGTCTGGCTATTAACTATAAATTCACTGAGTTATCTTATGTCAAAAATGAAATTTACAAGATATAGATCTGAGTTATTAGCTGCAATCATAAAACTGCCCTCATGTTCAAAATTAAGGGGATTTGTTTTAGTGACCCTAACTTGTACTCTTGTTGCCTGTAGTCAAAGTCAAGGAGCGATAGAATCTAAAGCCAGTAGCAACTCTTCCCTTATCACCCCAACAGGAGCGCCGACAATAATTGGTCAAGACTCAAACCAACCTGAAGAATCAACCTCAAAAAAAATAATTCAATCCCCTTCTATTAGTGCAGTCGCAGCAACAGAAAGTAACTCAATCGCCCAAACCAGTGCTAGCGACCAAATTAACAAAAATGGGTTTGCAATGCCCAGCAAGAACATTTATTTTCTTTTTAGGGACGCTTCAGCTCGATCTTCATTAGAAAACATGTTTTTACGCTGTGAGATTGTCAGTCGTCTGAAACCGATGCCTCCACGTCCTGATCAATCTTCATGTGATTTTGATTGGGGCGGTGGACTGGTCTTGCCACGCAATAAAGAAGCGCGAGTACTTTGTGCCTCAGATTCTGTTTACTCTCCCAATTATCCAATTCTTCAGTATGGGCAGACTTGGGAAAAGGCTGGATTTACCTGCAAATCCACCACTGACGGTCTTACATGCACAAACTTTGAAGGTCAAGGCTTTTTCTTGAATCGTGAAGAATGGAAAACTTTTTAACCACTAAAAAATAGCAGTACCATTTTTTAATTTGGTATTAGCGGCAAGATAAACTCTGAATCGGAACTCCTGACGGTAATGCGAAGTCTTATTTCTCAAAGATCAGTTTGGGATGTCATATATGAAACCTGCAAAAGTTTGCGCTCTTATGGTTGCAGAAATCCTCACTCTAGCAACATTCGTTCCACAATTCACCTTTAGTGCAGGCGCTCAATCTATTACCGATAAAAGCTGCGTTGCCGACATTTTAGGTGAAGATATTGGCTCACAAGTTAATATCCGATCTGGTGCAGGAACGATTTTTAGCGTCATTGGCACTGTGTCAGTAGGTAATTTAGTGATCGTTGCCAATGATGACCGCGATACAAGTGGAGTCGTATCGCCACTTAGTCGTGAAGACAGCCAAGGGGATGTCTGGTATCTGACTACAAGATTGAGAGCCAGTGAGTATAAGGGGTGGATAAGATCAGACTTTTTGAGACTTAGATGTCCTAATCCATAAAAAAGAGAAGGAGTGCTTTGTACTCCTTCTCTTTTTTATTGAACAAAGAGGGTAAATACCCCGCCGCTCTGCGGCGTGAGTATATTCGGTAAAAAAGAATTTAGATACCCCGTCCGCTTGCGGCGGGGTGATTCATTTTGATCGCTGTTTCAAAATAA
>Ga0105048_10018920_pt1 | contig 10572 bp, 10 predicted proteins | sample MAT05_FD_78382 | JGI IMG/M metagenome (GOLD analysis project Ga0105048, IMG submission 78382) | Freshwater microbial communities from Lake Fryxell liftoff mats and glacier meltwater in Antarctica - MAT-05 | ecosystem: Environmental > Aquatic > Freshwater > Ice > Liftoff microbial mat | place...
ATTGCTCAGCAGCAAAACTGGCTGAATGGCAGCTTGGGGCTTGTCTTTTACACAGGCGCTAAAACAAATAAAAAGAATAAGTATTGCACAATATTTTATCATAAAAAAGGTTCACTTAATAACATGGTGTTTTTCTCAAACAATCGGTTATTCAATAGTTTTAGTTTTTAATAAGTTTCTTTACACTTTTATTTTCACCCAAAATAATTTCCATTAAATAGATACCAGAATGCAACTCAGCAAGATCCACAAGCGTTGTCGCCTGCTGAAATTGTTGTTTTAAAATAAATTTGCCCGTTACATCTTTTAAAGTGACACTTGAATATTTTTCTGAATTATCGCCTAATTCAATGTTCAACGAGGTATTAAATGGGTTGGGATAAACCAAAGCGCTCAAATTATTGCTGAAATTTTCAATTAAAGTTGTGTAAATATAATCGCCCGTAGAAAAATTATCAATCGCAAAAAATAAAGGTGTGTTGATGCCGAAATCGCCTTCGTCGCTCGAACGCATAAAAAACTTAATGCTGTCGACGGTTCCCAAAGCACTCGTGTTGACCCATTGCCAAGTACTCAAAATATAATCCTGCGTGTTATTTGTAAAAGTAAAATCAGCAAGCATTACAGTAACGCTGTCGTTTTTTAATGACCCGTTTTTATACCCTTTTACAATCACTTTAAAAAAATCGGGATAAGAACCTTGCGGGATTATCGTTCCTGAGCCCGTTCCGGTAGTATCCCCAAATTTTCGCGTAAACAAATCTCCCTTCGCCATCGATTTGTAAGCGTAAGTTGTATTGGTCATATAAAACCCATTTACTGTTGTTTGAGGAATTGTGGTGGTTTTGATAACGGCTCGATCCTGGCCCACCACATAAGTCGCCGAGTTCGTGTATCCTTTGTAGGCTCGTACCCCGTAAAGATTCATAAAACTTCCCGTAACAGAATCGTTGATGTTGGTGTAGGCAAATCCGCCGCTCCAATAGTCAAAGTTAGCATCGTACAAATGTTGAAAAGACCCGTTAACGGTTGTAAATGGCGAACTAGCCGACGTTGTGGGATTGTAAGCGGAAGAAGGCGCAAGCGTAAAGGTTTCAAAATCGGCAACAGTAATTTGTGCTGTTGCGCCAAAAATACTAGACAGCAGCGCGATGCCAAGTGTTGCTTTTTTAATAGATGTTTTCATTGTTTGTTGGTTTAGATTGTAAATTTTCATGTTTTGATTTTTATTTTTTTCTATATTTATTTTTTGTTATTGCCAAACCTTATTGAAAGGCCTAGCTCATAATTTCTAAGCGGCATGGGTCTCGCCGCGATAATCGTGTAACTATTGTTTAAACAATTATTGCAGGCTGCAAACAACGACAAGTTGATGCCGCGTAGTTTAATATTATAATTTAATTTAATCGATGATAGCTGATAAGGATTGAGCCAGATAAGGTTATCGCTACTTGTAAATCGGTAACCAATGTATTGATGAAAATAAAACAAAGAGATATTTTTATAGCTAACGAATACATGTCCGTTCACAGTATAACGCGGGGTATAAATCAATTGTCGTTTTAAATTGTCACTGTTTTCTTGTCGGTTCGATTCCACTGTCGAAAGAACATAAGCGCTGCTGAGATTAAATCCGAGTTTTAATTTATTTTTTGTGTAGGTGACTTTAAAATTAGTTTCTGTTCCCCTACTCCACACCTGTTGAATATTAAGCGGCGAGGGATTTCCATTATTACCCGGTACCCATAAAATCCAGTTGTTGATCTTCCTGCTGAACGCCGCGCCAGAAACAAAAAAAGAAAATGCATTCGCGTCTTTCCGGTAATTAATTTCACCCTCAAACGTAAAGCCCTGCTCTGGTTTTAGCTCACTATTTCCGCCTGGAAGCCAATATAGATCATTAAGGGTAGGCTGCCGGTAAACTTTAGCAACGTTAATTTTTGTGATTACATTTTTAAACAAATGATATTCCGCCGAAACATTACCTGTAAGCGGTAAAGCCCCAACACTAATGTATTCGGATCTTGCAGACAGACAAGTAACAAAACGACCGTTGAAAAAAACCGATCTGTTGCCCGCCAACAGCGAAACTCGGCTCATCGATCGCTGCCCATCATAATTAGATGAAGTTGCCGAACTTGACGAAAAATTAAGCCCTACATGCAATTGCTGGTTTTTAGCCCAGTGGAAAAAATTTTCATTTTCTGCCATAACGGTTCGCACCTTGCTTTTATCAAAGAGTGATATCAAGCTATCGCTGTATTGTATCTGATCGTAAAAAACTGCGCCTCTGGCAATTGATCTGAATTTTGTTTTTACATAACTCCAGTTCGCGGTTAACTTTAAAGACGCATCCAGCTGGTAAGTTTTACTTTCCGCCGACGGATTAATTGCTGGCAGACGTCTTTGATTGCTGTTGAGCCAAGAATTCACCACCAACAATTGTTTTGGATTGATCATAAATTTAAATTCCTGCATCATCCCGCGAAAATTATAAGCCGCGTTTTTTTGTGTTTTTAAAGGTTGTTCTTTGTCTAAAGAATCTCCATACAAAAAGTTATTGTTGGATCTATTCAAGTATAATTTTGTTGAGGAAACAAAACGTTTCTTGCTAATCAATCCATGTATAAATCCATTGCATAAACCAAAACTACCAGCACCGGCATTCACAGTTGTTACAAAGCCTTGGTTAAATTTATTTTTACTGTTTAAATGGATACTGCCGCCAACAGCTCCACTTCCCCATAAAGACGAAGAGCCTCCGTATTCAAGTTCAACATCGTCAAAAAGAATTGCGGGCATTAAAGACAGATCCGACTGACCTAACATGGCATTTTGTAAATTAAAGCCATTCCATAACACTGCGGTTTGTGAAGCATTACCTCCTCTAAACGCAGTGGTAGCCAAAGCACCGGATCCGTAACTTTTTATAAAAATAGGTGTATTAAAACTTAATAGTTCCGCCAATGAATTTAGCCCGAATTGCTGTTTTATTGTTGAATCGATGATTTCAGTTTTTTTGCCTGTTTGAGAAAAATTTATTTTTTTCGCAAATACCTCAACGCTGTTTAAGGCAACAATATCCTGCGCGTTTAAACCTTGTGTGAGTAAACCACAAAACAACAGCCACGGCATAACATTTAAGCCATAAGCAAAGCGCCTATTACCAATTACTTTCAATTTTTTTGAACTATTTTTATACGTCTTTCGCCTCTCATCCCGAAGGCTCAAACATTTATGCAATTGGCAGGTCTTCTGACTTGTCCTTAATAAAACGCCTTCCCATCTTTTATTCGACAGTGGCTTTTGAATGTTTTATTTCCAAAAGGACTTACAGCAGCGGGTACTATTAGTGATTTTCACACTATTCCCTTTTAATCTTTTTAACTGTCCGGTCGCCAGCAGTCTATAAAACAGGGCGACAACGGCTTTAAAAAAGAACCATTTGCAGCGCGAAGATAAGAAATTGTATTCAATACCAAAAGGAAAAATAATTTAAGTCAATCATTTTCCTACAGCGTTATACCTTTTAAGATTTATTTATTGCTCCTTAAACTAATTTGCAAATCAAGATGGTATACCATTAATTATTTTATTTTCTTTGCGGATTAAAATTCAGCTCCTTCTCATGGAAAATGCTTTAAAAACAGAACTCTCAGCTTACCTTTTGTCTTTTATTTCTGAAAAGCGTAAATCCCGTTTCGACGAAATACTCGCGCACAGAACAGATCATCTCCGAATTGTACTTGAAAATGTTTACCAAGATCACAACGCCAGCGCGGTTTTAAGAAGCTGTGAAAGTTTCGGTATCCAACACCTGCATTTTATTGAAAACCGCAACAAACTGCGCATCAGCGACGATGTTTCTATGGGAAGTCATAAATGGTTAAATATTCACCGACACAGTCAATCAAACAATAACACGTTAGAAGCCATTCAGCATTTAAAGCAAAAGGGATTTCGCGTTGTGGCCACAACACCTCATAAAAACAATTGTACGCTCGATCGGTTGCCGGTGGATAAAAAACTCGCCCTCGTTTTCGGAACCGAACTTGAAGGAGTTTCGCAAGATGTTTTTGACCATGCGGACGAGTTTGTGAAAATACCTATGTTAGGGTTTACCGAAAGTTTTAATGTAAGCGTTTGCGCTGCTATTTGTTTGTACGAACTCAGTACCCGCATCAGGAAGAATGTACCCGATTACCTTTTAAACGAGCAAGAAAAATTGGACGTTTATTTTGAATGGCTAAAAACAAGCATCGACAAAAGTGAGGCGCTCATTGAAGATTATTTACAAAAGAAACAGATCCGAAGCAATCCCGTCCGCCTTTAATTGCCCTTCTTTATTTAAAACTATAGAATTATTGTTTAATTCGATAAAATGTGCAAATAGTTTTATTTGTGTATCAAAGTGTTCGAATATTTTTTGGCCGAACAACTTTTTTATCTCCGAGGGGTCGCAACCCCAAATCGTTCTCAAACGTGTTAATACATATTCGTTATAACGGTCGCTAATAGAAAGCTGTTCTTTCTCGAAAAAATCAGTAGAGTCGTCAATCGCTTTGACATAAGCGGCATTGTTTTTAAGGTTCCATTGCCTCGACAACCCATCAAACGAGTGGGCTGAAGGTCCGAGTCCAAGGTAATTTTTCTGTAGCCAATAATTACTATTATGAACAGCGAAATGCCCTGGTTTTCCAAAATTAGATATTTCGTATTGAACAAATCCCGCCGCTTCAAGCCGCCCTTGCATCATCAAAAACTGCTTGCTGCTCAACTCATCGTTAACAGAAGGTTCTTGCCCTCTTTTATTCTTTAAACCAAGCACAGTTTTGCTCTCGATTGTTAAATTATAAGATGAAATATGTTGTGTACCCAAAGCAACCGCTTTTTTAAGGGTGTCTTCCCAAGAAAGCAATGTCTGAAATTTACTGCCATAGATGAGATCGATGCTAATATTATCAAAACCGACATCCTGCGCCATTTTAACCGAAGATGTAGATTCTTCTGCCGTGTGAGTTCTATTCATCCATTTGAGCTCTTCATTATTAAAACTTTGCACACCGACGCTCAGACGATTAATCCCCAGCGATTGCCAGTCGCGAAGAGATTGGCTGTTGATATCGTCGGGATTGGCCTCTAGCGTAATTTCAATGTTTTTGTCCCACAAAAAATGGTTTTGCAGAGCATCAAATAAGCACTGCAGTTCGGAGCGTGACAATAAACTTGGCGTACCCCCGCCAAAATAAATGCTATGAGCTTCTTTTGTGCTTGCATATGAATGCCTTAGTGCAATTTCTTTTACAATGGCAGATATAACTGTTTGCTTTGTGCCTAGACTGGTGCTAAAATAAAAATCGCAGTAGTTACAGGCTTGTTTGCAAAATGGTATATGTATATATATTCCTGACATTGAACACTAAAACTGCAAGGACTAAAAAAACTTGAAAACCCAAGCAGAACTTAAATTTATCATTAAAAAACCAAGGATCTAAAAAATAACAAAAAAAACATTTTTCTCTAACAATTTGAAAATTATTACTATTTTAGCGGACTACTAAACTTTTTTAAAGTATGAAAAACACTACTAAGCTTACTTTAGCAGCCGCTGCTGTTCTATTTATATCAGCTACTGGATTTTCGCAGAAATCATTAAAAAAAGCAGATGAGCTTTTTGAAGCACATCAATATTTTAACGCTATTAATTATTATAAAGACGCATACAGCAACGCTGCAAAGGACAAAAAGCCGATGATTTTGTATAAGCAAGGAATTGCCAGTCAGGAGATTAATGACATTAAAGGTGCTGAGTCCTACTACCAAAAAGCCATTGCTTCTAATTTCGATGATCCCAATGTTTACCTGCGTTTGGCTGAAGTGCTAAAAAATCAGATGAGATACCCTGAGGCAATTGTAGAATATAAAAACTATAGGGCCAAAGGCGGAAATACGAAAAAAGCAGATTTAGGTGTAAAATCCTGCGAATTGGCTCAGCAATGGAAAGATAATCCTATGCGGTACAAAGTTGAAAACATGGCTTTGATCAATTCTAAAGAAAGTGATTATTCTCCTAGTTTCAGCGATAAAAAATACCAAACGCTAGTTTTTACTTCCCGCAGAGAAGGTACTTTAGGTGGACAGGAATTAAATACCGGTCTTAACCACTCAGACATTTTTGAAACTAAAGTTGATAAAAACGGTAAATGGTCAACACCAGTACTTTTACCGCCCGCTATTTCAACGCCCGTTAATGAAGGCCAAGGTTGGGTAAGTAAAAAAGGCGACATGTTGTTCTTCACACGTTGTCCTGAAGAAAAAAACAAACAGAATAAATGTCATATTTACATGGCTAAAAAACAAGGTAGCACATGGGGTGATGGGCAATTGTTGCCGTTTAACAACGATACGGTGAACTTCGGACACGCTACGTTATCTGCCGACACCAAGGTGTTATATTTTACTTCGAGAATGACCGGCGGTTACGGCGGAGCTGATATCTGGTCTTGTACTTTTGACGCGAAAGCAAATGCTTGGGGTCAACCCAAAAATGCAGGGCCAAGCGTAAACACCGAAGGAAATGAAATGTATCCTACGATCTCGGATGATGGGAAAAAATTATACTTTTCTTCTGATTATCACCCTGGGATGGGCGGTCTTGATGTGTTTGTTGCCGAAGCAGGTGCTGATGGAAAATTCACAAAGCCTGTTGAAAATATGAAATACCCTATCAATTCTGCTTTTGATGACTTCAGTCTTATTTTCGAAGGAAAGAAAAATCGAGGCTATATAACAAGTAACCGTGATGGTGGAAAAGGAAGCGATGATATTTGGAGTTTTAGCTTACCATCTTTAAGTTTCTCTGTTAAAGGTATTGCCATTAGCAAAGGTGATGATCGCACAGGTTTAGGAAAAGGCGAGCCGGTTGAATTGGCGAAAATTAAAATTGTCAGCAGCACTGGAGAAATTACAGAAGTAATCAGTCCCAAAGGTGGAATCTACACATTTAAATTAAAAGAAAGAACTACTTATACTGTTACGGCAACAGGCGACAAAATTACTAAGTCGCAATCTTTTCCTTCAAAAGGTTATTTTAGCTCAAGAGACCAGCGTGTTATTACAACTGTTGGCCTAGACATATCAAAAGAATATGTTTGTGATTTTGAATTAAGCCCTGTTGTGCCGGATATTCGTATGCCGCAAATCCTTTACGCGCTTGGAAAAGCCGATCTTTTGCCGCAATCAAAAGATTCATTAAATTTCTTGTACCAAATCCTTGCTGATAACCCTTCTATCGTTTGTGAATTAGATGCGCACACAGATAGTCAAGGTGACGACAAAGCGAATATGACTCTCTCACAGGCTCGCGCCCAGTCATGTGTTGATTTCTTGGTTAACGATAAAAAAATTCCTTCTGCCCGTTTAGTGGCCAAAGGCTTTGGTGAAAGCCAGTTACTGGTTAGCGACGCTGTTATTGCAAAAGCAAGAACAAAAGAAGAAAAAGATGCTTTACACGCCCTTAATCGTAGAACAGCTTTCCGTATCCTTAACTGGGATTACATCGATCCAAATGCCCCTAAAATTCAGCCTAAAGCGGTTAAGAAAAAAAGTGCAGACGATGACGATGACGATGATGAATAATATTTTATAATGTTTGATATTAAAAGGCCGCAGACTCTGTGGCCTTTTTTATTTTCACTTTACAACACCGGGGGAAGATAATTTGAATCTATCAAGAACAGCACATAGAAGTTTGGAGTTGCACCCATGAGTTAACTTAGAACCGAAAAGTGAGTTGGGCAAAACGCGACATCGGTATCAATCAAACACTAAAAGGCTTCAAACACTTGATTTTTAATAAAATTTTAACTCGCTATGACCAATTTGAAAGAGCAATCTACACTAAAAATAACACATCGAATAAAACAAAACGAAGAAAAATAAACAGTCGTCTATTTTTTTATTTTCTTTGTTGTAAAAGTTAGAGCATTGTAATTTATTGATGGAATTTAAGGAAACATATAAAAAGTTTAGCAAATTGGTTTTTAACTGAGCTTTGCAACATGTTCAGAATTCGGAAAATGCGGAGGAAATTGCTCAAGAAGTATTTATGGCGGTGCATCAATCGATAAAAACCTTTCAGGAAAATTCACAAATACAAACTTGGATTTATAGGATTGCTACCAACAAGTCTTTAGATTTTATAAAAGCAAAAAAACGAAAAAAGCGGTTTGCATTTATCACTTCCCTGTTTTATGACGATGGTAACGAATTAAACAACTTGAGCCTCAATTTTAACCACCCAGGCTTTTTATAGTACAAAAAGAGGCGTTTAAAAGTATTTTTCAGCATATCAATTCGGTGTCTGCAAATCAAAAAACTGTTCTAATTTTAAGCAAGCCGGATCAAAAAACTCAGAAGGAATTCGCTGAAATAATGGATTTGAGCGTTAAAGTCGGAGAATCGCCTTTACAAAGAGCAAAAATGAACATAACTAAAAAAATAAACCCAAACAAAGGAAAATAATAACAATGTCTTTTAACAAATTCTATAAAATTAAGTGCTGAATGGAAGAGTCTTTGAAACCCGTTGAAGGAATAACGTATGTGGAGACGCCCCCATTTTTGTTTAGACTTATTCAACAACGGTTAGAATCCGAATTCAAAAGTCGTGTTTCTAAAAGCACCGCTTATTCATTTGCAGCATCGTTTGCTTTATTGCTGGTAATAAACGTATTTATAATACTACAATGCAACCAAGCAACAGAAGAAGAAGCCATTATAGTCCAAATTTTCCGACTGATGCCAGACAACAACCTTTACAAATGACCAAAACGAGATCTATAACTTTGATAGCGGTTGGATTGCTAATTAGTGTTTGGCCGAAAACTCCATTTTCGTCGTAGTGTCAAAAAAACAATCACTCATTTACCCCAGTGAACCTCACGATCATTTTTTTAAAACGCCTCGAAACTGAATTTTTCCATCCAAACAACTCGTTTTCAGACAGACACTAATTACTAATCAATTAATGGTCGGATTTATATTTTTCAATAAATCCAAACCCCCACGATATGATGGGCCAAAAAAAATAAATGCCGAACGACTTCATTTTGACAAAAACCTAGTATCCGGATACGACAAACTAATAGGCTTACATAGAGTTGAAATAAGAAAAAAAGATGCTTTGATTCGCGAAACAAAAAACAAATTGTAGATGTACATTATCTCAAATAATATAAGTCTGAAAGATTTATTTGAAAATAAATTAGGACAATTGCAAATTGATATCGAAAAAATAAACTATAATTATTTTTTAGAAATTAGTAAAATTTGTAAAGAAAACCAAGTAAGTTATTTTGATGATTTATTGAAAGATCTGGCCGAACTTTTTCAAAATCTAAACAAAAACCCCAGCATTGAAAAAGTTAATTCTTTTGGTTAATTTAATTCTTTTTTCACTAAATACTTTCTGTCAGAAAAGAGACAAAATAAAAATTATCTGGCTTGACACATTTAAAAAAAGGCCAATCGTTTTGACCGATTCAGTTTATCATCTTGAAAACGGAAACTGGATAAAATTTGTAACCCTTCAATTTTATATTTAACACACTGAGCTGTTCCGAAACGACCCAGCAGTATACGCCTAGAAAAATAGTTTTCATTTAATTGATGCTTCGCAAACTTAATCTTAAACATTTTTTAAATACAGTACATCGAATTAATTTTAATAAAATAAAATTCGATTTTGGAGTAGACAGTACAATTAATGTTTCAGGAGCTTTAGGCTGCGACCTCGATCTGACAAAAGGCATGTATTGGACATGGCAAAGCGGTTATGTCAATTTCAAAATGGAAGGGACGTGTAGCGGGCGTCCCTCACCTAAAAATGATTTTGAATTTCATTTAGGCGGACATCAAATTCCCTTTTCTTTAATCCAAAAAATTAATGTAAAAACAATTACCACAAACAATATCACGATTAGTTTGAACCTCCATGCGTTTTTCAGCGAAGTTGATTTGGCAAAATAGAAACACATCACGTCGCCTTGTGGGGACGCGGTAATTCTTTCGAAACAACTTTCAAACTGCGTCAGTGTAAAATTAAAAAGTTTGATATCGTTTTGTTGTGTTTTTTTCTTTCAGCATTTATGCGAAAAGAAAGACTCTTTTTCGTTCCAGAAAATTTCGCCCAGCCCCTATATGATTTTTCAAAAAATACAATAAAAAACAATAAAATTCTATTAGGCAGGACATTATTTTACGACCCAATACTTTTAAAGAATAATTTAATTTCTTGCGAAAGTTGTCATTCGCCGTTCTCTCCTTTTAGCCATATCGACCTTAAGTTAAGCCATGGAATATACGATAGCATCGGCAAACGAAATTCGGCAGCAATTGTGAATTTGGCATCGCAAAAAACTTTTATGTGGGATGGTGCAATTAATAACTAAGCCATGCAATCGCTAGCGCCAATTTCGAACCCAGCCGAAAAGGGAAGCAATATAAAAGAACTTGTTGAAAAATTAAATGCCCACAAAACTACCGCAAATTATTTTATAACGCCTATGGCGAC
>Ga0105048_10018922_pt1 | contig 10571 bp, 8 predicted proteins | sample MAT05_FD_78382 | JGI IMG/M metagenome (GOLD analysis project Ga0105048, IMG submission 78382) | Freshwater microbial communities from Lake Fryxell liftoff mats and glacier meltwater in Antarctica - MAT-05 | ecosystem: Environmental > Aquatic > Freshwater > Ice > Liftoff microbial mat | place...
ACCGAAGGCGACGGCAAGTTTAGCGTAGGCCCCGATTTCACGATTGACCCAGACCTAACCGACAAGGGCGCGCCTAAGGGACACCGTTTCGATTTCACAATGGAATCAAAGGACAGCAAAATCTTTCGGGGTGAAGACACGACACTAAAGCCAGAACATCAGCATCCGTTCTCGCGCAAAATTTCTGTCTACGTGCCTGCGCAATACCACGACGGAAGCCAAGCGCCTTTTATGATCGTTCACGACGGGCCTGGGCCGTTCGGGCGCTTAAGCCACGCCATAGACAACCTTTCGATATCCAAAGATCCAAAGCGGCAACTTCCCGGGGTGGTCTTGATAGCTGTAGCCAACGGCGGCTCTGACAGCAAAGGCAGCGAACGCGGTCTTGAATACGACACGATGTCAGATCGCCTTGCGCGTTTTATAAACGATGAAGTTTTGCCTGCGGTACTGGCCAACGCAGAAATTCGTGCGACTTTTCCTAAATTTGCACTAACGGCTGATCCATGGGGGCGTGCCGCGTTTGGCTGCAGTTCAGGGGGAGCGGCAGCCATGAGCATGGGTTGGTTTCGTCCAGACCTGTTTCGCCGCGTGATTGCTTATTCGGCAACGTTGGTTGATCAACAAGACGACGACGCGCCGGAGGAAGCAAAGTTTCCATTGGGTGCGTGGGAATACCACTCGGGCATGAAGCTTATTGAAAGCAACGAAACCAAGCCGCTCCGCATTTTTGTTCATGCATCGGAGCATGATCTTGGCGAGACCTCACCCGAAGAAAACCATCACAATTGGCCGATGGCCAACGAACGCACGGCAGCAGCACTTAAACTGAAGAACTACCATCATCGCTACGTTTACAGCGTTGATTCAAAACACTGTGACGATCGCGTGTTCGACAAAACGCTGGCAGATACGTTGGTTTGGACGTGGCGCGGGTACGCGACGAGCGACCGGTAGGGTTAAGGAAGTTTCTTCCAGCGTGCGCCGGTGCCGAAGTCTGGCGGCTCTAAAGCCAGGATGTAATCGACGCGTCGGTTGCGGGGTTCGTCGGTTTCATCTGAAGTGCCAACACGCAAAGATCGTTCGCCAAAGCCTTCAAACAGAATAGGTAATCGAAGCCCTTTCTTGCGTAGGTATCGTGCGATCGATTGCGCACGCGCCAGCGAAAGCTTCAGGTTATATGCATCGTTGCCAACCGTATCGGTATGTCCTGCAATGAACAACTGCACGGGCCCCAGGGCGCGCGCGCTTGCGAAGGCATCGGCGATGCGTTTTGCGCTTTGGTCAAGTTTGGGTTGCTCGTTGACTGCAATGTCACTCTTGTCGGTTTCGAAGATCACTTCTTCGTGAGGGATAGATACCGACCACGGCAACACGGAAACGCCGCTGTAGAACCCTTGTGTGTCGGTAACCACGATATCAAGGCGGGCGATGCCTTCTGGGACAACGGGAAATTTGATCACAACAGGCTGCCCAACGTCATTGTCACTGATGGTTTGGCTAACTTTTTTGCCTGAGTTGGTGTTCAACGAAGAAAACACCGCGACGTCTACGCGCGCGATTGCACGTGAGGCTGTAAGCTTTAGTTGGCCCAATGCGAGATCGATATCTGGCTTGTTGACTTTAACCACCAAGTTGTCGGTTACGAAGGTTTCGAATGCCACGGAACTTGTTTCCTCGGCCCCGCCCTGCCCTATGATCACTTGGCCTTTGTAGGCGTGTTTTCCGGGAGCGCCCTCAAGTGGCAGCGAAACTTTGTCACCACGGCCCATGGGACCGAACCCTTGGTTCACTGTTTTGCCGTCGTCACGTTGCAGTTTCACAAGCAACTGCGACATGGGCACCCGCGCTTCGAATTCAACGCGAGGTACGGTGCCTGCAGGTACTTTCGTGAAGTAGCGAATGGCGACGCCAGGCTCGGCGGCGTGGGCGGACTGGCACAGAAATGCGAGAATTCCAACGGCCAATGCGCAAAACTTCATTGGCCAAATACATGTACAGGGATTCCGCACCAGGTTTTCATTACCACAGCGCTGTTGGTTCACTGTGACGTAACGTCGGACACTTTGAACTTGAACAGCATTCAAAAAATTTCTATGAATCAACGCGGCCATGTTTCGCTACCTATCTTGATCCTAAGTTCAACACCGGTGATTTTCACGAGGGTGGACGAATAGAGCTGTCCGAACAAGAACGACAGAAACGCTCCAAGCGCACCCCAAAACGAACCAAAGAAGATGTATGAACTTAGCGGCATTTTCGTACTGAGCGGGTCGGACAGGAAAATGCAACGAGAGCGCAAGAATGCCCCCCATCGGCAGCAGGCACCGACCAAAATGGCAAATCTTCAGGTTTAGGAACCTCAGGATGGGACCACTCGGCCGTAAACAACTCGGGAAATACAAGGAGATGAAATGACTGCAGTGCTGTTCCTGGAATGAGACGGTACCAAAGTTGGTGCAATGCAAACGAGAGCGCCCAAACGAAGCCGACCCCGGCTGACACCGCAAGAAGTGCCCTGTGCGACCTAAATTCGAGCATGCTCGGCAGTTTGACCATTGAGCTCCTACGTCTCCGCAATCTATCAGTGACTGCCGCCGAATGGCAGCGCTGACAGACCCTTTACTCACTGGGATTTCCCCCCGGTATCTCTGTTAAGTCAACGCCCATCGGCCCTCGTTCGTTACTGGCAGGTGTGCTGAGCGCGACCTTCCTGTATAATACCTCCCCATGACGTCTCAACTAAGCAGCGCGGTCATGGCCTTAAGCCTTTCTTTGGGTTTGGTTGCCGCATGCGGCGGCGGTGGCGAGGGGGGGTCCGGCGGCAGCGGCGGCTCGGAATCGGGCGGATCCGGCGGCTCGACCTCTGGCGGATCCGGTGGCTCGTCCTCGGGTGGCTCTGGTGGCTCAGCCAGCGGTGGTTCGGGCGGCAGCAGCAGCAGCGGTCCCGGTGCACAAACCCCCGGCGCTCAGGACGCCATTGGGTGGAAGAAGTTCCTTGAAGACGGCGAGTTCCGAAAGGGTGGATGGGTGTCAGAAACGTCTGCGGTGCGAGCAAAAAAGTCAATTTCCCCCCACGGCCGCGTTCGCGTGTGGATGAACGAAAAACTCAAGACCTCTCAAGCCAAGAGCCCAATCGTTTATGAGAAGGGCAGCATGGTCGTCAAAGAAATGTTCGACGCCATGGATAAGAGCGTCGGATTCGTTTCGTTTTGGAAGCTTACCGATGGCGGCAATGACGCCGCAGGCAGCTGGCTGGCACATTGCGCAGGTGACAAGGATCGCTGTGTGCAAACCTCTAAGACGCCTTCCCTAGCTGAACCTGTGCTTGAAGACCTTTTAAAGTCCGACAGCTGCCGGGGATGCCATCACGGGAGCAGCAACCCCACGCTCGGCATACTCTATACGAAGGCTCCTCAATAGCGGGCACGGCCCAGTCCCCCCCACACCAAGGCGCGCCACGAAAGTGCGCGCCTTGGTGCGTTTCAGCGCCTTTAGCGAAACGCTGTATCGTGAAGGCACATACTTTCATTTGGCTTCCGTGGCCGCAGCCTGACCGTCAATGCACGCCGTTATGCAGGGGGCGTACGGGTACACTTTGATCGCCAGTAGCGTGGGCCTGATTCGCCATGACCGGCAACGCGCATGCCCTCACTAGGGACCATTTTCCAGGACGCCCTACGCTTGCCGCTGTATTGTGCTTCTGTGTCGTCTCGTGGCCCTTCGCTAAGTACCTTGTGCCTACTTGTCCTTGCCCTAAACACCCCCGCCCTGGCCGCTAGCGAATCTGCGGGCCGCCTGCGCAACATTTTGTCGGGCAATACTGTACGGGCGGTTGTTCAGGGGCCGCAGGGTTATCTGTGGATCGCCAGCAACGTCGGTTTAAGCCGGTACGACGGGCGCCGGTTCGTATTCGTTGGACAAACCCAAGGTATCACCGGGCCCGTCTCAACAATGGCAAAAGGGCCAGACGGGCATGTGTGGGCCGTTGGTGAAACAAGCGGCACCTTGCTTGAGATTTATGCCACCGGAAAAAAGACCCGCAATCTCAATGACGTTCGGGTGCCACGCGCCTTACTGCCAGAAGTGGGACAGATCTGGGTCGGCGACGAAAGAGGCATCATACGGATCGATCTTTCAGCGAGTGGCTCGGTTCCGCCTCTCCGCATGCAAACAGATGCTGAGTTCCCCCGTGTGAAGGCTTTAGCACGCGGCGCTGACGGCGTGTTGTGGGCAGGTGGCGACGGGGGCTTGTGGCGCGTTGAAAATGGAAAAATGATCAACATTTGGATGAGCCCAGGGATCAATGTTTTGTTTGCTGATCCTAAAGGAATCCTGTTCGCGGGTTCAAGTGATCGAAGGCTGTGGCGCATCGAACCTGGATCGAAACTGCCTGTCGTAGAACTAACCTATACATCCAACGACAACATTCGTTCCATCACGTCGGGATCCGAAACCACGCGTTGGCTGGCAACGGAAGCTGGCGTTTCAAAATGGAACGGACATTTCTTCGAGCGATTTTTGTTTGAACGTGACCTCCCAGGAGTCGGCGCCGTGGTGGCCCAGCAGGATGATGAAGGCAGCCTGTGGGTTGGAACCGATCCTGGAGGACTGTTGCAACTTCCACCAGCGTCTCCATTTTCGATCGTAGGAGCCGGAGACCAATATGACCTGCCCTTTGGTACATTGCCCAGCCAATACGGAGGCATGTGGATCGGCAGTGGCGCCGGGAAACTTTCACGAATGGTTGATGGCGTTTCCGTTGAATCGTATGCCGTGCCCCACGACCTAAACCAATGGAGTTGGCGTAGCTTCGTTGAACTAGGGAAAGGCGATCTTTGGCTTGGATCACTGGCCAAAACTCTTCTGCACGTTGCCGACGGTCGTTGGGAACGAATGGAAAAGGCAGCAAAAGTAGATGTGCACGGTGTACGTTTCATGACGCGCACGCGCGGTGGCCGCATGTACTTAGCTTATGGCGACGAGGGATTTGCCTACTTAGATCGCGGCGCGCCTTGGCAGCACCGCATTGGTCTACAAAACCCATGTCGTGGCCCCATCATTGCCATGGTGGAACTGCCCGATGGTCGCATGGCGATGGCCACCGAGTTCGATGGCGTTTGCACCTTCGATGGTGAACGAATGCAGCGTCTAATCTCGTTCCCCCAAGGCACGCACGGCACAACGATTACCGTTGACGGCGACGGCATTTGGGCAGGTTCCGAGCGCTCTGGCTTGTTTTATTGGCGCGCCGGAAAGCTGCAGAACGTTTCAATCGACCAAGGGTTACCTTCACGCCATGTCGGTCAAGTGTTCGTCGATGGATCCGAGTTCTTGTGGATTTCGACGCGGGAAGGGATCTTCCGCATTTCCAAGCAGGTCGTGCGCGACACCATCGACGGCAAACGAGAAAAACTCTTCGCGCTTAGCTTTGGCGCCGAAGACGGACTGCCATCAATTACTTGCCTCTGGGGCTGGAACGCAACGGGAGCGGTTGATCCGCAAGGCCGCCTTTGGATCCCTACCACCAACGGCGTGGTGATGTTTAATGATCCAAAGCACGCGGTGGAGACCCCCGAAGCCAAAGCCATAATTGAAGAAGCGACCATCAACGGGGAAGCGCTGAATCTCGATAGCAAATCCGCACAGGCCTTCCCACACGAACGCGGCAATCTCGTCTTCCGCTACACATTTCCTACGTTTGCGTATCAACACCGCCTACGGTTTCGTTACCGATTGCGCGGCTTTGACGAAGCGTGGACCACTGTTGGCGATCGTGCCACGGCTGGCTTTACGAATGTTCCCCCAGGGCGCTATACATTCGAGGTGGCCGCCTGGTTTGACGGTCAAGATCCCGCGCACCCGGGCCCCATGGCAAGCGCCAGTTTTGAACTGTTGCCGCCTTTTTACAGTTGGTGGTTGTTCCGATTTGCCGTGGCCGCATTGCTGCTGGCAATTGCAGCAGGCCTTTGGGTGCTCAGACAGCGGCAAATGCGACTACAAGTGCGAGCCATTACGGAAGAACGAACGCGCATCGCACGCGACTTGCACGATACCTTAGATCAAACCTTCGTGGCCGTGGGTCTACAATTGCAAGCCGCAACCGCCAAGCTAAGCGATCCAGTCAGCGCCGAAACGCACATCGAACGCGCCAACGAACTCATCGATCGCGGATTGGCTGAAGCCCGAGGATCCATCTGGGCATTGCGAGAAGAACATCCAAACCAAGCCGCCTTGCCAGCCCGCCTCGCCATCATCCTTGGCGAGATGGTTAGAGGAACGGCTGTGAGCTTGAAGGTAAAAAGCAAAGGCAACATCCCAGATTTGCCCTCAATGACGCGGGATGAACTGGTAAAAATCATGCGCGAAGCCGCTACCAATGCGATTCGCCACGGCAAAGCCAATAAGCTGGTTGTCGTGGTGGAAGCCGTGCCTGGGAAGCTTCTGGTTTCCATGGAAGATGACGGTGCCGGATTCGATCCCAAACAAACACGCACCGGAACCCACGGGTTACAGGGAATGCTTGAACGTGCCCGGGGGTTTTCGGGTACAGTCGATTGGCAGTCTACAAACACAGGCCTCGCGACCGGCACAAAAGTCACCGCGACCTTACCGATCAAAAACGCTCACCCCCCGCTTACCTGATGACCAACAAAACGACCTTACTTTTGGTTGATGATCACGACATCGTTCGCGAGGGGCTTGAAGCCCTGCTGGCGTTGGAAACCGACATACAAATCGTGGGCACGGCCGCCACCGGTGCTGAGGCTTTGGTGGCGTACCAGACTCTGAAGCCCAATGTTGTGCTGCTGGATCTGCGTATGCCGGGCATGGATGGATTAGATGTTTTGGGAGCGCTGCTAAAGATGGATTCGAAGGCACGCGTGCTGATGCTTTCGAGCCACGACGGCGACGAAGCCATCCACCGCGCCTTGGGTGCTGGTGCCGCTGGCTACTTGCTGAAGAAAACCCGCCGGGCCGAACTGGCGCAAGCGATTCGCACTGCAAAGGATGGCCCCGTAAAGCCAACGGGAGAGATCGCGGAACGCATTGAACAACGCAGTCCATTTTCGGCTCTCACGGCGCGTGAAACTGAAATTCTTGCGGAGGTTGCGCGAGGCTCGAAGAACCGCGAGATCGCCATCAACCTTGGGATTTCAGAAAACACCGTTAAGAACCACATCAACACGATTTTGTTAAAGCTGAACGCGGCCGATCGAACCGAAGCCGTTACCATCGGATTGCAACGTGGCATCATAGATCTGGGTCGTTAAGCAGCATGCCTCAGTCTGAAGAAGCGTCAGCCCCACGCGGGCAACCCAAGGGGCTTTATCTACTGTTCGGCGTCGAGATGTGGGAGAGGTTCTCCTACTACGGCATGCGTGCGATGCTGGTGCTGTTTCTGATCAACGGCGTCACAGGGTTCGGGTATAGCAAAGAAGACGCTACCGCTGTTTATAAGTGGTACACGACCGCCGTTTACATAACGCCGGTTGTTGGCGGGTATCTAGCGGATCGATTCTTAGGAACACATCGAGCCATCTTGATTGGCTCCGTGTTGATTAGCGCTGGCCACTTTTCAATGGCGATGGCCAGCCGCACTTCATTCTTTGTGGGCTTGGTACTGATCGCGCTTGGCACCGGCTTTTTCAAATCCAACATTTCAACAATGGTGGGCCAGCTTTACGACGAAGGTGATCGTCGTCGTGACGCGGGATTCACAATTTTTTATATGGGCATCAACTTAGGTTCGGTGCTGGGGCAAACCGCGTGTGGCGCGTTGTCCAACACGCCATCGCTTGGCTACCATTGGGCCTTTGGCGCAGCGGGCGTAGGAATGATGTTTGGCGCCGTTCTCTACGTGTTGGGAAGGAAAGAACACCTTCGCGGGATTGGCGACGCCCCTGCGCGCGAAGCGAAAAACGGCACCTCTTTCGTTTCGGCTCCCTTGACCAAGGTTGATCTACATTGCTTGCTTACGATACTTGCTCTTGCCGCCTTCAACGTGGTGTTTTGGGCTTCGTTCGAGCAAGCAGGCTCGTCGATGAACTTTTTCGCCCTTGAACGCACAGATCGCGTTTTCTTTGGCCACACCGTTCCCACAGAATGGTTTCAGTCGATCAACCCAGTGATGATCGTGGCGTGTGCGGGCTTGTTTTCTTGGATGTGGGCGGCCTTGAGCCGCCGAGGATTGGAACCAAGCACGCCTGCAAAAATGGGGTTAGGTTTACTGCTGCAGGCCTTTGGATTCGTGTTCATGGTGATGGGTGCAAGGGTTTCCGAACACGGTGCGCTCGCGAGCCCAGCGTATTTGACCTTGGCCTATGTGTTCATCACTTGGGGAGAGCTTTGCGTATCACCCGTGGGACTTTCAATGGTCACCAAACTTGCCCCTGCAAAGTTCGCATCGCTGGTCATGGGATTCTGGTTCCTCACAAGCGCGCTGGCGAATTTCGTTGCAGGGCAACTGGCACAGGTTACCGATAAAGTGGAACGCGGTGAAGCCTTCCACTTTCTGGGAGGCCAGGCCGATTTCTTTTTGATCTTCGTGGTCGCGTGCACCATTGCAGGCGTAGCACTGCTGTTGGTTAGCCGCCCCTTGACCCGCTTGATGCACGGACGCGGCTAAGCAGAGTCCAGACGATTCGGAACAAGAGACGATGCCCACCACCATTGCTGAATTCCCCGAAACCACGGTAGCCGTGCTGGAGCACCGAGGATCGCCAGCAACCATTCTGAACTCTGTCGGACGTTTCATCGAATGGCGCCGCCACCAAGGCTCCACCGATCTCATCGGCAACACAGTGCGCGCCCTGTTTGTCGATTGGTTGACTGGCAGCGGAGAGGCCCTGCGAGACTTCCCGATCTACTTCCACTACATCAAGCGAATGCCCACCGTTAGTGAGCATGAACAGATGACGGACGTGTACCTGCCGTTGCGACCCTCCGTTTCCACGCCAGCATGAGTTATGCTGCTGTATATGCATGACGTTCCTGACGCGGTTCCTCATAACGCGCACGCTTCGCGTGTCAGGTCCGCCGTTGCAATTGGGATAGTAAGCGGCATTGTGCTTTTGTTGACCGGCCACGTTTTTGCGGCGGAGGCGCGAAGAGGCAAGCCGAACAAAACACCCAACGCGGAACTCAGGGCCCTGCGAAGGTCTGCAGCTTTGGGCAACGCAGAGGCCCAATACAAACTTGGGTTAAGTTTCGCGGAGGGAAATGGCGTCCTGCAGGACGAAGTGCAAGCAGTGAAGTGGTTCCGCCGTGCCGCTGACCAAGGTCATGGCGTATCCCAATTCGACCTTGCAGTTATGTACGATAAAGAAACCGGTGTTTCATACGACCCTGTTGAGGCGGCCAAGTGGTATCGAAAGGCCGCTGAGCAAGGAGATGCTGGCGGCCAATACAACCTTGGCATCATGTACGTCATGGGAGACAACGTTCCACAAGATTACGTTGAGGCGCACAAATGGTTCAACCTCGCGGCTGCGGCTGCACCCGTTGAAGGTAGCGAGGACATTCGCGATCAGGCTGCAGAGAACCGCGATAAGGTCGCCGCGACAATGACAGCCGAGCAGATCGCAGAAGCTCAGAAGCGGGCATCAGCATGGAAACCAAAAGTCGAACGCAACGGCCCTACGAATCCCGCGCCGAAAAAGAAACGTAAAACAGCACCTCAATAGTTTTAACAAAATGAGCGCCGATGACGGATTCCAATTGGCCTTCGGTTCAACCACAGGCAACCTTTGGGTCACTGGCGATCAGGGCGACACCTGGCACAAGGTGAGCACCAATATGCTGCCCATCTACACTGTAAGCTACGCCTAACAGGCTTCGTTGAATTGGCTGTTGGCGCCAAGGAGGTAGGGCCCATACAAGAGACGACAGCAAATTTGCCCAACGGCTCCCCCATCAGGCAAACTGCAGATCTATGCTTTCTTGGCCCCTCTTAGCGCTGCAACTGCTTGCAGCCACACCCCCCAGCGCCACCACCGTGACAAACAAAACTGCGGTCCCGAACATCAGCGCTAGACGCGAAACCCTAACTGAAACGCTGCACGGCAAAGTGATTGCCGATCCCTATCGTTGGTTGGAAAACGGTGACGCGGCTGAAGTAGAGCAGTGGACCGCAGCCCAGAACGCGCAAACCGATAAAGCATTGTCGAAGCTGGCTTTTCGCAGTGAAATTGAAGCGCGCCTCAAAGCTCTGTTCGATGCAGGCTCTATTGGGACTCCCGTGGCGCGCGGCAAAGGCAAGATTCGCCCGCTGTTTTACACACGCCGCGAAGGCCAACAAAACCAACCCGTGCTTTATGTGCGCGATAAGAATGGAGAACGACCGTTGGTTGATGTGAACGCCTTGGCCAAAGATGGCACGCGTTCGCTTGATTGGTGGATCCCATCAGACAGCGGCAAGCTGCTTGCCTATGGTGTTTCTGCCGATGGCAGTGAGAACTCTGTATTGCGCATTCGCAACGTTGCCACGGGAGCCGATCTGGCTGACGAGATTCCTTTTGCACGAGCCGCCTCGATAGCGTGGCTGCCTGACGAGAAGAGCTTTTACTACA
>Ga0105048_10018927_pt1 | contig 10568 bp, 8 predicted proteins | sample MAT05_FD_78382 | JGI IMG/M metagenome (GOLD analysis project Ga0105048, IMG submission 78382) | Freshwater microbial communities from Lake Fryxell liftoff mats and glacier meltwater in Antarctica - MAT-05 | ecosystem: Environmental > Aquatic > Freshwater > Ice > Liftoff microbial mat | place...
ACGCGGTGGTGCTCCGCGAACCGAGCGGGCAGTACGGCGCCGCGTGCCTGCGCGCGCTCGCCCACTTCTCATCGCTACCGCGCACGCCCGACGTGCTCGTGTTCATCCCGGCGGACCGCCCGGCCGCGGCGGCTTCCGTGCCCGCGCTCGTCGCGCCGATCCTCGAGCGCGGGGTCGAGCTGGTGCTCGGCGTCGATCCGGGGCGGCGTCGGCTGGGCGACGCGCTCGTCGCCGGCCTCATCGACACCGTGTACCGCCACCGCTGGTCGGGCCTCGGCCCCGTGCGCGCGATGCGGTTTCCGGCGCTGGTCGCGCTCGGGATGAGTGACCGCGGCGACGGCTGGGATGTCGAGATGCTGGTCCGTGCCGTGAAACTCGGCCTCACGTGCGACGAGCTCGCGCTGCCATCGGACGGCCACGAACACACCCGCGCCTATGGGAAAGCCCTGCTTCACATCCTCCGTCACGCGACGATGCGCTAGGGTCGACACGATGGACGTGTTGGAGCGGTTCGCCCGCGACTTCCGGGTCGGGGCGGTGTTGTTCGAGGAGGGCCAGCCGGGCGACTACATGTATGTCGTCCAGACCGGCGAGGTCGAGATCCGGCGTCAGGTCGGGGACCTCGAGCGTGTGGTCGCGGTCCTCGCGCCGGGCGAGTTCTTCGGCGAGATGGCCATCCTCAACCGCAAGCCGCGCACCGCGACTGCGGAGGTCGTCGAGGCCGCGCGGCTCCTCGTGCTCGACGCGAAGACGTTCGAGGCGATGGTGCTCAGCAACGTCGAGATCGCCGTGCGGCTAATCAAGAAGCTCGCGCGCCGTCTCGACAACGCCGACACGCTGATCGAGATCTTGATGCACCGCGACCCGAAGGCGCGCGTCATCCTCGGCCTGTCGCGTGAGGCCGAGCAGGGCGGCATCGAGCAAGACGATGGCTCGGTGCTGGTGCCGCTCTCGCGCGAGGACCTCGCCGCGCAGGTCGGGCTCACGCCGGACGAGATCGCCGATGTGCTCTCGCGGCTCACGCGGCTGCGCATGGTGCAAGAGACGCCTGAGGGCTTCGTCATCGAGGACGTGCTGCGCTTGAGCGAGTTCCTCGAGTTCCTCGAGATGCGCGAGAAGTTCGGCGAGACCTGATGGAGCTCCGGGTGCTTGGCTGCCACGGTGGTGAGTCGGTCAAACACCGCACCTCGAGCTTTCTCGTCGATGGTCGCGTCGCGATCGACGCGGGCGCCATCACCTCGATGTTGACGCTCGACGAGCAGCACGTGATCGAGACCGTGCTGGTCAGCCACGCGCACATGGACCACGTGCGCGACCTCGCGACGCTCGCCGACAATCGCTGTCAGCAGGGCGGGCCGCCGCTGACCATCGCCTCGACGCGCGAGACGCTCGACGCGCTGCGCACCCACTTCTTCAACGACAAGCTGTGGCCCGATTTCTCCCGCATCCAGACGCCCAAGGGCCCGACCGTCGTCTTCCGCGAGCTGGTCCCCGAGCAGCCAACCGAGATCGATGGACTCAACGTGCGCGCGGTGCTGGTGAGCCACACCATCGAGACCTGCGGCTTCATCGTCGAGGGCAAAGGCGCGTCGCTCGCGTATAGCGGCGACACCGGCCCGACCGAGCGCTTTTGGGAAGTGCTGCGCGACACGCCGAAGCTGCGCGCGCTGCTGCTCGAGGTGAGCTTCCCAAACGAGCAACACGCGTTAGCGCGAGTGAGCGGCCACCACACCCCAGAGACCCTCGCGAAAGAGCTGCTCAAGCTCGGCAGTGAAATCCGCGACTTGCCAGTGATGCTCTATCACATCAAGCCAGTATTTCAGGAGCGCGTGGAGCGCGAGCTCGCGCAGATCCGCCGCCACAACTTGCAGATCTGCCAGCTCGGCGACCAGTACTTGCTGTAGCCCGCGGGCTCCTCCGAAAGCGCCTTTTCCAACGGGTGACCCGACGCGATGAGCGGCGGGTGCCGCCCGGCGCCCTCCGCGATGCGTCTCGTCATTGACGGTGTGCTGGCTGACATGAATGATCTGCCGCGCTCCATGACGCTGCCTGCTCCATACGCCGAAGCCGATGATGCAGCGCTCGTCGAAGGTTGCGTGTCAGGCGACGAAGACGCGTGGCGCGTGTTGTCCGAGCGCCATGGCCGGCTCGTCGACGTCGTCGTCGTGCGCGTGCTCGACGCGCGCGCTCAAGGGACCGTCCACGGCGACGAGGAGGTCGCGCGGCGGGTCTTCGTGGAGCTCGCGCGCGAGCAGGCCGCGCCGCTGCGGCTGTGGAGCGGCGAGTCGCGGCTGCGCAGCTACGTCGCGGTCGTCGCGCGGCACGTGGCGACGGCGTTCTCGCAGGAGACGACGCCGACCGCGAACCTCGTCGCGTCGCTGCCGACGCCGCACATGATCACGCTCGACGAGGTGGCCGCCGTCGAGCCTGCGCGCGCCGTCACGCAGGCGCTGACACGGCTCTCGCCCAACGTCATCGCGCTGGTCCATCTGCGGCTTCGCGGGCTCGACGCGGAGGCGATCGCGTCGACGCTCGGCGTGTCGCGCCCCGGCGTCGAGCAGAGCCTCGAGCGCATCGCAGCGCGGCTCGGGGAGGCGACCGGCGAGACGGCCGCGGGCTCCGCCGATGCGTGGCGGCTGCTGCTCGACGTCGCGCCGATCGCCGAGCGCGTCGCGCTCGCGGTGCGCACGGAGGACGACGAAACGTTCCGTGGCGTGCGCTCGCGCGCGGAAGCGACCTGGCGCGCGGTGCGACAAAACAGCGTCTTTCACGTACCGGTGCCGCGCGGCCCGCTGTGCCTCGACGATCGCACCGTCGCTGGCTTCGTCGACGGCACGCTGCGCGGCTCGGCGCGCGCCCGCATCGAGGGCCACGTGACCACCTGTGAGCGCTGCATCGACCAGGTCGCGCTGCTCGCCGCTGATCTGCGCGCGCTCGAGCCGCTGCGCGACGCAGAGAAGACGCCGCGCGACATCGCGCTCGCCGCCGCATGCCTCGCGACGACGCGCTTTCGCGCCGCCGAGCAGCTCGCGGAGCGCGCCGCAGAGAGCGCGCCGCGGGTCGCGCGCGATCTCGGCCGACTGGCGCAGCTCGGCCGCGCGCTCGAAGGCGGTCGCGCCGAGCGTGCGTCGCCGAGCGTCTCGCAGCTGATCGCGACAGGCCTGCCTTCGGACGAAGAAGCGCCGCTGATCGCGCTCGAAGCACTGGTCGCCGGCGAACCCGAGACCGCCGCGCGCGCGATCGACGACCACACCGCGCGCACCGTGCTCGGCGCACGCCTGCGGCTCCTCGCGCTCGCCACCGCGACCGATCCCGCCGCGGCACGCCGCTGCGCCGCGTCCGCGCACGGCCGCCCACACGCCGACCCAGGCCTCGCCGAAGACGCCGCCTATGTGCTCGCGCTTCCGCCTGCCCGGCTGTTGCCGCGCGAGCTCCTCGTCGCACGCCTGCGCGACCTGCTACCCGAGGCCGTCCGCTTCGTGCTCGCCCAGACGCGCAGCTGACCGCACGAGCTGATCGGCGAACGCTACGCGCAGCGCGTCACGGCACCACGCAAGCCGCGCGCGTCGTGAAAGTGAGTCCGCCGCGCCCGTCACGCGCGACGAACCAAAAGCGCACCAGCGTTCCGTCCGCGCTCGGCGTGATGTCCGTTGGCGTCCACTCGATGTCTGAGCCCTCGGGCAGCGCGACGGCGTCGCCCTCCCACACCGAGAACTGACGCTCGAGCTCGCCGCCGAAGGTGAAGTGCGACAGCGTGATCACCTCGCGAGCGTTGGTTCCATCTGCGCGCGTGAAGCTCTCACGCTCGCCGTCGTCGACGAAGATTCGGAGCACCTTCGCCGTCGTCGACACCGGCACGAGCGGCAGCGCGCCAGTGCCAGCGACCGCTGCGCAGCCGGTCGCTGGCAGCGGATCACGCGTCGCCTCCCAGAGCACATCGCTGAACTGCACGAGCTCGTCGCCGAGCGTCGGATTGCGATTCGCCGGCACGCCGTCGCGCGCGAGCGAGAGCGTGTACGCGAGCGTCGTCGAGCGCGTCGCGCCAGCGCTGCAGCTCGGCAACATCTCGCCCGTGCCGAAAACCGGCGTGCCATTCGAGCAGACGATGCCCGCGGTCGTGACCGAGCGCGTCATGCCGAGCGTCGCAGCGTCGGGGATCGGCACCTCGAGCACGATCGGTCGCGCGTCGCCTTCGATCAGAGCCGGCCCAGCGAGCAGCGCCCAGCCGATCGGCTCGCTCTCGGTGTCCGGCGGCTCGGCGAAGACGACGCTGATGCGCGCAGTATCGCCAGGCGACGGCGCAGCGACGCTCTCGTCGCCGACCACCTCGACGCGCACGCCGAGCACGCGCGCATCGGCGATCTTCCAGCCGGGCGGCAGATCGTCGATGCACCCGGTGCCGGCGACGAGGCCGACGAGCGCGAGCGCGACACCGACTGCCCGCTGCCCGCATCGCTCCACGGAGATTGCACGACGCTGAATCACAGCTCACCTCGCACACCGAGGCTCGGGATGATCGGCAAGCCGCTGATCACCGCGCTCTGTCGGTAGTCGTAGCTGTACGCGATGCCCTCCGGGTTCTGCCGGTTGTAGACGTTCTGCACGTCGAGATAGAGCGAGAACTTCCACGCCTCGAACTTCCAGGTCTTCTCGATGCGCAGATCGAGCCGGTGAAAGAACGGATTGCGATCGCTGTTGGCTGCGCCGCTGATCGGGATGTAGAGGTCGCTGTTCGCGTCATAGATCGCGCCGACGATGGGTGTCGTCGGACTGCCGCTGATCAGCCGGAACGTCGCGCCCGCCTCCCAGCCGCGGCCGAGGCGATAGACGCCCGAGAGCGTGAGAATGTGCGTCTGATCGAAGTCGTAGAGGCGGACCGCCTGACCCGGTCCGTCGCGGCGCTCGCTGCGCATGAGCGTATACGACACGAAGCCGAAGAAGCGTCCGACGGGGTTCGCGCGGCCGGCGACCTCGAGGCCGTAGATGTTGCCCTCGCCCTGATTGTCGAAGCGCAGCCCCGAGTCATTGCCGACGATGACGTGCTGCAGATCTTTGTAGAAACCGTCGATTCCGAGGGAAAATTGCCGATCAAACTTGTGATCGAAGCCAGCGCTCACATGCAGCGCGCGCTGCGGCAGGAGGTTGGAGTTGCCGATTCCGCGCGCCGTCTCTTGGAACTCCGGCGGCTGCGAGAACATGCCGATACCGGCTTTGATGGACCAGTGTTCGTCGAGCGTGTAGCGGGCCGACAAGCGCGGATCGAACGACCACCACTTGATGTCGCGATACCAGTCGAGGCGCAGGCCCATCACGATCTGCAGCGGGTCGAACGGGCGAATCGAGGTCTCCACGTACGCGCCCGGGCGGTAGACGTTGACGGAGTCGCTGAACGTGAACTGCGGCCGCGAGGACAGCGGTGTTCCGTCCGTGTCGCCGTCTTGCTGCCTGGGTGCTGGCCCGAGAAAGTTGATGTCGGTCGCGCCGGATTGGATGTCCAATCCGGCGACCACGCGCACGTTGCGGTTGACGCGCATCGTCCACTCGGCGCGTCCATTGACCGGGATCGTGTCGATCTCGAGGCGGAACGCGCTGCCGAGCGCGATGCGCAGGTTGGTCGAGCCGAGCGAGAACTCGAGGTTCTGATCGATATCGTCGGTGAGCGCGCGCTTCCACGACGCCTGAAAGCGATGGAATTGCGTGGACAGATCGAGGTTGCCGCGCACCGCCGGATCGCCGTCGCTCGGAGCAGGCAGCACCGCCTCGAAGCGGTCCGACGAGCCGTACACCTGAAGGCGGATCCGGTCGCGCGACGTCGGCTTCCAGGTGAAGACGCTCTGATAGTCGTAATAGACGGGCGCCGCGGTGAGGCTGATCGTGCCCTCTGGGATGACGCTGGTGAGAAAGAAGTCGATGTAGCTGCGCCGCGCCGCGACTGCCAAGCTCGCGCGCGTGCCGAGCGGCACCTCGAGCAGCAGAGAAGCGTCGACGACGTTGATGTCGGCGACGCCGTGCACCTGGTCCATCCGCCCATCGCGCACGCCGACGTCGATCACGCCGCCCACCTTGCGGCCATAGCGCACCGAGAAATTGCCCGGATAGAAGTCGATCCGGTCAATCATGCGCGAGTTGTAGAAGCTGGTGAGTCCGCCAAAATGGTAAAGCAGCGGAACGGGCTGACCATCGAGAAAAACCTGTGAATCGTTGGGTGAAGCGCCGCGGATCAGCACGAGTCCCGCCAAGCCCGGCGGACGGCCGACACCTGGCAGGAGCTCGATCGCGCGCAGCGCATCACCGCGCGTTCCCGGGATGCTGGTGAGCTCGGGACCGCTGAGCGTGCGGCGCGTGGTCTCACGCGGCGGCGGATCGACGCGCGCGACCGCGCTGAACGACTCGACGTCGCGCGCCTCGTCGAGCCGATAGGTCACGCCGAGCTCTTCGCCGGCGACGAGCGTCTCGTCTTGCTCTTGCGTGTCGTAGTCGGCGGTCTCGACGCGCAGTCGCGCGGTGCCCGGCGTGAGCGCATCGAAGGTGAACGTGCCGTCGGCGCCGGTGATCGCCTCGCGCGCCGGCTCGCCTTCGCGGAGCAACGTCACGCGTGCGCCCGGCAGCGCATCACCGCCGTCACGCGCGCGCACGGTGCCGACGAGACGCGCAGGCGGAATCGGCGGCGGCTCGGCAACACCGGCATCGGGTGGCTCGACCGGGATCGGCGCGACCTCTTCGGCGGGGAGCTGAAAGCCGAGCTGAAAGCGGATGCGCGACGGAATCGGCGTGCCGTTGCGTCGCGCCGGCTCGAATCGCGCAGCGCGCATCGCCGTGACCGCGAGCGCATCGAACGCTGGCTCGCCCGCAGTGACGACGCGGGCCTCGTTGACCTCGCCGGCGGCGGAGATCGTCAGCTCGAGCGTCACCACCGGATGAAGACCGCTGCCACGCGCGGAGTCGGGATAGCCCGGGTCGACGTCGGCGCTGAGCGCCGGCGGGGTGAGCGCAGGCGCAGCAACAACGCCGCCGTCCGGCTCTGCTTGGGCAGACGCGACGGAAGCGAGCGGCGAAGAGAGCATGAAGAGAGCGACGACGAGGGCTGCTCGCCGGGGCAAAGAGGTCATTGCGGCCTGATGGTTGGGCGGAACGCCGCACCTTTCAAGGGCGACGAGGCGTCCGAATGCTTCTTCACGAGAGCGTCGCTGGCGCGCCTTCGGAGTGTCCCCAGGCGCGGACGATCGTCGCGCGGGCGCAGCGATCGTTACAGTTTTTTCTTCGCGTGCGAGTGCCGCACGTCGACGCCGCGCACCATGTAGACGACCATCTCCGCGATGTTCGTCGCATGGTCGGCGACGCGCTCCGTGTACTTCGCGCACGACGCGACCGCCATCGCCGGCTTCACTTGCGCCGGATTGGCGGTGATGAACGTGAACGTCGCGCGCATCGTCTCGCCGTAGAGCGCGTCGACCGCGTCGTCGGCGGCGAGCACGTGCTCGGCCTTGAGCGGGTCTTCTTCGACGAACGCGTCGAGCGCCTCGTGCAGCATCGTCGCCGCGGCGTCTGCCATCTCACCGAGGCGCGACGAGGTCGACGGAAGCTTCACCTCTTGCGCGAGCTCGCTCGCTCGCTCGGCGATGTTCACGGCTTCGTCGCCGATGCGCTCGAGATCGGTGACGACCTTGAGCGCGGTCATCAGAAAGCGCAGATCACGGCCGACGGGCTGGCGCAGCGCGAGGATGCGCACCGCGAGATCGTCGATCGCGAGCTCGTCGGAATTGATCTCGTGATCAGTGCGCGCGACGGTCGCGGCGAGCTCGGAATCTTGGCCCTGCAGCGCGGAGATCGACTGCCGCAGCATGTTCTCGCAGCGCCCACCCATGGCGAGCAGCCGGTCCTTGAGGGCGCGCAGCTCCGCCTCGTATTGCTGGCTCGTGTGACCGCTCATCCCGTCTCCGAGTCTCGCTGAATTTGCCCAGCCCGCCAAGATGAAAGCGCGCAGTTCACCATCGCTTCACGCGCCCGCACCCGAGGGCCGCGCGCGGCGCAGTCGCACGAGGAACGTCGTCCCGCGGCCGAGCTTGCTCTCGACCGTCACCTCGCCGCCCATCCGCTGGGCGAAGTGCTTGACGATCGCCAAGCCGAGCCCGGTGCCGCCGATCTCTCTCGCGCGCCCCGAGTCGACTCGGTAGAAGCGCTCGAAGATGCGCGACAAGTGCTGCTGCGCGATGCCGCCTCCGGTATCGGCGACCTCGAGCTCGGCGTAGTCGTCGTCGGCCGCGCGCACCCGGACCGTCACGTGGCCGCCCTCGGGCGTGTATTTCACGCCGTTGTCGATCAGGTTCACCAGCACGTGATCGAGCGCGACCGCATCCGCCTGCACGAACAGCGCGGTGCTGCCGAGACCCTCGACGCCGAGCGTGATCTGCTTCTCCGTCGCGTTGCGCTCGAGCCCGCGCAGCGCCTTGGCGACCGCGCCCGAGACGTCGACTGGCTCGAGCGTGAAGACGACGTCCGGCGACTCTGCGCGCGACAGCTCGAGCAGATCGTCGACCAGCCGCTGCAGCCGCACCGAGTGCTCGAGGATCCGCCCGAGGAAGCGCTTGGCCAGCACCGGATCGCCGATCGCACCGTCGGCGAGCGTCTCCGCGAAGCCGCGAATCGCCGTCAGCGGCGTGCGTAGCTCGTGGCTCGCGTTGGCGACGAAGTCACGGCGCACGGTGTCGGCGAGCTTCAGCTCCGTCACGTCGTGCAACACGGCGACGACGCCCTTTCTGCCCGGCAGCGGCGCGACCTGCGCCGCCAAGATGCGCGGATCGAGGCCGAGCCGCGTCTCGATGGTGACGCTCGACTCGACGCCGCGCAGCGCGCCTGCGACCGCTTCGTGCAGGTCCGCGCTGCGAATCGCCTCGACGGCAGTGCGACCCTCGACCCGCCCGGCGAGCCGCTGCAGCGCGGCGTTGGTCAGCTGAATGCGGCCCTCGCGATCGGTCACGAAGACGCCCTCGACCATCGCGTCGAGGATCGTGCGGAGCTGTGCCTCTTCAGAGCCCATCCGCGCGATGCGCTGATCGATCGCGTCCGCCATCCGGTCGAACGAGCGGCCGAGCCCGCCGAGCTCGTCGTCACGCTCGCTGCGCACGCGCACGCCGATATCGCCTACGGTGAGCGAGTCCGCTGCGCGCGCGATCTCGGCGATCGGCCGCGCGAGCGAGCGCGTCAGCAGCTCCGACAACAGCCACGCGAGCAGCAGCGCTGCGGCGCCGACACCGACGATCACGAAGCGCAGATTCGACCGCATCTCGTCGACTGGCGTGAGCGCGCGATCGACGCGCACGACCACGCCGCGCTCTGCGCGCACCGCGACGAACAGCCGATCGGTGCGGCTGCCGAGCGGCGCGCGAACTGAGGTACCGCTGCCCTCGGTGCGCGCCGACATCACCTCCGACGCACGGCTGTCTTCGGTGAGCGTGTCGCGCAGCCGTTCGCCCGTCGGGCGCAGCTGCGCGCTGTCGCCGAGCAGCTCGCCTTCGGACCCGAAGATCACGACGTGCGCGCTCGCCAGCGAGCCCACTTGCTCGGCGACGTCGTGCGCCTCGCCACCGCGCACCAGCCGCGTGACCGTCGTGCGCGCGATCGCCGCGAGCTCGCGCTCCATGCGTCGCGTCTCCTGACCCTCGATGAGCGGATCGGAGATGAGCAGCGACTGAACCATGCCCGCGAGAGTCACGAGCAGGATCGCGCCGACGATGCGCCCACGCAGGCTCCCGAGCACGCGCGTACCTTACGTCGAAACGCGCGCCAAAACTCAGGCGTTCGCGATGGCGGCGAGATCTTCGCGGATACGGTAGCCGACGCCGCGCACGGTCTCGATGTAGTCGCTCGCCGCTCCGAGCTTCTCGCGCAGGCGCTTCACGTGCGTGTCCACGGTGCGCGTCTCGATGCCGGGCGAATAGCCCCAGACGCGATCGAGAAGTGAATCGCGCGACTGCACGCGGCCGCGGCGCGACGCGAGATCGAGCAGCAGCTTGAACTCGAGCGCAGTGAGCGGGACATCTTCTTCTTCGACCGCGACGCGGTGCCGCGCGACGTCGATCGACAGCTTGCCGAGCACGATGCGCTGCGATGGGTCCGTCGTCTGCGGCGCCTGCGCGCGGCGCAGCACGGCGCCGACGCGGAGCACCAGCTCGCGCGGCGAGAACGGCTTGACGATGTAGTCGTCCGCGCCGAGCTCGAAGCCGACGACGCGATCGATCTCTTGGCCACGCGCGGTGAGCATCACGATCGGGATGCTCTCGGTGTCGGGATCGCGGCGCAGGCGCTTGCAGACCTCGGTGCCCGAGATGTCGGGCAACATCAGGTCGAGCAGGATCAGATCGGGTCGCTGGCGCCGCACCTCGGCGAGCGCGCCCGCGCCGTCCTTTGCCGTCGAGACCGTGTAGCCAGCTTCACGTAGGTTGTACTCGACGAGCTCGAGAAGATCGGGCTCGTCATCGACCGCGAGAATTCGCTCACTCATGGCTTTTGCTCCGACACAGAGTGTTCAGCGCCTACGTGAACGTTCTGTGACGCCGGGGTGGCAATGG
>Ga0105048_10018928_pt1 | contig 10568 bp, 10 predicted proteins | sample MAT05_FD_78382 | JGI IMG/M metagenome (GOLD analysis project Ga0105048, IMG submission 78382) | Freshwater microbial communities from Lake Fryxell liftoff mats and glacier meltwater in Antarctica - MAT-05 | ecosystem: Environmental > Aquatic > Freshwater > Ice > Liftoff microbial mat | place...
CCCAATACACTTTTCGACCTGTTTTGTAGGCAATATTGCCCATGTGCGCGTTGATGGCGGCTATACTGCCCGTTTCAATGCCACATTTCAGGATCGACGGATTATTGTCTTTGATGGCCTGCACAAAGTTTTTGGTATGCTCGTTCAGGTACTCACCATTGCGCACCTGATCGGGAATGTCGTCAACTTTATAGACCTTAATCCCGTTTTTGGTCTCTGTTTCGGGGAGGAGCGACCAACCATCGCGGTTAAGTACCAGTGTAGCATTGTTACCGATAAAGGCGATGCCTTCGGTGCGGCCATAATTGCCGCCATCGATACCAGTAGCATGTTCCCAAAGCATATTGAAACCGTCGTATTCGTAGACCGCCTGTAGTGTGTCGGGCGTTTCCGAGGCATCGTCGGGGTAGGCCAGTTTTCCGCCCGAAGCCATCACCGATTTGGGCGCTTTGGCTTTCATGGCGTAGAGCGCAATATCAATTTCGTGAACGCCCCAATCCGTCATTAATCCCCCGGCATAATCCCAGAACCAGCGGAAGTTGAAGTGAAAGCGGTTCGGATTAAATGGTCGGCGGGGGGCCGGACCCTGCCACATATCGTAATCGACACCAGCCGGAGCGGCCGAGTCGGGTTTTACCGGAACGGGCTTCATCCAGCCCTGGTAAGCCCATACCTTCACCAGCCGTATGTTGCCCAGCTTGCCCGAACGGACGTACTCGATCGCTTTTTCGTAATGCGAACCGCTCCGCTGCCACTGTCCGATCTGCACAATTTTGTTATATCGTTTGGCCGCACCCAGCATCAGGTTACACTCTTCGATACTGTTGGCGAGGGGTTTTTCGCAGTACACATGCTTGCCAGCAGCGAGCGAGTCGATCATGGCCATGCAATGCCAGTGGTCGGGCGTACCGATGATAACGGCATCCAGGTCCTTGTTTTCGAGCATCTTCCGGTAGTCTTTGAAAAGCTGCGGACGAGTACCCTGCATTTTCTCGACATCGGCCGCCCGTTTGTCGAGCACATTTTGATCCACATCGGCCAGGGCAATGCACTGCACATCGCTGAGTAGCAGGTGCGAGCGCAGGTCAGACCAACCCATGCCATTGCAGCCAATAACCCCAATCTGGAGCTTGGCATTGGGCGAAACCGGTTTCCGATGGCTGGCAATAGCGTCGATGGTTGGTAAGCTAATCAACCCGGCCCCTGAAGCTGTAATGGCCGACTGACGTAAGAAATCTCTGCGTGACGTTTTCATGAAGACAAGGGATTACGGGGAATGATACAATACGATCATCCGCTGATCAGAAAAGGAAAGAAGTCCCACTTTCTAACCCGCATTTGCCCTGATAACCCAAAAACGATTTCTACGCGCTCTGGAATGTGGGTACTGGGTAGCCAGTCTATGGTAGAGTTTTTTAGCCTATTATTTGGCCTAAAACGGCTCTTTTGAAGGAAAACAGGCTTGTAGTTTAGGCTTAAAACTCCAGTTTGTTAGCCACCATAGACTGGCTGTCCAGTACCAAATTTTCTTTGTCCCAGCCTTTTTAAAACAAAAACGGCTTAACACTGTATTGTTTATAGAAACCCGGCTGACAACAAACTAGTGAGCCCTTGTATCAAAACATACGAATTATGAAAGCCATTTGGAACGGACAGACAATCGCTGAGAGCGACGATACTGTCGTTGTTGAGAATAACTATTATTTCCCAAAAGACTCGGTGAAGGCCGAGTTCCTAACTGACAGTCAGACTCATACTACGTGTCCCTGGAAAGGACTGGCCTCGTATCACTCGCTGACTGTGGATGGTAAAACGAATACGGATGCGGCCTGGTATTATCCTGAACCCAAATCGGCCGCCAGCCAGATCAAAGATCACCTTGCTTTCTGGAAAGGGGTAAAAATCACGGAACAGTAAGCAATGAACAGCTAGCAGACTGTTAGCTATTCATTGCTTACTGTTCAGGTTTTCCGCTTTTTCTTGCGGGCAGAAGGAAACAACACATTATTTAGGATGAGCCGATAGTCAGGAGAGTGGGGGTGGAGGTTCAAGTCGGTGGGGGTGCGAAAATTATTACCCCGAAGGCCTTCGGGGTCATGGCCACCGTAGAATGTCCATTGCCCCCGGCCCAATTCGCCGTACAGATACCGGTCCGATGTTTTACTCTCACCCATTACCAGCACATTTGGTTTCACGGCCCCTTTGCGAAAAGCGGTTGTCTGACCAAAAAACTCTTTAATGATGTTCTCGTGATTCTGGGTCAGCATCGCCGGAATCACATCCCACTTAGCCGAAAAATTAAACAACTCGAAGAAGGTGCCCGGTTGGTCGTAGCCACGGCCAACGGATGAATTGATGTCGGAAAAGCTGGAAAATCCCCGGTAGCCCCCATCACCTTCGAGATTAAAATTATAGAAAGCTACAGTCTTACTAAAATCAAGTTTCGACTGAGCGTCGGGGTCAGCGCCATCCCCATCAAAACTGCTGCCCACAATGTCAACGCCTTCAGCGGCCAGCGCAATGTCGAACGTTTCGGCTCCCGAACACATGGCAAATAGATAACCACCACCGGCCAGGAATTCCTTGATTCGTTTGGCCACTGCCAGTTTCATCAGCGACACTTTGGGGAAACCGTACTTGGTGGCAATGGTTTCCTGCGCCTTTATATCATCAACACTCATCCGGTGCAGGTTGCGACCAAATTGCCCCGTAAAATCTTCGTGGTGCAGGTGAAGCCAATCGTATTTGGGCAGATCACCTTTCAGTATTTCATCGTCGTAAACCACTTCGTAGGGTATTTCGGCATAGTTGAGTACCATCAACACCGCATCGGTATTCTCAAACTCAGCCGTACTTACCTTAATGGGCGAATACACCACGATCTTGGCGGCTTTCACCAGCTTCACCACATCGGCGTTAAGGTTGGGGTTACCCAGTTGTTGCCGAATCGACGCGGCTTCTGCATCGGAAATTATGGAGGCTGAAACGCCCCGAACACGGCACTCCGTTTCAAAAGCAGTGGTGTAGGGTAGCATGAAACTTCCGCCCCTATAATTGAGTAGCCATTCGACCTCTGCATCGACATTCAACACAGAGTAGGCAATTCCATAGGCTTTCAGATGGTTAGCCTGTTGTTCATCCATCGGAATCAGAATCGAACGTGCCCAACTCAATGTGGAGCCGCAGATGAGCAATAAGGTAAGCAACACAGGGGCGAACGAGCGTTTCATAACAGGTTGCGTTTTAGAGGAAAAGCATCTAAAATACAGCCTTCTACCCTTAAATCCCTATGTTGCTGGTATTGTTTAGCCAATGGCCTAATTACTTTAGGACATTGCGCACGTATTTTACATCTACGATCTGATTACTCTTGCCCCATTCGGCATAGATGTACGTGACAATCTCGGCAATTTCGAGATCGCTGAGGTGCAGTTGCGCGGGCATTGGCCGGTTATACCGTTTGCCATTCACAAGGATTGGCCCTTGTTGACCGTGCCGGATAATGTGGATGATGCTGTCTTTTTTTGCTAAATAATTCGATCCGGCAATAGGCGGGTAAAGAGCGGCCAGCCCTTTACCATCGCGCTGATGACAGTTGGCACAATTAGTCTGGTAGAGCAGAATCCCTTCGGTGATATATTTCTGGCGTTTAATTTCCTCCTGAGTCTGACAGGAACTTACGAAACACAAAAACGCAAAGGTGAGCGCCACGAGCGCAACGTATGTTTTTTTACTCATTTCGATTCAGCTAGCAACTTGTCCATATCGGCCATCATTTTGTCGACACCTTCGATGGTTGTACCATCGTAAATTCCCCGTATGTGCTTTTGGGTATCAACCAGAATAAACGCTCCACTGTGTACTACGCCCCCCGGTGCTGAAGCATCTTCGGCAGCACTAACCATGTAGCTATTCTGACCAATGTCGTAAATGGCCTCTTTGTTGCCCGTTACAAACAGCCATTGACGCCCTTCAACCCCCAGATTCTGGGCAAATTCACGTAGCACGGCCACAGAGTCGTGCGTTGGGTCTATAGTGTGTGACAGCAGCATCACCCTTGAATTTCCTTTGAAACGGTCGTAAACACGCTTCAACTGGGTTTTCATCTTGGGACAGATTGTGGGGCAAGTCGTAAAAAAGAAGTCGGCCACATAAATTTTGCCATTCAATGTTTTTGCCGAAACCGTATCGCCATACTGACTCACAAACCGAAAGTCCGGAATGGCGTGATCTACCGAATCCGTAATGGTTTTGCCGTTTACGGTTTTCGTCACCGCTTCTTTCTGCCCCAGAATCGGTAACTGATCATTAGACGTTTGGCAGGAAACTAAGCCGATGGAAAGTAAGCAAAGGAGTTTACTTAATACCCAAAAACTGCTTTGCATCCGCAATGCTACTCGTGATTTTTTTCTGAACATCAGCTATTTTTTGCTTTTCAGCGTCTAAGTACTGTAATGCCTGTTCAGGTTTCAACAGGGCCAACGTATCACTTTTGTAGTTGCTCATCCAGTCCATCATCAGGCTGTCGGCTTCTGCCAATCGACGATTCAGCCGCATCGCCTGGTCTTTTTCTTCATCGTTACGGAGAGTGGCTGAAGGAGTTGCCTGACCCACCGACGCACTGTCGGTAATACGCTGTTTTAACTGTTTTTGTAGCTTCATAATGTCGCCGATGCGAGGCATCACTTCATCATGAATTTTGAATACCTCGGCTTCGGCTGTTTTTACGGCATCACCTTGCCCGCTATTCTGACAAGCCGCGAAAAAGAATAAGCTAATAGCTACCGGGAGAATAAATTTTTGCATTACTGATTAGTTAGGTTCAGGTTATTTCGCTACTACCATTTTGCCCTGCTTGAGAATCTCACGGGCATTTTTGATTGTGTTGGCTGAAGGGCTTTTACCACCGATCATCTGTGCAATTTCGGCCACCCGCTCATCAAACGACAGTTGGCGAATCCGGCTGACCGTTCGGTCAGCGGAGTGATCTTTATACACGAAATAATGACGAGTCCCCTGGGCCGCAATCTGGGGCAAGTGCGTAATGGCAATGATCTGGTGATTATGAGCCATATCTTTCATCATATTACCCATTCGGATGGCAATTTCACCCGAAACGCCCGTGTCGATCTCATCAAAAATAATCGTCGGCAGCGACCGTTTGCTGGCCAGAATATATTTTATTGCCAACATCAGGCGTGAGAATTCACCACCAGAGGCCACGTTTTTCAACTGTTGTGGTTTTATACCTTTATTGGCACTGAACATAAAGGTAACTGTGTCGATGCCCGTGGCCAGCGGTTTGCCCGTTTCTGAGGCAATTCGCAACGACGAATTAGGCATTCCCAGCTCGTGCAGCAGGCCCCGAACTTCACTTTCGATGCCAGGTAATGCAGCACAGCGGATTTCGGAGAGTACTTCGGCGATGTGCATCATTTTGGTACGGGCTTCGGTAGCGGCCTGTTCGGCAGCCGCCATCTCCTCGTCCATATTTTCGACTTTGCTCACTTTTTGCTGCAATTCAGCCTGAATGGTCAGCAAGCCATCAACCGTTGAAACGGAGTGTTTCTTAAATAGTTGGTAAAACGTATTGAGCCGCTCCCGAACGGTTTCGGCACGGGTTTCGTCGGTTTCCACGGCGTCCTGCCCGGTGCTGATTTCGTCGGCCAAATCGCGCAACTCGATTAATGTACTCTGAGCACGTTCCTGCAAACCTGTGTATTGACCCGACAACTTACAAATAGCCGACAAGGTGCTGACAGCACCTTTTAGCAACGACACCACCGACTGTTCGGGGTTATCTAAATAATCGAATGCCAGTTGCAGTTTCTCACGAATCTCTTCGGCATTTTCCAGCACATTCAATTCGTCTTCCAACTGCTCCTGCTCACCTACCTGTAGTTGCGCTTTCGATAATTCGCGGTATAGGAAATTGTTGTAATCGAACTCTTTACGCATGGCCGAAGCCTCTGTTTTAAGTTTATCTAACGCTGTTTTATGCGTGCGATAGACCTGATAATCTACCGCATACTCACGCAGTAACCCATCATTCTGGGCGTACGTGTCAACAATCTGAAGCTGATATTCATTGGATCCAAGCAATACGGAATCGTGTTGAGAGTGAACGTCCATCAACTGGTTCGTTACCCGCCGAAGGGCTTCCAGGTTTACAGGTGTGTCGTTGACAAAAGCCCGACTTTTGCCGCTCGGGCTTATCTCCCGGCGCACTACGCAGGTGCTGGAATAATCTAATTCCTCATCCTCAAACAGTTGTTCGATAAAGTACCCCGATACGTCGAACGTCCCTTCAATTACACATTTGAGACTCGGATCATACAGTATTTTTGTATCAGCGCGATTACCCAGCAATAGGCCTATGGCACCCAGCATAATGGATTTTCCTGCCCCTGTTTCCCCGGTTACAATGTTCAGTTCGACATCGGGGGTTAGTTCGAGTTGCTCAATAAGGGCGTAATTCTTGATCAGTAAATGCGATAGCATATCAGTGAACAGTTAGCAGCCCCGGCGGGGAACCGCAAGCCGTTCTGGCAGGAAAACCGTAACAATAAATCAACAACAAAACAAACAAACTCGTTGCAACTACGCCCACTGTTGGCTGCTCATTGTTCACTGCTCACTGTTAGTAAAGCAGCTTCCGATATGCTTCTGTTTTGCCGGGGTCGAGTTGCGCCAGCAGATCAAAAGCCCGTTTGCGGTCGGCAAGGGTCCCCTCATACATGATGTTGATAAACTCTTCCGATTTCGCGTCCATAAAGGAATTCATTAACACCGAAAACGACACCTGAGTTTGAATTTTTCGCATTGTAGTCAGCAAATCCATCAGCGTCTTACGTGACTGAATCGGGTTGGCCGTGAAATTGTCCAATGCCACCCGGTGATACGCAAAAATACCCTCACGGAATGGCTGAAACTGTTGCCCCTGTAGGTTTTCGATCAGGTAGTAGCGGTTCAATTTGTCGCTTCCAACGCCCCAACCAGCTCCGGGTCCTGCCTGGGCCAGGTTCATGATGTTGAACGCTTTCTGAACGTAGGGCGATCCGCCCTGCCGACTGAAGGTATCATAATCGACAGCCAGAATTATGTTGGCATAAAAGCCTAAAATCGACGTCAATTCGTCGGCGTAAGCATTATCCCGAAAAAAAACAGGCGTGGTGGGCAGATAAGCGATATTGAATTGACGATCTACATAACTAAACGTTGTCGTTTGCAGGTTTGTGCCATACACGGGTCGGGTAACAATAAGCTGTACCGTACCCGAAAAAACACCCTGCTGTGTCGATTTGAGCAGGTTTATATTCAGCAAACAGTCGATGCGCTCTGCCGGCTGAAACTGGTCGTTCGTCCACCGGCGGGTATTCATCAATTCCGAAATTTGATTCTTGAGCTGATTGAAATACGAAAAATCGGTTTTCTGTTGCGAAAAGAGCTGGTCATAATTTAGGTTTACCTGGCAGTTCAGCTCTTGGGCCTTCACCGACAAAACCAATAGGCATCCACATACGATACCGATAATCCGGGTCATTGTTGCTTCCATTTTTCTTCGACTAAGGTAAGCAAATCTTCGGCTACTTCCTCCTTCGTTTTGAGGTCGAATAACCGAACTTGGCCTTCCCTGTCCATAACGGTGATTTTGTTGGTATCGTGTCCAAAACCGGCCCCCTGATCCCGCAATGAATTTAAAACGACCCAGTCCAGGTTCTTCCGATGGAGTTTGCCCAGCGCGTTTTCGTGTTCATTGTCGGTTTCCAGGGCAAAGCCCATCATCAACTGCCCTGCACGTTTCTGCTCACCTAATGTCGCAGCAATGTCGGTGGTCTTGGTTAGCTCAAGTGAAAATACAGATTCGTTTTTCTTGATTTTCTGATCGGCAGGATAGGCTGGCGTGTAATCGGCTACGGCTGCATTCAAAATGGTCAGGTCAGCCGTTGAAAAAGCCTCTGCTGAGGCTACATACATTTCCTGAGCCGACCGGACCGACACACGCCGGATAGTGGGGTGTGGCACGGGAAGGGCTGTGGGGCCGCTTACCAGTGTAACGTCTGCACCAGCCCGCGCAAAGGCTCGCGCAATGGCATAGCCCATTTTCCCCGTCGAGTGGTTACTGATGTACCGGACAGGGTCAATCGGCTCCTGAGTTGGCCCAGCCGTAATCAATACCCTCTTTCCTGCAAATACCGTACGCTTCGCGAAAAAACTGTCTAATTCGGCGACAATAGTTTCTGGTTCCGCCAGCCTGCCTTCACCAACAAGTCCACTGGCTAATTCACCGTGCTCAGCCCGGATGATATGGTTACCGAATGATTCAAGTCGACGAAGATTTTCAAGTGTGCTGGGATGACGATACATATCCAGATCCATTGCCGGCGCAAAAAAAACCGGACATTTCGCCGACAGATAAACGGCCGACAACAGATCATCGCAAAAGCCGTTAGCGCATCGGGCGAGGGTATGCGCCGAAGTTGGAGCAATCACCAGTGCATCGGCCCAAAGACCTAAGTCAACGTGGTTATTCCAAACACCTTCCGAAGGATTGCCTACAAACGCTGACAGCACTGGTTTTTTTGAGAGCGTACTCAGTGTCAAGGGTGTGATAAAGCTCTTGGCTGCTTCGGTCATCACAACTTGTACGTCGGCTCCGGCCTTTACCAGCAGCCGCACAAGCAAAGCTGCTTTATAAGCGGCAATGCTACCTGTAACACCAATCAGAATTCGTTTGGAATTGAGCATGATTAGGTAAGTCGTACGTCTGGAAAAGTCGTAAGTCGGCTAACGCATGAGTAATTCTCTCGGTGGAGGTACTCATGCGTTAGCCGACTTACGACTGCAAGGGAAGCCCCTTGCGGCTTATGGCTCACTACTATAATTAAGGCTGAGTTTCCTCTTCAGGATACCGGAAATAAATTTTGCCTTCTAAGAACTCGTCCGTAGCCACTGATGTTGGCTTCGGCATGCGCTCATAGAATTTTGAGATTTCTATTTGCTCCCGATTCTCAAATACTTCTTCGAGGTTGTCTACGGCCGATACAAACTCCGACAGTTTATTGCTCAGTTCCTCTTTGTTTTTGGCGGCAATCTGCCGCGCCCGTTTCGAAATAATCGAAACCGATTCGTAAAGGTTGCCAGTCTGAATCGCGATTTTATCGGTGTCGCGGGTAATAATAGAAGGATTGGTTGCCATAATTTAGTTGTCAGTTGTCAGTTATCAGCTAACAGTTATCAGCCAACAGTAAGCAGTAAGCAGTTACGCATTATACTGTTCACTGTTGCGGTTCCCCGCTAGGACTGCTCACTGTTCACTGTTCACTATTTTAGTTACTTGCTGCCGTCACTTTCGCCGGGCGGTTAGCGTCAATCTGTTTTTGTTTCTCTTTCTCCTTTTCGAGCTTTGTAATGCGCTCGACTTCTTTGAGGCTGGTCTCGTACATTTTCTCTGCCAGCTTCAAATAGGTGCTCGACGGAAATTTGTCGATCAACGCTTGATGAAACGTTACAACCTCCTCAAAACGTTCCTTTTGCTTCGTTTCGAGACTGTTTACTGCGTAGTTGTACTGGGCATCCACTTTCAAATACGCCAATTCCTCATTGTAGTCTGAATCGGGAAATTCTCGCTGGAAATTCCCGATGGTCACTACAGACGACTTCAGCGACGCAATATTAAATGCGCTGGTCTTATGGTACAGCTTGGCTTTTTCGTAAGCTTTTTGCTCTAGCCGCCGACGGAGTTCCAGGATCATTTTGGTACACTCATCCCGGTATTCGCTTTCGGGGTAGGCATTCACAAAATCCTGGAGGGCAGAAGTTGCGACCACCGTGTTCGATTGATCCAGATTAAATTTCGGCGTGTCTTTATACTGTGAGAGCGCGTACATGTACTGAGCCTCCTGGGCTTTCTCGCTGCGGGCAAACGTTTCAAAAAAGCGCTGGAATAGCTGCGCACTCACCGAATATAATTGCTGTTGATACTGGGTGTAAGCGTAGTAAAACTGAGCCATTTCCGATTCGTTGCTCCCTTTCAGTACGGGGATCAACTCTTCAAAAAGCATCCCGGCCCGATACCAGTCACTCTTTTTGTAGTACTCAAGCGCGGCTTTGTACTTTTCATCCTGGGTGCCGTTTTTTTGCAACTTCGAGAACGGACTGCACGAACCGAGCAGCGCCACGAATAGCATACTACAAAACACTCTAATTACCTGACGTTGTTGCATAGGGACGCAAAGATAATAAAAAACCACTCTCCCGTAACGATAGAGTGGTTTGAAAAGTGCTTGATTCTAAAGCGAGGTCTTCGTTAATAAAGGTTAAACGAGTATTCAGTGCTACTGAACCGTTCAATAAATCTTTTGCTTACCCTATTGACCCTATAAAACCTATTGAGTAAGTTTGTTTCGTTAATGAGTCATGTTTCACCTAATTAAATGCCAATTACTTACTGATGTTACGCGGGCTACCGCATGGTTGAGAAAATGAGTAAATTTCCGAATGAATGATATGCTAGACATGTACACCGATTATTTGATCAGTAGTACGGGACAAACCAGTGCAACAGG
>Ga0105048_10018930_pt1 | contig 10568 bp, 6 predicted proteins | sample MAT05_FD_78382 | JGI IMG/M metagenome (GOLD analysis project Ga0105048, IMG submission 78382) | Freshwater microbial communities from Lake Fryxell liftoff mats and glacier meltwater in Antarctica - MAT-05 | ecosystem: Environmental > Aquatic > Freshwater > Ice > Liftoff microbial mat | place...
AGCCGCCGCCGACACCTGCACGGGCACGGGCACGAGCACGAGCACGAGCAGGGGCATCAGCATGTCGGCGGGTGTCCAGCGTGGCTTCACCCTGGTCGAGCTGATGGTGACGCTGGTCCTGGCTGGCCTGCTGCTGGGCCTGGCCATGCCCTCGTTCGGCACCTGGACACGCAACGCACAAGTGCGCACCGTGAGCGACTCTTTGCAGCACGGCGTGCGCCTGGCTCAGGCCGAAGCGGTGCGCCGCAACCGGCAAGTCGTGTTCTTCTTGACCGACAGCGCGGCATGCAACCTTGCCACGGAGTCCAACGCCAATGGCGCGTTCTGGGCCATCCGCACGGTGCCGTTGATGAACGGCGAAAACAGCGAGGCCGTGCAATGCGGGGTCACCAGCGACGTGGCTGGCGGCGTCAGCATCGCCGGGCCGCAGGCCCTGTGTTTCAACTCCGGCGGCCGCCAGGTAGCCAACGCCAGCACGGGCGTGACCAGCGCCACCTGCACGCTGAACGCCACGGGCACCAGCAACTACAACGTCAGCGCCACGGGCGCCAACCGCGCTTTGCGCGTCACCGTGTCCCTGGGCGGCCAGGTGCGCCTATGCGACCCCGCACGCACGCTCAGCAGCAGCAGCCCGGACGGGTGCGCGTGATGCAGCGACACCCCGCCCACAGGACCGCACGGGGCGCCTTCGGCAACGGCGGCCGACGCCAGAGCGACCGCGCAAGCCGCATCGGCTGCACAGGCCGTGCAAGCCGCATGGGCCGTCTAGGCCGTATGGGCCGCGGTTTCTCGCTGATCGAGGTGCTGATCGTCATCGTGCTGTTTTCCTTCGGGCTGCTGGGCCTGGTGGGCTTGCAGGCGCGGGCCCTGCAGGTCTCGGTCAACGCCGAAGACAGCCAACGCGCTGCGCTGTTGGCCAACGAAGCGGCGTCTGCGATGTGGGGCAGCAACAGCATCACGCTGGACAGCGGCGCACTGGCGGCGTGGCAGACCCGCGTGGCCAACAGCGCCGCCAACGGACTGCCCGGCGGTGTGGGCACGGTGGTCGTGACCGGCAATGTGGCGCGCATCACCGTGAGCTGGCGCCCGCCGGGCCTGGCCGCAACGGCGCAGAGCCACCGCTACATCACCGAAGTGCTGATCCCGTCATGAACCAGGCGCGGGGCTTCACCCTGGTCGAACTGCTGGTGGCGGTTGCGATCGGGCTGGGCTTGACGGTGGCCATCACGGTGATGCTGATCCGCAACGAAAGCAGCCGTCGCAATCTGACGTCCGTCAACGACGCTTCCAACAACGGCGCCTACCTGGCGTTTGCTTTGGACCGGACGTTGCGCAGCGCGGGCTCGGGCTACGCGCAGGGCTGGAAACAAACCTTTGGCTGTCCGCTGCGGGTGGAACGCAACGGCGCGCAGGTGCTGCCGAGCACCAGCGCCTTCCCCGCGCCATTTGCCGACGTGGCCACCACCGTGCGCCTGGCGCCGCTGGTGGTGCACGCCGGCATTGGTGCCAATGGCTCTGACGTGCTGATCGTCGGCACGGGTGCGTCTGGCCTGGGCGAAGCCCCGCAACGCGTGCGCGTCGCGTCGGCCACCTCCACCGGGCTGCGCTTGCCGTCGACCGTGGGGCTGCGCGCCGGTGACCTGGTGGCGGTGTTTGATGGCGACTACAACTGCATGGTGCAGCAGGTGGCCGCGGGCTTTGTCGGTGGCGCCGATCAGCAACTGAACTTCAGCGGCGCCTACTACAGTGACGTGGTTTCCGGCTTGCCCCTGGCCGACATGAGCCCGGACAACGCCTGGGTGGCAGCGCTGGGCAACGTCAACGGCAACCGGCCGTCTTTCCAGCTGCTGGGGGTGGGCGACAACAACACCTTGTTCAGCCTGGACCTGTTGCAGCTGGACGGCAGTGCCAGCGCCGTGCCCATGGCCGACAGCGTGTCCAACCTGCGCGCACGTTACGGCCTGGACACTGACGCCGACGGCCGCATCGACAGTTGGGTCGACCCCGCCACGTCGCCGTGGGACGCCGCCACGCTGCTCAACGGCAGCCCGGAGTCGCGTGCGCGCTTGAGCCAGATCGATGCCGTTCGTTTGGCCGTGGTGGTGCGCAACACCACGCCTGAACGCAGCGACGTCACCGCCAGCACCCTGCCGCTGTTCGCCGACATGGACGCCGGCTTGCGCGTGGACCTGCCTGTGGCTGCCGCAGACCGTGTCTTTCGCTTCCGCGTGCTGGAGTTCACCGTGCCCTTGCGCAACGCCATGCTCAAACCATGACCCGCCTGCGCACATCCAAGGCCTGGGGCCAGCCGCGCCGACAGCGCGGTATGGTCATGCTCTACGGTCTGGTCGCACTGGCGATCATGCTCATCGGCGCCGTGGCAGTGGTGCGCTCGATGAACAGCTCGCTGGTCAACGCTGGCAACCTGGGGTTCAAGCGCGACCTGACCAACCAGGGCGAACGCGCAGCGGCCCAGGTCATGGCGTTGATGCAGACCGGTGCACTGGGCAACGAGGCCGCGCGCCAAGACCACAGCGTTGCGCGCAACTACAGCGCCACGCTGCTGGGCACCAATGGCCAAGGTGTGCCGCTGGCCTTGCTCAACGACAGCACGTTTCCCAGCGTGGGCAGCAGCGCCAACGACGTGGCCGTGGCGGACCTGGGCGTGACGGTGCGCTATGTCGTGGACCGGCTGTGCATCAACACGGGCCTGGCCGAATCCAGCCACTGCACGATGGCCGAAGCCCTGCTGGACGACGCTGGTGAAGGCGGGGCGCGCCCGGAAGACACCGCCGTGCCTTTGCGCGTGGTCTACCGCATGAGCATCCGCGTCGACGGCCCACGCCAGACCCAGGCGTTCTTCCAATCCACGTTCACGCTGTGATGCAGGTGCACCCGGCATCAGCCCTTGTCAATGCTTTTTTGGAGTTGTCACCATGAACACGCCGCGCTTGCACGCCGCTCGCCGCACGACTGCCATCGGCGCATGGGCGCTGGTGTGTTTGGGTTGCACCTGGGGCGCGTCGATCGGCCAGGCGCAAACCCCGCTGGCCGACCAGCCGGTGTTCACCAACTCGGGCGTGCCGGGCAACCTGGCGCTGGCGCTGTCAGTGGAGTACCCCACCGCCGTGAGCGTGGCGCACGTCGAGAACACCTACGACAGCAGCAAGAACTACCTGGGCTACTTCGACCCCAACAAGTGTTACCTCTACAACTTCAGTGCCACCGAGCCTGACCGTTACTTCTACCCTGCAGGTGCGGCCAGCAGCCGGCTGTGCACGGGTGTCAGCAACAGCAGCAAGTGGAGCGGCAACTTCCTGAACTGGGCGACGATGCAGACCATCGACCCCTTCCGCTGGGCCTTGACGGGCGGCTACCGTGTCAAGGACGTCGATGGGCTGACGGTGATCGAAAAGGCCTGGGCCTCGGGCCAGGGCGGCACCGGCAACTTCCCCAACCGCACGCTCGGCGTCGGCACGGTGGTGGCCGACAACACACCGCTGAGCTGGGGCAACCTGGCCATGCGCATCCAGGGCCTGGGCAACAAGATGCGCTTCACCTCCAGCGGCAACGTGGACACCAACCCAACGGCCTACAACCCGGCCGACGCCGTGGCCGCGGGCACTGTGTACGAGCTGAGCGTGCGTGTGCGGGTTTGCGATACCAACACGGCCAGCGCCGGCCCACTGGAGGCCAACTGCACGGCGTACGCCAACGGCAACTACAAACCCACGGGGCTGATCCAGAAGTACGCCACCAAGATCCGCTACAGCGCCTTTGGTTACCTCAACGACAGCAACAAACAGCGCGACGGTGGTGTGCTGCGTGCGCAGCAGAAGTTTGTGGGCCCCACCCTGAACCCGCCTGATCAAAGCCCGTCATCGAACCCCGCGATGGAGTGGGACCCGGACACCGGCATTTACGTCCAGAACCCCGACAGCGCAGATGCCAGTTCCACCGCCAGTCTGTACGGCGTGCCCATCAGCAACAGCGGCGTCATCAACTATCTGAACAAGTTCGGGCAGATCACTCCGGGCGGCTACAAGACCTACGACAACGTCAGCGAACTGTTCTACGCCACGCTGCGCTATTTCCGCAACCTGGGCAACGTGCCGGAATGGACCAACACCAACGCGGCTGACACCAACACCAAGGCCGCTTGGGCCGACGGGTTCCCCGTCATCACCAACTGGGCCGACCCCATTCAGTACGCCTGCCAGAAGAACTTTGTCCTGGGCATTGGCGACGTCAACACCTGGACCGACAAGAACGTGCCCGGCAACACCGGCACCACCGGCGAGCCCGGCAAACCGGCCCTGGTCTCGGCCGACACCAGCGTGGACGCCAAGGTGGCCACCGACAAGGTGGGCAGCCTGCACGGCATGGGCGCCAACCTGGGTTCGGCCACCAACAGCCAGATGATCAAGGGCAGCTACTACATTGCCGGCCTGGCCTACGACGCCAACACCAAGGACATCCGCCCAGACAGCGTCAGCGTGGCCAAGACCGTTGGCAAACAAACCGTGCAGACCTACTGGCTGGACATCTGGGAATACCAGAACTACGAAGTCAACAACCAGTACTACCTGGCCACCAAGTACGGCGGCTTCAAGGTGCCCGATGTGTTCAACCCCTACACGCGCAGCGCGGACATTCCGCTGGACTGGTGGTCCACCAGCGGCGAAACGGTGGGTGGCCAACCGCGGCCGGACAACTACTTCCCGGGCTCGGCACCCGACACCATGGTCTCGGGCCTGGTGCGCGCATTCAGCAGCATTGCCGCGCAGCTGCGGGCCTACACCACGGCGTTCTCCACGGCCTTGCCGCAGGTCGCGTCGACGGGCGTGGCCAGCTACAGCACGCGCTTTGATTCGTCCAACTGGACGGGCGAGCTCACCGCCAGCCAGGCCACTTTTGATGCCACCACCGGCGCACCCACCTTGACGCCAGCCTGGGACTTCAGCACCAAGCTGGCCGCACAGGTGGCCGGCACCGGCTGGAACACCAACCGCCGGGTCGTCACCTTCAACACCGCCACCCAGGCAGCCGTGGCGTTTCGCACGGCCAGCATTTCAGCCACGCAGCTGACCAGCCTGGACACGATCTACCGCAGCGGCAACGACAGCGCCGACTACCTGAACTATCTGCGCGGCGACACCACCCACGAAGAGAACTCCAGCGCCACCAACAGCGCACGCATCTACCGCACGCGCGACAAGCTGGTGGGCGACATCGTGGGCTCACGCCCGCGTGCGGTAGGACCGCCTTCGTCGGTGTATTCGTCGGCCGCCAACCCGGGCTATGGCACCTTCAAGACCACCTGGGCCAGCCGCGACACCATGGTCTACGTGGGCACCAATGCGGGGATGCTGCATGCGGTGAACGGCTCGTTGACAGGCGCCAGCGCCGGCACCGAAGTGTTTGCCTACGTGCCCGGGCCGTTGTACCAGGGCCCGACCCTTTCGCCCATTGCTACGGGCCTGCAGTCGCGAGGCGACCCCGACTTCAACCACAAGTACCTGGTCGACGCCACACCCAGCGTGTTCGACATCGACCTGGCCAGGACCGCAGGCAACAGCGGCGCGCCCGACTGGCGTTCGGTGCTGGTGGGCGGTCTGGGCAAGGGTGGCAAGGCCTATTTCGCCATCGACGTGACCGACCCCAGCGCCTTCAGCACCGAAGCCAATGTCGCGGCCAAAGTGATGTGGGAGTTCCGCGACCCAGACCTCGGGTTCACGTTCGGCCAACCCGTTTCAATCAAGACCCGCAAGTACGGCTGGGTGTTGGTCTTCGGTTCGGGCTACAACAACAGCGACGGCAAGGGCTACTTCTTCATCGTCAACCCACGCACCGGTGTGCTGCTGGAAAAGGTGAGCACCGGTGTTGGCACGCCTGCTGGCCAAGCGGGCTTGGCCCACGTGCAGGCCTGGTTGATGGACCGCACCGACGGCACCGCCGACGCCGTCTATGCCGGTGACCTGCTGGGCAATGTGTGGCGGCTGGACGTGACGGGCTTGAGCGGCCTCTACCCCGCACCCGTGCAGCTGGCCACTCTGACCGACCGCGACGGCGGCGCGGTGTCCTTCACCACCCGACCCACGCTGATCGTGCAGCCCAGCTCCGGCAAACGCTGGGTGACGATTGGCAGCGGCCGTTTGCTGGCGGGCAGCGACATTGCCAGCTCGCAGGCCCAGGGCTTCTTCGCCGTCCTGGACGGCACAGCCGCGGCCTTTGCGCTAAGCGCGCAACTGCCCGCCGGGGTGAGCTTTCCGATCCTCAACAACAACCTGCTCAAGCTCACCAACCTGACGCAGGCGGTGGTCCGGTCCGCGTCGCAAGTAGGCTGGTGGGTCGATCTGGGCAGCACCGACGGCTTTGGCTGGCGCGTGGTGTCGGAGTCATCGTCGTTCTTCGGCTCGGTCACCTTCGCGCCGATGTTGCCCACCGGCGACGCGTGTTCGGCATCGGGCAAGAGCCGCCTGTATTCCATCGACCTGGGGACCGGGCAAAGCCGTTTGTTGAGCGATGTCGATGGCTCGCGCGCCGCTTTCCTGACCCCGTTGGCGGGGGTCATCACCGACATCAAAGACCTCAGCGTGCGCAGACTCAGCGCGGACGGCAACAGGGAGGAGAGCGCAGAAGGCCTGCTGTACGCCGGCGACAACAAGGGCGGCATGACAAAAGTGAGAACCGACCCGATGGTCCTCCTGGGCTTGCGCCGGCTGAACTGGCGCGAATTGGTGCTGGCCGACTGATCGCTCGCGATCGCCTCGTTCAGCCAGAGGCCACCGCGTGGCCGATGCTGAAAGCCTCCTCGAACACCGAGCTGCCACACAGGTCGCTGTGCGCAAAGCGCACCCGGCCGCGACCGGCACGCAAGGCCGCCAGCGCGGCGCTGCTGCGCACGCCCGGCGCGGGGATGGCCATGGCGTGGCCCCAGCGCACCAAGTCCACCTGGCGGGCTCGGGCGGGCAGGTCGGGGTGCATGGTGGCCGCCTCGTTCAGCACGCTTCGCGCCCACTCGTCGGCCGAGCCCTGCAACAGCGCCGGCCGCTGAGTGGGCGAGAGGCTGCGGTAGAAGCTCAACACCGTGGGCCCCGGTGCCGCGCGCAGGCTCTGGTGCATGGCGTCCACATAGCCCAGGCCGTCGCCGCCAGGCACACCGCTGGCATAGGCCACGTTGTCCCAACTCGGCGGCGCGCCGGGGCGGTCCAGCAGGGGTCGGTCGATGTGCACGTTCGCCACCAGCCAAGGTGCATAACGCAATAGCTGAGTGGCTTGTGACAAAGCCGCAGAAGGTGATGCCAGCAACCGCGCGCTGACGAACAGCGGCACAGCCAGCACCACGGTCTGTGCCGACCAGCGTTCGACGGCAGCCGTTGCCTCGTTCCAAGCCAGCACCTCCACGCCGTGCCTGGCCTCAGTCACCTGCAGCACTGTGCGCCCACCGTGCAAGCGTGCCCCCAGCGGTGCGGCCAGGCGCTGCACCAGCCAGCCATTGCCTTCGGGCCACGTGAACACGCCCTCGCGTTCACCCTCAGCCGTGTCTTCGCCCGGGGCCTGAAAACCGTGGCGGCTGGCAAAGTAGTGCAGGCCAGCCCAGGCCGACACTGCGGCTGAGCCGGCGCCGTAGTCGTCGCGGCAGCAGTAGTCCAGATACCAGCGCAGGCGCTCGTCGATCAGGCCCTGAGCTTGCAGCCAGTGGTCGAAGGTGACGGCGTCCAGCGCGGCATGCGCTGCCGTCCACGGTGCACGCTGGGTGGGCAGTGCAAAACCCAGCGCCTGCACCTGGCGCATCAGCGCCGCAAAGCGGGCGTAAGCGGCCTGGGTGCCGGAGCCTGGGTCAGCCGGGGGCAGCAGGCCATCGGCCCAGGCGCCATCAACCCACAGCCGTTCCTGCGGGCTGTGGCACAAGTGGAGCTCATCAGCGACGGTGCGGCCGGCCTGCGTCTTCAGCAGGCCCAACTCGAACAGCCATTCGCTGACCTCGCGCGCCGCCACGCCCGGCACCGGCAGGTAGTGCGCACCCAGCGGGCAGCGCATGCCGGCCAACACATGGCCGCGGCTGTTGCCGCCGGGCTGGTCTTCCAGTTCCAGCACCGCCAGGTCGGCCACACCCGCTTGACCAAAAGCCCGCGCCGCCGACAAGCCCGCAATGCCCGCGCCGACCACCAACACCTGCGCGCGCCGATGCACCGTGGCCGCCGGCAGGCTGCCCGACTTGCTGTTGCGCAAGCGGTGACCGCGCGTGGCGTCGGCGCCCACCCAGCGCGCCGGAGGCATGGGGGGAACAGAGGTTGCGTCACAGCCGGCCAGACCGAAGGCCGCGGTCAATGATGCAAATGACGCAAATGAGGCAAACGACGCAACCGAGGCAACCGAGGCAACCGAAGCGACCACCGGCGCAGCCACCGACGCGGCCGCGGCTGTGGCTGTGGTTGTCAGCCAACGCCGCCGCGACAGCGTCGGCTCAGCACCAGCCTGCTCTGTCGCTGCTTGCCCGGGCAGCGTTTTCAACGTGTCACCCGGCCCCATTCTTCTTCGAAGGTTTGCACCAGCACCTGGTTGCTCAAGCGGTTGGGCTCGGCCGGCACCTGGGCCATGTCGGGCGGAAACTGCAGCAGCGCCGGCAGCCCTGGCACGGTGAGAAAGCGCAGGCCCACGGGCAGAACGGTCGGCGCCACCCAGGGCTTGCGACCGGCGATGATGAAACCCCATTCGCCAAAGCTGGGCACATGCGCGTGGTACGGCGTGGTGACCAGGCCGACGGCGGCCAGGGTCGCGTTGACTGTCCAGAAGCTCTTGCGTGCAATCAGCGGGCTGGTGGTCTGCACCACCAGGTGCCCGCTGGCGGCCAAGGCTTGTTCGGCACGCTGGTAGAAGCTGGTGGTGTAGAGCTTGCCCAAGGCGAAGTTGGTGGGGTCGGGGAAGTCGACCACGATCACATCGAAGAACTCGCGCGCACTGGCCAAATGCGTTTCCAGCCAGGCAAAGGCATCGGCGTTGACGATCCGCACCTTGGGGTTGTTCAAGGCGTTCTGGTTCAGCGCGACCAGGCTGGGTCGGGTGCTGAACAAGCGGGTCATGTGCGGGTCCAGCTCGACCAGCGTGACCTGCTCGACGCTGGCGTACTTCAACACCTCGCGCACGGCCAGGCCGTCGCCGCCGCCCAGCACCAGCACGCGTTTGGGGGCCACGACCGAGGCCATGGCCGGGTGCACCAAGGCCTCGTGGTAGCGGTATTCGTCGCGCGAATGGAACTGCAAGTTGCCGTTCAGGAACAGCCGTACGCCGCCTGGCCCGGCTGTGACCACCACACGCTGGTAGTCACTGCTTTCACGCACGATGATGTCCGGGCCGTAGAAGCCGTCTTCGGCCCAGGTGGTCAAGTGGTCCGCCCCCACCATGGCGGCCAACAGCGTGGCAATGACGACGCCGCAGGCCAGGGCATGCGCGCCGAAACGGCGCACCTCACCGCGAAAAAGCCACAGCGCCCACACCGCCACGGCCGCGTTCAACAAACCAAAGAACAGACCCGTGCGCACGAGGCCCAGGTGCGGCACAAACAGCAGCGGGAAGGCCACCGCCACCAGCAGCGCGCCCAGGTAGTCGAACGTCAGCACCTGCGAGACCAGGTCCTTGAGTGCGTAGCGCTGGCTGAACTGGCGCTTCAGGATGCGCATGACCAGCGGAATCTCCAACCCGCCAAAAATGCCGATCACGCCGACCAGGCCATACAGCAACACCCGAAACGGCAGCGTGCCCGCCTCGCCGGCCGGCAACAGGCTGTAGGCCACAAACAGCGCCGCCGGCATCAACCCGCCGATCAGCGCCACCAGCAACTCGATCCGCAAGAACTGAGCGATCAGTTGGTGTTCGATGAAGCGGCTCAGCCACGAACCCACGCCCATCGCAAACAAATAACAACCGATGACGGTGCTGAACTGCAAGACCGAATCGCCCAGCAGATAACTGGCCAATGCACCGGCAGCCAGTTCGTACACCAGGCCACAGGCAGCGACGACAAACACGCTGGTCAGCAGGGCGACTTCAGCGCTGGAAATGGGTATGGCGTTGGGTTGATCGCCGGGTGAGGCGTCCGGTGTGGCGCCGGGCCTGGTGCTGGCAGAGTGTGGGTCGGCGGTGACGGGTGCGGCCATGCTTTGAGGCTACCGCAGGTCCCCCGTGCGACAGCCCGGCGCAGACCGCGCCGCAACAATCGCCAGCCATGGGAACCCTCTACCTTGTGCGCCACGGCCAGGCCAGTTTTGGCGCGGCCGACTACGACCAACTCAGTCAACTGGGCCAGCGCCAATGCCATGCGCTCGGGCAGTGGTTTGCGCAACGCGGCGTGAGGTTCGACGCGGTGCTGACCGGCAGCCTGAAGCGCCACGCCCAGTCGCTGGCTGCCCTTGCGCAGGGGCACGGCGACATGCCGGCGCCTCTGGTGTGGCCGGGACTGAACGAATACGACAGCGAAGCGCTGATCCGCGCCATTCATCCCGCACCGCTGGCCGCGCCCACCTCACCCGAGGTCTACAAGGCCCACTTCCGCTTGTTGCGTGAAG
>Ga0105048_10018932_pt1 | contig 10567 bp, 6 predicted proteins | sample MAT05_FD_78382 | JGI IMG/M metagenome (GOLD analysis project Ga0105048, IMG submission 78382) | Freshwater microbial communities from Lake Fryxell liftoff mats and glacier meltwater in Antarctica - MAT-05 | ecosystem: Environmental > Aquatic > Freshwater > Ice > Liftoff microbial mat | place...
CGGCACTCCGAGCTACATGCCGCCGGAGCAGGCCCGAGGCGACCTGAAGTCGGTCGGCCCGGCCGGCGACGTGTATGCCCTGGGGGCTGTGCTGTACGAATGCCTGACCGGCCGCCCGCCGTTCAAGGGGGCGAACCCGGCGGAGACGCTGCGGCAGGTGCTCGATACGCCGCCGGCCCGGCTGCGGTCCATCAACACGGCGGTGCCGCGAGACCTCGAGACGGTGGCGCTGAAGTGCCTGGAGAAAGACCCGAATCGCCGGTACCCGTCGGCGGAGGCTCTGGCGGCTGACCTGGACCGCTGGCTCGACGGCCGGCCGGTGACGGCTCGTCGGGTCGGCTCGGTGGGGCAAGCGTGGCGGTGGGCCAAGCGGAACCCGGCCGTGGCCGGCCTGCTGACGGCCGTGCTGCTGGTCTTCGCCGTCGGGGCGACAGTGAGCGCGTTCTTTGCCGTTCGGGCAGACGAGCGGGCGAGCGAAGCCCAGGACGAGCGGCGCAAGGCCGCGGCCGCGTTGACCGACGTCGACGCGGCCCGCGACGTGGCACAGAGGCAGGTGGTACGGTTTGACATTCTAACCGCCGCGCAGCAGGCCGAGCGGAACGAGCCGGAACTCGCCCTCAACTGGGTCGCGCGGGCCTGGCAGGACGATGTCGCCCGGCTGAAGCCGGGGCAGCAGCTCGACCCCGGGGCGGAGGCCAACCATCGCCTGCGGGTGGCCGTCGCGACCGACCGACTCCCGCAGCTGGTCGGGTTCTGCCCGCACGACAAGCCGGTGGTCGATGGCCACTCGGACCCAACGGGCGACCGGGTGGTCACAGTGGCCGCCACTTTGGAACAGGACAAGAACGGTGGCGAGTTATGGACCGAACGCCGCGAGCATGTCGCCCGAGTGTGGGACGCGGCCCGAGCCAAACTCGCTTACCCGCCGCTGACCCACGATGGGCCGGTCAAGTCCGTCGTGTTCTCGGCCGACGGCAGCCGCATCGCCACCGCGTCGGCCGACGGCACGGCCCGGGTGTGGGACGCCGCCACCGGCAAGCCGCTTCACACGTTCCGGCCCGGCGGCCCGGTCGCCCGGGTGGCGTTCCGCCCGGACGGTACGACCTTGGCCGCTGCGGTCGGCGAATCCATCCACCGGTGGGCCGTTGCGACCGGCGAGCCGATCGGCGAACCCGTCGCGGCCGGGGGGCCAACGGATTACATCGCGTACAGCCCGGAGGGGAGCAAGTTCGTCACCGTCACGCTGGCGGGCAAGGCACGGGTGTGGGACGCGGCGACCGGTATGCCGCTGAGCGACCCGCTGCCCTTCTTCCGCTTCGGGGAGAAGGAGTTCCGTGCCGCGATCGATTTCCTACCGCCGATGGAATCTCAACGGTGGCCGGCGTTCAGCGCAGACGGCAAGCAACTCGCCACCGCCGACGGCTACCGCATTCATCTGTGGGCGGCCGACCGGGTGCGGGCCATCGAGTTGGGGAACCTGCCGTCTCAGCAGCCGAAGCAGATCCAGTCCGCGTTCACCGCCGACGGGACGCGACTCGTGTACGTTCAGCGGCTCGGCACCGCGTTCACCGTCCTCGACCTCGCCACCGACAAACCGGTCGCGACGGGCAATACCGCGCGGTTGACCTGCGGGCTGGCCGTCAGCCCGGACGGCGCAAGGGCAGCCGTCCCCGTGAGTGCCGGCAACACCTGGCTGTTCGACGTGGGGTCGGCCGTCATTCAAGGCCCGGCCCTGCGCATCAACGACGGAGTCACCCAAGCGTGGTTCACCCGGGACAGCAAGCGGCTGGTGACGGCCAGTTGGGACGGCACCGTGCGGGTGTGGGAGCCGGCCGCAGCGGGCCGCCCGCCGGAGCCCTACGATATGGGTTGCGGCCGGGCCGACCGGCTGGAATACACGAACCGTCGGTTCAGCCCGGATGGCAAGCGGGTCGCGGAATACGATGTGCCGACCAAACAACTGCGGGTCGGGGCGGTTGGTGGGGAGCTAGCCCCCTTGCCCAGGCCAGTAATAGCGTCGTCCCGACTCGGCCCGGACGGGAAGACTACGATCTTCGACAAATTCATGGCCCGCTTCGCCCCGACCGGTCGCCACCTGGCGACGATAAGGGCGGGTACGAAACCCGGGAGCACTGCGATCAACTCGTGGGCCATCGACGCCATGGCCCCCGAACCGGTGGGCGAGGTCGCCGTTGACGGGATCGTTTCAGACTTAGCGTTCAGCGGCGACGGGCGACGACTGGCCGTCAGCGTCCGGAGCCCGGCGTTCAAGTCGAACGGGACGGGTTCGAACGTCGATCAGTTCTTCGTGTTCGACTTCCCGTCGCTGACCCGTATCCTCGGACCGGTCGGGGACGACCTGATCCGACTGCGCGGCCAACTCGTCCTGGACCGCACTGGCGACCTGCTCGTAGTCACGCAAGAGGGGCTGTCCCGCATCCCGTGCTGGGACGTGCCGACTGGCCGCCGGCTGCCCGGCGGGGCGGTCGGCCCTGGGAGCATGTACTCGGTCGAGGTCGGCCCGCAGGACAGCCGGGTGCTCGCCCCCGTTTCTGACCGGACGGTCGGTCAGTGGGACGCCCGATCCGGCCGGCGGGTCGGGCCGACAATCTCGCTGCCCTCTAATGCCAAGTTCCAATCGTTTTCTTCCTGCTGCTACGACCAGACCCAGTCGCGAGTCGTGCAGATCAACCGCATCAGCCTCAAGGCGCAGCGGCTCGATCTGTACTCGGCCGGGGACGGCGACTTGCTGACCTCGTTCACCGAGTCGATCGGTGCCGACTCGTTAGCCGGTTCGAACGTTTGGTTCAGCGTCGACGGTCGGCGTGTGATCGCCCACCGGCTCGGCACGGAGCTCACCTCCGCCTGGACGCTACCGGAGTGCACCGCGCCGCTCGAACAGGTGCCGGCCCTGGTGCGACTGTTGACCGGCACCAGGGTGGACCCGGTCGGCGGGTTCGTTCCGCTCGCCGGGGATGCGATCCGTACCGATCCCGAGACCTACCGCCGCGCCTTCCGCGCGTGGAAGGGGCTGCCCGCCGAGTGACGGGCGGACTCCGGGGCGTGAGATGCTTCGTACGTATGTCGCGTCGTGGGCTTGTGGCCTCGCATCTCTCACTCGATATGGATCCACGCGGTGTCACCAAACGTGTGGCCGAAAACGCTCCCCGGCCCAAACGAACCATCGGATAGAGCACGCGGCTCCGAACACCAACATGAACCTTTCAGGCTCGTAGACAGTCTGGCAAAAGCGACTCGGATCGCAAACTGCGCAACTTCAAAACGCGCAAGAAACCTCAATCGTCGAGTGATGGCATCGAGTTTTACGAGGGTTCGCCTTGCTCTCGCTGCGGGCGGGCACTGGCACGAAAAGTGGGAAACGCCTTAAACCACGACTTTGAATTGCACGGTGCCGACTTGTACGACGTCGTCGCTTTGGAGGACGCGCTGTTGGCCGGGGTGTAGCCGCGAACGGTTCACAAATGTGCCGTTCAGGCTGTTGAGGTCTTCGATGACGAGGATGCTGCGTTCGAGCGTGACGACGGCGTGCTGGCGCGACGACCAGACTTGTTCGGGCATTTCCTGCCCCGTGAGATCGATATCGACGGGCTTATCGGCCGAGCGACCGACGTAATTTGGGCCTTCGTAAACGAGGAACTCGGTGCCAACGGCGGCCCCGCGGATCACGATCAGGCGAGGATCGCGACGTGGCAACGGCGTTTCAACGGAGACGGATGCGGCGGGATCGCCGATGTTCGGCGACACAGCCGGATGGCTGAGATCGGTAGCGCCACCGACGGCGGCCGCCGGTGTTTTCGCGAGCGTGATCGGCGAGCGAACCGTACGATTGGCCGATTCATCGTCGGCTGCCACCTGCTTTAGCCGCGTAACGAGTTGTGTGGCATAAGCGGGGTATTCGTCGGTATTCTCTGCCGAATCGAGCGATGGCGATTCGGGGCGCGCGAGTCCCGCCGGGAACCAGAACTTCCCACAACGCCCGCAGATTACGGCGTCGATGGGATTCGTCGATAAACAGAGCGGGCACGTACGCATAACCTTCGCGACCCCACGCGTAAGGGCAAATCGGGCAGCACGATCGACGTCACAACCGCAACACGACCGACACAAGGGAACCATAACTCAAGGTTCCACTCCCGGCGCACATTATGAACGAAGCGATGGAAATCGGAGGAGACACGCATTCGTGTCAGGCGAGAATTCAGTTGTTGCCAGAAAATCGGGCGTCAAACGTCACTTCTGCGGATCTCCAACACGACACCCTCGATCGCCACTTCCGCAGTTGTTGCGAGATCGAAGCCGATTTGGTTCCGACTCGAAAGCAGATGAGTGATTTCAAACGCGAATGGCGTAGTTGCGTCAAAATTGCCGAGAATTGTGTCGTTGACACGGACGCTACCGATCGTCGGCAAGGAACCGACGACGATCCAGACGGTTTCGTTGGCATCGAGCGTACGCGGTTTGCCGAACGTGCGCGTAAAGCGCATCCCCGTGGGCAATGCCGTCGCTTTCCAGAAGCCGTTCAAGCGGATCGTGTGCGTGGCCATACGTTCATCACTCCGCTTTCTTGCGTCGTGCGCCGATGTCGAACAACCCGAAGATTTCGTCTTCGGACAGGCCGATCGACGCGGGCTTGTCGGCTTGCGAGAGCAGATCGTTGAAGACCTTCCGCTTCGCCTCCAGGATGTCGCCGATGCGCTGTTCGATCGTGTTCTCGGTTAAAAATCGCGTGACCGTGACGGGGTGACGCTGGCCGATGCGGTGGGCGCGATTGATCGCCTGATCCTCGACGGCCGGGTTCCACCAACGGTCGAACAGGAACACGTAGTTCGAGAACTGCAAGTTCAGCCCGACGCTTCCGGTGCCGTAGGTCATCAGCAGCACGTGGGCATCGGGGTCGGCCTGGAAGCGGTCGAGGATCGGCGTGCGTTCGTTCTGCGGAATGCGGCCATGATACTGAAGCGGCCCGTACGCTTTCAGCGACTCCGCAATCACCTTCAGTGGCTCCACCCACTGCGAGAAGATGATCGCTTTCCGCCCGTTCGCCGCCACTTCTTCCATGTCGTGCATTAGCTGTTCGAGCTTCGCACTTTCGCCGGTCAGCGGGTCGAAGTTGCAAATCTGCTTCAAGCGCATCACCAACTGAAACACGTGCTGCACGCTGATCGTGTCGCCGAGTTCGTTGAGGTGAATAATGCCATCGTTTTCGGCACGGTCGTACGCGATTCGTTGCGCCGTCGTCAGATCGACTTCGACGTCTTTAATCATCTTCGGCGGCATGTCCGATTGCACATCGTCCTTGGTGCGGCGCAAAATGCAATCGCTCGTTAAGGAAGCAATCTGCCGCGGCGGGCAGTCTTGCGGCACGCGGCCCGGATCGACGAACGAGAAGATATTCACGAGGTCGTCGGCGTGGTTTTCAATCGGCGTGCCGGTCATCGCCCAGCTTCGCGTTCGTCGGATACTCGTCACCACGTTCGCCGTCTTCGACCCGCGATTCTTGATCCGCTGCGCTTCGTCGAGAACGACCAGATCGAATGCGACTCGCTTATCCGCAAGGATCTCCGCATCGCGGGTGAGCGTTTCGTAGTTGATTAATTTCAGCGGGCAGTTCGATACGAGCCAGACGCGCCGGCGATCGTCCGCATCGCCGTCGAAGACCTCGAACGGCAAGTCGGGTGCCCACAGTTTCAGTTCCCGCGCCCAATTATGCACGAGCGGCTTCGGCATCACGATCAGCGCCTTCGCGACCATCCCTTGATGGTACAACAACCGCAGTGCGAGGATCGCCTGCGCGGTTTTGCCGAGGCCCATCTCGTCGGCTAACAGGGCCGCATGTCGCGGCATCAGGAAGGCGATGCCTTCGAGCTGATACGGAAATGGCTCGAACGGCACTTCGAGTTGCCGACCGTTGAACAGACCGTCGAGCGGCGGCTGCAACAGGTACAGCAAGCGATCTTTAATCAGCACGTGATCGGCGGTCGGGCCGGTGCGGATGCGTGGCTTCAACCCATCGGGCATCGGCTGGCCATCGGGCAACGTCGGCAAATCGACGACGCGACGACCGACCGGACGCACCGATACGGGGTTCGCATTCGCGGCACGTGGGGCGTATTCGATCGGCGGCGACGGGAACCTCCAACCTTCGGTTGTAACGGTCAGGTCGAGTTTGCCGATGGTTTTGACGAACGGCGACTGCGCGAGAAGCCGCGTTTCCCGCACATTCGCGGTCAGCGGTTCGTCGAATTGCGGCGGCAAGATGTACGAAGGCGTGAGGTCCAGATCGATCGCAATTGTCGTGAATTCGGCGAGTTGCGGGGGCAACCAGCCGAAATTCAGCGGCAAACCGGGTGTCGGGATCTCAGGCGGCACGGTTGGCAACCCCCAGTTTCCGGGCCTCGGCCACCGCTTCGCGAATCCGCGTGAACGGCTCCGTCAGATCGACCGCTTGATCGATCTGGTTGAGCAGGTCTTCGATCGTCGCACGATCGTGCGCAAATGCAGCAGAAAACAGCATCGGCGACGACGACCGCGCGTGGGTGATCGTTAGCGCATCCCCTGGCGTGTCACCCGGCAACGCGATGACCGGGATATCCATCCGCGACCGTAGCGGCAACATCGACGGATGATCTGCAATAATCAGCGACGGTTGCGCCGTGGCCTTCTCGACTAGCGTTTTGCCGATGAGGTCCGCGAAAATGTACTCGTTGAGCGTGGCACCATAGAGGATCTGTTGGACGCGGTTAGGCTGAACGGCGGTCGTCATGCGAAATTCGAGCGGTCGCCCCCAGGCGTTCGTCACCAGGTAGCCGCCGTAATAACCCCCAGGATCCTGGACGACGGTCAGAAAGCCAAGTACGAACGCATTCGGAGCAATCGGGCGGTCACTCACGGTTGTCGAACCCCTGGTGCAATCGTGGTGCAAACCGAACGCGGAGGAGCCGCACCCAGTCATTCCCTCCATCGGAAAGATAAGGTTCCGGACATCATTGCAGAAGGGGGTTCGTAGCACGGGGGCGAAACCCGACCGAGTGCCAGCCGACAAGAGCGTCCTAAACCGACCAAGTTACCCTGTCGGATTGCGGACGCCGTGAGAGTCAATCCGACGAGGCATTTTGTGCGGTTGACGCAACCCACTTCGACACGACATCGATGTATTCTTGCCACAACTCCGGGAAGCAGTTGACACTCGGTATGTGGTTGACTTCGAGCAGATACGGACCACTTGCGGAAACGATTTAGTCGTTCGCGATAATATCCAGGCCCATTCCACGCTGGATGGCCTGCGTATCGGCAACCAACTCCAGATCGACAGGCATAAACGATGCACCTTCACCATGCACAGACTTAAACCCCGTTCAGCCAGAAAACTGGAGTTTCTCCGACTTTTTTGTGATACATTAATTTATCGATTCCTTCGGTTACCCTTCGGTTTGAATCGGACGGGGAACGGGCGATTTGTGACGTCATCATCAAAAAGGAAACCGGCAAGTCGGAGAAACTGCGTCGAGCGACGATCTTGCTCAAGGCCGATGTCGACGGGCCAGCGTGGGGTGGCACTCAGATCAGCGAGGCGGTTGGTTGTCGGACGCGGACAGCCGAGAACGTGCGGCAAGCCTTCATACTCGAAGGCTTTGAAGGGGCATTGGTACACAAGAAGCGGGCAACATCGCCGACGCCGAAGTGGCTCGACGGCTCCGGCGCCACGAAGTCGTCCAACTACTGGACATCCGCTACATTGGCGTAGCGCTTTCCGCTTTTATGTAAGCGGAGCCGGATCAGTGGCCGATACTCGGCGCGGATGCATTACTGAGAATCGCCGACGCGCCGGTGAACAACCACAAGCGATTTTTGCTCAGTGATTGCCTGCAAGCGTACCTGACGCTCGACGAAGCGGGGCGAGAACTGTACGAGCGAATGACCAAGGCTGAACCCTATTCGAGGATTGAAGCGATGAACAAGACACCGTACGACCACGGCATGGAACGAGGCATTGAACGAGGCATTGAACAAGGCCGTGAGGAAGGCAAGGAAAATGCGATGCGGAATGCCGCGATCGCCTTGCTAGAAAGCAAGTATCGCGCGGTACCCAAGCCATACCTCGAGCGAATTGGGACGCTCGGCTATGACGAGTTGCTATCGCTAGTGGTTCGCATCCCAAATTCCACGTCGATGGAATCGCTGTTTCCTTCGGCCCCTCACGCATGATGCCGTCTGTCGTTCCGGAGTCTTGTGCGGGTGTCGCTTCGCTCATATCATTTCCTGAAGCGTTAATACGGATGGTTTTCGTCGTCGTATGCCAGGTGCGGGGGCGATGGATGGTTAAGGTCGAAGCCCGGTTGGTTGCGGCGGCTGCGGGTGCGCCACCGATCTGGGTTCACATGCTCGAACGCGACTCGAAAGCCACACTCGCTCGGATTGCGGGCACGGACGATGGCCAAGGCGGTCTCACAACTTGGGGTCTCGCGGTACCGGGGGTTCCAGAGTTAGAATCGCGAAACCTGAGTTCGCGCGGCTGGCACGCTTCGTTCCACTGGGATGGCACTCACCTCACCATTACACGGCGAATGATTCCGCCGACGACCAACGGCTTGCTCACTGCCGATGGCAAAGCCGCCCCCGATGAAATTCGCTTAAAACCTGGCGAATCGTTCCGGATCGCACGCTTCCTTTTCACCGCCGTGGCCGCGCACCCGTTAACGAACGAGTGGGACGCGTCAATTCCGCCCGAATTGACGGCCCCACTTAAGCCGCGTGGCCGCGAGGGCAATCGTGCGACAGAAGTCGTGCGTTCCGAAGAAGAAGTCCTAAAAACGCTGCTCGTCGATTCGGACCGCGTGATTGCGGGATTGCTCGATATAGTAGACCGTTTTGATCCCGCCACGTCGTCGGAAAAGCTCGATGATCTGTTCCGACAAGCGGTGCGTCGTGCGGTGCCGTGCGATGGCGCGGCGGCCGATGTCGTCGATGTTCCGCCGATGGGAGCGGGCGATCCGAAGCCGCGCGGCAAAGAGATTATCCCACGATTTAGTCGTACGTTCGTCCGCGATGCGATTGCGAAAGTCGGCCCCACCGGCGGCGTTTTAGCGGGCGTGTGGCGTAACGATAACGCCTCGATCGTCCGACCGCCCGGCCTCAGCACGACGGGAATGATGTCCACCACTTCGATGCCGGGTTGGGCGGTCTGTGCCCCCGTGCCATCGCGAAATCCCAGTGAAGATGCCATCGTTCTGTACGTGTCCGCACCACTCGTGGACCCATCCCGCGCCATCGACCCTGCTACCGATCCGGGCATCGCGCAGGCGCAAAAAGTGGTGCTGTTGTTCGCGAAATTGTATGCCGCGCTGAACCGAGTCACCCGCGACGATGCCCGTTACCGCGAGATGCGCCGGTTCCTGCCGGGGCCGGTTCGCGGCCTCATGAATCGCCCCGATTACGCGCAGAAACTCGCGCCGCGAAAACTCGATGTCACGGTGATTTTCTGCGACTTGCGCGGCTCGTGTGGGGTTGCCGACGAAGGCAAGAACGACCTGAAATCCCAGTGGGATAACGTCTTCAAGGAAGCGCTCGAGCAGATGAGCCAGGCCATCGTCGATAACGATGGCGTGATCGGCGGATTCATCGGCGATGCGGTGATGGGCTTCTGGGGCTGGCCAGACGAGCTAGCCCCCGCGAGCCAGGTTCGGCAGGCGGCACGGGCCGCACTCGCGATTCGCCGCAACTTCGACCGACTTCGCAAGAAGCCGAATTCGCTTCTCGCCAAGCTGCGCATCGGTATCGGCCTGACGCACGGCCCCGCGCTCGTCGGAAAGCTCGGCAACTACGACATGGACAAGATCGATGTCTTCGGCCCGACCGTGAACCGAGCCGCACGCCTTGAGGGGCTGACCAAGCGGTTCGGCGTCGAAGTCCTCGTCGATGAGTTTGTAGCGAAGGAACTCGGTGACGGTCGCGCCGCCGGTGGTCGTCTGCGCCGCGTTGCCCGCATCGCACCGGCCGGCATGGATGTGCCGTTCGACATTCACGAACTGCTGCCACCCGAAACCGATGGCAACCCCGGCGCGACGGCGTGGATGTGCAACCAGTTCGCACAAGCTTTACGTGAATTCGAGGCCGGTTGGTGGGAAAACGCCCGCTTGCAACTCGAACCGATACTCGCGCAAGACGATGGCCCGAGCCAGTTCTTGACGACGCGGATCGATGGCCACTCGACGCCACCCGAGGACGCCAAACCCGACGCCGCCGGGTACTCGTTCGTGAAAGACGCAAGCGGCGTGTGGTATATCCGGTCGAACGAAAAGTGACGTCACATTTGCCGAAAATGTACACGTTCGCGACACGGGCGCGAGTTTGACTTACGTCACATCGCCTCCGATTTTTTGACTTCGCGAAATCGTGTAGGTACACTTAAATAATCACAGAATATACACACAATTTGTTTGACTCCCGCCTGTGGTACAATTACCATCCTCAATATGATTGCTACTCGCTTCGCACCGCTCGAAATGGGTAAGACATTCGCACGGCACAGGATCGCAGAGCTGCCGGA
>Ga0105048_10018934_pt1 | contig 10567 bp, 10 predicted proteins | sample MAT05_FD_78382 | JGI IMG/M metagenome (GOLD analysis project Ga0105048, IMG submission 78382) | Freshwater microbial communities from Lake Fryxell liftoff mats and glacier meltwater in Antarctica - MAT-05 | ecosystem: Environmental > Aquatic > Freshwater > Ice > Liftoff microbial mat | place...
ATCTCGCCTGGCTGCGTTGCGCCGCCTCGACAGACGCAGAGTATGCCGTCGGACGGCGCGCCTTGCCAGACGAGCGCCTCGACACCCGCAACCCATCAACTTCACTGTGCAGAGCTACTAGAGTAGCACGGTGATCCCGCCTCGATTTCGCGCTACGTTCCCCGCATGCGTCTTCACCTGGCCGCGCTCGTCTTCGTCCTCGCCGCTTGTGGCGGAGACGCGAGCTCCAACGCCGACGCATCCGTGGCGGATGACGCCGCGGCCGACGCTTCGGTGGACCTGTGCTGCCCGGTCCAGTTTTCGCCACCGACGCGCTGCGGCTGCTTGAAGATCGGCGGCAAGACACCGTCCAACGGGATGTGTCCCGAGCGCTGCAACGTGAACCAGGCCGACATCCCGGCGCCCGTCACCGAGGACGGCTGCTTCATCCTCAACATCCCCCCCAACAGCGTGTGCGAGTAGTCGATGGTCGCTGAACCGCAGCTGCACGTGCTGGTGATCGACGACGACGAGGACGTCCGCCAGCTCCTGGTCGAGATCCTGCTCCCCGACGAGCACCAGATCTTCGCGGTAGGATCCGCCGAGGAGGGCCTGCAGCTCCTCCCGTACCACACGTTCCACGTTGCTTTTCTCGATCAAAACTTGCCCGGAATGGAGGGCCTGGTGCTCGGCGAGTTCCTGCAGAAGAACAACCCGGACATGAAGGTCGCGCTCGTGACGGGCAACGACGACCCGCGCCTGCCGCGGCTCGGCGAGAAGCTCGGCATCAAGTTCATCGCCAAGCCGTTCGAGGTGCGCAGCATCCTCGACGTGATCGACGAGTACCGCCACGCGACGCTCGAATCGACCGATCTGATGCCGCTGCGCGCCGATCGCCACCCCACCCTCGGCGACCACCGCGCCAGCTTCGGCACCGCGTTCGGCGATCTCAACGTGCCCGATCGGCTGCAGGAGAAGATGATCCGCGCCGTACGATCGATCCTGACCGAGCTGCGCACGCAGCGCCGCTACGACGAGCGCGAGCGCGTGCAAGCGTATGCCGGCCTGGTCGCGATGACCGTGCTCGGCATCGACCCGCCGAAGCTGCCGAGCGGCCTGACGCTGTTCGAGGAGTACGACGCGATCATGGTGCGCCACGGCCTGGCGCGCGCGTTCAGCGACGACCCGGACGAGTGACTAAAGGCGCATCAGGGCGGCGCCCCAGTGCAGTCCGGATCCGAGCGCCAGGAAGCACAGGAGCTGGCCCTTCTTTACCTTGTCGGCGCGCAGGAGCTCGTCCATCAGGATGCCGATCGTCGCGCTCGACGTGTTGCCGAAGCGGGCGATGTTGGAGGGCACCTTCTCCTTGGGCACATCCAGCGCCTCGAGCACGGCCTGGTTGATGCGGTCATTGGCCTGGTGAGCGATGAACCAGTCGATCTGCGAGAGGTCGACGTCGTGTCGCTTGCACAGCGAGCGGACCACCTGGGGGAGCTTGGTGACGGCGTTCTTGAAGAGCTCTTTCCCGTCCATGCTGGGGATGTGCAGCTCGCCGTCGAACATCTCCTTCGACCAGTACGGGCGCCGACGGAAGCCGCCGCCTTCGATGTAGATCTGCTTCGCTGCGCGGCCGTCGCTGTGCACCTCGCTGCCGATGAGGCCGTGGCCCTCCGGCGAACGGCGCATGACCAGCGCGCTGGCGCCGTCACCGAAGAGGATCGCGAGCGAGCGGTGGCGGGTGGCGCGATCGTAGTCGACCGGATCGATCTCGCGATCGGCCTTGCCCTCGACGACGTCCCAGTCCTTCCACGGCATGAAGCCGGCGTGCGCCTCGGCGCCGACGACGAGGATGTTGTGCGCGGCGTCGGTCGCGATCAGACCGTCGGCGACCTGGAACGCGAACGGGATCGAGCAGCACTGCTGGCGCAGATCGAGCGCCGGCACGCCGGGGATGCCGAGCTTCGCGCCGAGCAACCCGCCCGATCCGGGGAAGAGATGATCCGGCGTCATCGTCGAGAAGAGGATGTAGTCGATGTCGCTCGGCGAGAGCTTGGCCGACGCGATCGCGCGCTTGCACGCCTCGACCGCGAGATCGCTCGCGCCGACGCCTTCCGGCGCGAAGTGCCGCTGGAGGATACCGGTGCGCTTGAAGATCCACGCATCGTCGGTGTCCATCACCTTGGCGAGCTGGGCATTCGTGACGGGCTCGCCCGGCACGTAGTAGCCCGAACCCACGATCGTGACGCCTGGCATCGTTCGCGTCCGCTAATCGAACGGAGCGCGAGACGCCAGCGCGATCGCGTTTTGTGCGTGAATCTGCGTGCTGCAGAAACTTCGGACGCGATGGTATTCTCCGGCCGTGTGGCGCCATGCTTCCCGCGCCGCGTGCGCGCTCTCACCGAGATGTGCTTTGTCCGCTGATCAGATCGCACTTCCGGCGGAGAGGACTGCGCAGTCGCTTTTGTCGCCCGTCGCGCCCCGTGACGTGCCCGTGACAATTCAACGAGGGCTTCTGCGACGCGATCGCGCGGGTCGGTCTGCATGACGCTGCGTGTGCTGCACCTGGTGTCGGTGGCGACGATGACCGGTCCCGCGGATCCCGCGCTCGCGCTGGCCTCGGCGCAGCGGCGGCGCCTCGGCTACGACGCGCGCATCGCCTATGACCAGATGCGCGCCGGCGACATGGCCAAACGCGTGGTGCAGTACGACGTGCCGGTCGTGGCGGAGCTCTCGCTCTGCACCAAGGGCGGCCTGGTGCGCGCGGTCCGCGATCGCAGCTACCTCGCCGAGATCGCGCCGCGGTTCGACGTGATCCACGCGCACTCCACCCACGATCACGGCATCGCCGCGCTGGTGGGACGCGATCCTGCGCGCCTGCTGGTGCGATCGATCCATCACCCGCGATCGGCGGCGCGCCGCGTCGGTCAGAAGCTGATCTTCGATCGCACCGACGGGTTCTTCGTTCCCGCGCACGCGCACCTCGACCGCGTGCTGGAGAGCTATCCGTCGGTCCCGCGCGATCGCGTGGAGGTGGTGCCGGGCGCGGTCGACCCCGATATTTTCCGCCCTGGGCTCGACGGCCGCGCGTTCCGGCGATCGGTCGGCATCCCCGAGTCGGCGTTCGTAGTCGGCATGATCGCGCGCTTTCAGCCAGGGCGGCGGCAGCCGCTGCTCATCGATGCGCTGGCCCGCGCGCGCCGCGAGTCGGGCCTCGATCTGTGGCTCGCATTGATGGGGAAGGGCGAGACGCAGGCGGAGATCGAGGCGGAGATCGCCGCGCGCGAGCTCGGCGCCGTGTCGCGGCTCTACGGCTTCCGCGACGCCGATCTGCCCGAGGCGATCGCGAGCTGCGACGTGACCGTGCTGCTCAAGGAGGGGAGTGACGCCGGCTGCCGCGCGGTGCTGCAGTCGCTCGCCTGCGCGGTGCCGGTGATCGGCGCGCGCTTCCCGGCGATCGGCGACGCGGTGACCGACGACGTGGGCATGCTCGTCGGCGGCGAAGATGTGGAAGAGCTCGCGCACGCGATCGTATCCCTCGCTCGCCAGAACATCGCGGAAATGGGCGCCCGCGGCCGCGCACGCGTGCTCGAGCGCTACACCGAAGCCGGCCGGGTCGATCGCGTCCACGCCGCGTATCAGCGGTGGATCAAGCCTTCTTGACGGCCTTGGCGCCGACCCGCTGCTCGGCCCAGGGATCACCGAGCTCTGCGGCGAGCTCGCGCGGCCGTGCGTCCGGGAAGCGCTGCATCTCCCAGAGGCGGACGTACTTCTGGAACGTCCCCGCCGCCTGCAGGCCCGCCATCGTGATGCCGAGCGCGCCGTCGAGGATCCCGCCGTGCAGCAGGTACGAGCGCAAGAAGCGCCCCAGCGTGTGGCTGGCGATCGCGCCCATTCCCGAACGGTGGCCGCGGGCAAAGGCGTCGCGCGCAAAGGCCTCGGCGTAGATGTTCGACTTCTCGAGGTAGTCGCGGATCGAGTCGAAGGAGAAGTGATCGACGTGCCCGGCGAGATCGGCGGTCGCGCCGTCCACCGTGATGCGATCGTGCACCGAGCTCGTGTCCCAGCGGGCCCGCTGGCGATCGATCAGGCGCACGTGCCGATCGGGGTAGAAGCCGCAGCTCTTGATCCAGGCGTCGCGCAGGTGGTTGCGAAACGGCATGCGAAAGGCCGCGACGCCGGCCGGCCAGCCGCGCTCGCGCATCCCGGCGATCTCGTCGCGGAGCTCGGCGGTCACGATCTCGTCGGCGTCGATGTTGAGCACCCAGGGATGGTGCGCCTCGGTGCGGCCGTGATCCTTCTGGTCGTTCCAGCTCACGAAGGGCCGGACCACCAGGCGAGCGCCGCTCGCGGTCACGAGGTCCTGCGTGCCGTCGGTCGAGCCCGAGTCGATGACGACGATCTCGTCGCAAAACGCCAGCGATCGCAGGCAGTCGCCGATGCGCTTCGCCTCGTCGAGGCAGATCACCATCCCGGTGACGCCCTGAGTGGTCGACCCCACGAGACGGAGTTAGCATAGCGCGACGTGCTGCGCATCGCGCTGTTGAGCCGCCGCTGGAGCGTGCGCGCGGGCAACGAGAAGGTCGCGGTGGAGCTGGCGCGCCAGATGACCGCGCGCGGGCACGCCATCACGGTCTACGCCAGTCGCGTGGATGGCTCGGCCGGCGAGGTCGCGCCCGTCGTGCGCCTGCCGGGCGTGAGCTTCGATCCGAAGCTGGCGATGCTGAGCTACGCCTGGACCACGAAGCGGCTGGTCGAGCGCCTGCGGGCCGAGCGCGCCACCGACGTGGTGATCGGCTTCGGGCACAGCGTGGTCCACGACGTCTACCGGCTCGGCGGCGGCACCCACGCGGCTTTCCTCGAAGCCGCGAAGGACCACCCCGAGGCGCGTGGCGGGCCGGTGCTCGATCGTCTGGCGCTCGCGTACGAGAAGAAGCGCTTCTCGCCCGAGGCCTCGCCGCTGCTCGTCGCGCCGAGCCGCGAGGTGGCGCGCGAGCTCGAGCGCTACTACGCGGTGACGCCCGATCGGATCCGCATTGTGTGGAACGGCATCGATCTCGAGCGCTTCTCCCCTGTCCCCGAGGGGCACGCGGACGTGCAGGCTGCGCACGCCGAGCGAGCCCGCGTTCGCGCCGCCTGGGGGGTGTCCATCGATCGCGCGGTAGCGCTGTTCGTGGGCCAGGATCCCGGCCGAAAAGGCCTCCCTGCCGCGCTCGAGGTCGCGCGCCGGCTCCATCTGCACCTGGTTTACGTGGGCCGCGCGCCCCGACCGCGAGACCTCTCGGCCCCAGTGACATGGGACGGAGAGCGCAGCGACGTCGAAGCTTGCTACCGTTCGGCCGACGTGTTGCTCGCACCCAGCCGCTACGATCCGTTCGGAGGTGTGGTCCTCGAGGCGCTCGCGAGCGGCTGCTTGCCGGTGGCCACGCGGCGCATCGGTGCGACCGAGCGCATGCAGGGCACGCCGCTCGACGCGCTGCTGGTGGACGATCCCGATGACCTCGAGGGGCTGGTCCGCGCGGCCTCGCTCGCGCTCGATCCGGGCCGAAAAGAAGCGTTGCGCGCCGAGGCCCATCGCGTGACGCGCGACGCGGGCCGCGACGCGTGGGGCAGCGCGATGGAGGCGGTGCTCGAGGAGGGCGCGCGCCAGTGGAGAGCGCGGGCGTGAGGATCGCTCCGCTCGCCGCGCTGGCGCTGCTGGCCTGCTCCGATCCGGCCGGCCCCGGCATCCGCATGGACGCTGCGCGCTCGACCTCGTTCTGGGACGCGCCGTTTCCGTCGAACGATCTGCTGAAGGACGGGCGCGTCGACATCTCCGGTTTTCCCAACCCCGGCCGGATCGACCTCGTGCGCCGCGGGGTCGATCTCCTCGGACGCGACGCGCACGGCTTCGGGCTCGCCTCGGGCGTGTTTTTCGCCGCCGATGTCGCGCTCGATCCGAGCAGCGTGAACGCTGATTCGGTGCGCCTGCTCGACGCCGCGACCGGCGAGGCGCACCGGGCCGACCTGTTCTACGCCGAGGATGGCGGGCCGTTCGGGACCCCGCACATGATCGTGCTTCTGCCCGAGAACGGCGCGCCGCTCGCGCCCGCGACGACCTACGTCGCGATCGTCTCGCGCGACGTGCACACTGCGGAAGGCGAGCCGCTGGCGGTCGCGCGCAGCGAGATGCCCGACACGATCGGCGTCGATCCCGACACCGTCGCCGGCTTCACCGTCTTTCGCACCGACGACCCGCTCGGCGCGTTCGACGCGGTGCTCGCCCGCGGGCGAGCGCGCCTGAGCGCGGCGGCGCCGGTGGTCGTGCAGAGCGAGATCTTCCCCGATTATTGCGTGTTTTCAGGCGAGATCACGCTGCCCGATTTCCAGGAAGGCGAGCTCCCGTACACCGAGGACGGCGGCGCGTGGTCCGCCGGCGATGCCGCTCCGAAGCAAGCGCGCTCGCGTTTGGTGGTGACGATCCCGCGCCGCGGTCGCGCCGCGTATCCGGCCGCGGTGTTCATCCGCACCGGCGGCGGCGGCGATCGCCCGCTCGTCGATCGCGGCCTGCACGCGATCGCGCACGGCCCGGCGATCGAGCCTGGCTCGGGCCCCGCGCTGGAGCTCGCGCGGGTGGGTTATGCGGGCGTCAGCGTCGATGGACCGCACGGCGGTCCGCGCAACCCGAGCGGCGCGGACGAGCAGTTCTTGATGTTCAACTTCCAGAACCCGGCGGCGCTGCGCGACAACGTGCGGCAGTCGGCGCTGGAGATCGCGCTCTTGCCCGCGCTGCTCGAGCGCCTCGAGGTCGACACGTCGAGCTGTCCGGGCGCTCTTCCGCGCGCGCGGATCGACACCTCGCGCCTCGCGCTGATCGGCCACTCGATGGGCGCCACGATCGCGCCGCTCGCCGCGTACGGTGCGCCCGAGTATCGCGCGCTGATCATGAGCGGCGCGGGCGCGAGCTGGATCGAGAACCTGCTGCACAAGCTCAAGCCGCTGAGCGTGAAGGTCTTGGCCGAGGCGCTGATCGGCTACACCGATCGCGGCGCGCAGCTGGCGTACTCCGATCCGGTGCTCTCGCTGGTCCAGTGGGCGATCGAGCCGGCGGATCCGCTGGTGTTCGCGCCGGCGCTGGTGAAGCGCGGCCGCCCGCATGTCCTGATGTTCCAGGGCATCGTCGATCACTACATCATGCCGCCGATCGCCACCGCGCTCTCGGTCGCGCTCCGGCTCGATCACGGCGGGCCCATCCTCGATCGCGAGGTCCCCGAGCTCGCCGCGTTCGACTCGCTCGCCGAGCGCCTCCAGATCGCCGGGCTAGAGAGCGTCCGGCTCCCTGCGCGCGCCAATCGCTCCGGCCTCACCGCGCTCGTGGTGCAGACGCCCGAGGACGGGCTCGAAGATGGCCACGAGGTCCTCTTCCAGACCGAGCTCCCGAAGCGGCAGTATCGCTGCTTCCTCGCGACGCTCGCGGCGACGAGCACTGGCGCTCCGCCGCTGGTGATCGGCGCCGACGACATGTGCCCACTCGGGCCCTGAGGGCCCTGACTTGACGGTGGCCCAAGGGCCGGGGGACCGTCGTCGGGTCGTGCGTTCATTGCTGCTCTGCGCGCTCGCGCTCGCCGCCTCGGCCTGCAAGTTCGAACCGCCTGCGCTGGCCGTCGTTCAGCCCACGCCTGCTGTCCTCGGCGCCGCGTGCATGAGCGATCAGGGCTGCGCGAGCGCCATCTGCGGCGCGCGTCAGGTCTGCGACGAGTGCCGCGTCTCTTTGACTTGCGGCGCGGATCGCGCGTGCGACGACACCGGCCGTTGCGTCGACGTCCAGGTGACGGGCCAGCACCGCCACGTCCCCGCGATCGGCGCGCGCAGCACCAACGGCGTCCACACGCACGTCGGTCGAGTCGGCGTCGCTGCGGTGACGTCGTCGAGGGAGCTCCGATGAACAGTCTTGCATCCGCCGCGCTGCTCGCGCTCCTGGCCGGACCGGCGTACGCCGATGTCCCGGCGACCATGGTCGCGCAAGGCTGGTTTTACCGTGCCGATGGCACACCCGAGCAAGGCGCCTTGCAGGTCAGCTTCGCGATCTACCGCGCGCCGACGGGCGGAGCCGCGGTGTGGAGCGAGACGCTCTCGCTCATGCCCGACGAGCGCGGCTACTACTCGGTGCTGCTCGGGCGCACGAGCTCGCTCACGCCGGGGCTGTTCGATGGCGCCGAGGCGTGGGTCGGCATCCAGATCGCCGGCGAGAGCGAGCTCGTCCCGCGCGAGACGCTGGCGAGCGTGCCGTACGCGATGCACGCGGCAGTGGCGGGCACGGTCGTGGTCGGTGGGCAGCCGGTCATCGATCCGGACACCGGCGAATGGCTCGGACCGGAGGGCCCGGGTCAAGTCGGTCCGGCGGGCCCGATCGGCGCGATGGGCGTCGCGGGTCCCGAGGGTCCGGCGGGCCCGATGGGCGCTCCCGGTGCGCAAGGCCTCGAGGGCCCCGCCGGACCGGCCGGGCCCGCGGGTGGTCCGGTCGGTCCGCGGGGTCCGGTCGGTCCGATCGGCCCGGAGGGTCCCGCAGGCATCGCCGGTCCGATCGGCCCGCAAGGCGTCGCCGGTGCGGTCGGCCCGATCGGTCCGCAGGGCGTCGTGGGGCCGCAGGGCGCGGAGGGTCCGACGGGTTCGGCCGGCGCGATCGGTCCGCAGGGCGCCGCGGGCGCGCCCGGTCCGACCGGCGCCACGGGTGCAACGGGCGCGATCGGCCCGCAAGCCCCCGCAGGCCCCGCAGGCCCCGCAGGCCCCGCAGGCCCCGCAGGCCCGACGGGAGCGACGGGAGCGACGGGAGCGACCGGTGCCACCGGGGCGACGGGCGCTACCGGATCCACAGGCCCGCGCGGCCCGGTCGGCCCTTCGAACGTGCAGTTTTACCTCGCGAGCGAGAGCGGCAACTACAACAACCCGCCCCCCGCCGGCGTCGAGATCGTCAACCAGACGTCCCGCAGCCGCGTCGAGCTGACCAACTACACCGAGGTGCGCGTGCAGTTCGCCACGAACCAGATCAGCGCGGTGGTCGGCATTCGCATCGACTACTCGACTGACAACGGGCTCAGCTTCTCCCCGCTGGTGAGCGGTTTCGTCCCGGCGGTCGCCCTCCCGAACATGAACGTCGTGAGCGCGTACGTCGGGCTCCCCAACACCGCGCGCGCGGAGGTCCTGGTGCGCGCCGTGGTCCTCGGCAACAGCAACGTCGACCCGACCGTCCGGTACGTCCGTCTCGACGCGAGGTGACCGATCTTCGTCCGACCCCGCGGGCCGAGGAAGCCCTAGACCCAAAGTGTAGAGTTGAACTACACACTTTGGATGCGCCGGATCCCGCTGCTCCCGCTCCTCGTCGCCGCGGCCTGCGCTGTGGACCCGATCGCGCCCATCGAGACGCCTGACGCGGGTGTGCCCTCCGCCGCGGATGACGCCGCGTCCCCGCCCAGCGACGACGCTGCGGTCGCGCCCGCCGCCCCGGATGCCGCGGAGACGTTCGCTGACGCCGCCGCGCCCGACGCCGCGACGTTCGCCGACGCCGCCGAGGCGCTCGCCGATGCCGAGCCCGCGCGCAGCGACGCGACGCCTACCACGATCGGCGAGACCTGCTTCGGCGCGATCTACGATCCGGCCGCGCGCGGTCCGAGCTACGACCAGTTCCATCCCACGATCGGCGCGCACTGCCAGGGCACCAACCACCAGGACATCACCGACATCGAGCGCGTGGTGTTCCTCGGCGACTCGGTCACCGTCGGCACGCCGCCGACGCAGAGCGGCGACTTCTATCGCAACCGCCTCGCCGAGCGACTCGCCACGCGCTTCAACCTCGAAGCGCCGGCGTTCGGATGGCGCGCCGTGAACTTGATCGACGGCGTCTCCTACGATCGCGACAGCGGCGACTTCTCGACCTGCGCGAAGTGGGGCGCGCGCACCGACGATCTCCTCGGGCCGGGCAAGCAGCTCGAGCAGTGCTTCCCGGACGCGGCTTCGTTCGACAAGCGCACGCTCGTGATCATGACGATGGGCGGCAACGACATCGCCAGCCTCACGAAGGAAGGCGCCACGAGCCACATGCCGCTGCGCACCTATGCCGAGCTGCAGCAGCAGACCGAGCAGTTCGTCCAGTACATGCGCGACACGATGATCTGGATGAAGACGCCGGGCCGCTTCCCGAACGGTGTGTTCGTGATCTTCGCCAACCCGCCCGAGTTCACCGACGGCACCGGGCGCATCGAGTCGTGCGGGCTCTCGTCGATCGCCGGCTTCAACGACCCGTGGCCCAACCCGGCGGACCTCGAGACGCTGGTGGTGTGGGCGCTCGAGCAATACATGTCGATCGCGGTCGACACCCAGACCGACATGGTCTGGATGCTGGAGAGCTTCTGTGGGCACGGCTACGTCGCCACGGGCGCCAACGCCGACGTCAACAACCGCTGCTATCGCGGGCCGATGACCGAGCGCTGGTTCGATCTGACCTGCATCCACCCCAACCCGACCGGGCACGGCGTCCTCGCCGACATGTTCATGGCCGTCGTCGAGGAGTGACTTGATCTGACGTCCGGCCTGCGGTTTGCTCGGCATCGACACG
>Ga0105048_10018935_pt1 | contig 10566 bp, 10 predicted proteins | sample MAT05_FD_78382 | JGI IMG/M metagenome (GOLD analysis project Ga0105048, IMG submission 78382) | Freshwater microbial communities from Lake Fryxell liftoff mats and glacier meltwater in Antarctica - MAT-05 | ecosystem: Environmental > Aquatic > Freshwater > Ice > Liftoff microbial mat | place...
CGTCGAACGCATCTCGTACGGCCACGCGATCCTGGGCACCTACACGTCGGCCGCCGGCGGCACCGTCATCACGTCCGGCAGCACCGACTGGGCCCACGGCCTCGCCGGTCGCGATGAACAAGTCGAGCAGATCACGAAGAACATCCTCGCCCGCCTCGGCTAGCTCGTCTGTATCACTTTGACCCGCTCGTGCGTCGAGGGGTACATGCACACAGGGAAGACTGCCGCCATGCCATCGGCCGACGTGGGGTTCCCTGACTTCTATCGCGCCGAACTGGCCGGGCAGGTGCGGCGGGCATTCCTCATGCTGGGGGACAACGAGCAGGCGAACGATGTCGTCAGCGAAGCAATGGCCGGCGTGTACCGCAACTGGGGCGCGCTGGACACGCCCGGCGCCTACCTGAATCGTGCGGTGCTGAACGGTTGTCGCGACGTGGGCCGCCGGCGGGCCTCGTCGCGACGGTTGCTGCAGCGGATGACTCCGGTCGACGCGCCCGCCGCCACGAATGACGTGCTCACCGACGTGCTGGCGGCCTTGCCGTTCAACCATCGCGCGGCGGTGGTGCTGCGCTACTACGCCGGCTACACGACCGGCGAGATCGCCGACGCGCTCGACTGCGCGCCTGGCTCTGTTGGTCCTTGGATCGAACGCGGTCTGGCCGCGATGAGAAAGGTGTTGTGATGGACGACTTCGAGACACGAGTGGCCGGACTGCTGCGCGAACGCGCTGAGGCCGCGCGACCGTTTGACGCACTGGATTCGGTGATCGATCCGCTCGACATGCCGACCCGCCGAGAGGGCGGTGAACGCCGTCCGTGGAGCGTGTTGCTGGCAGCGGCGGCTGCCGTGCTGCTGGTCGCCGGGTTGCTCGCGCTGAACGGGCGTGACACACCCGAGTCCGCCGGTGGTGCGGGTGGCGATGGTTCGTCGCTTTTCTCGTTCGTCACCCCACAGGTGTCACTGACCGCCGACGACTTCTGGATCGAGGTGGGCGGCGAACGGTTCACGTCCGTGGGTGCCGATGTCGATGTGCACAGCGATCCAGGCGACGAGCGGTACCAGACGCTGGAGCTCACCTGGACCGAGCGAGGTACCGAGATGAGACTCTTCATCTACTTCCAGTCCGACGGCGTCAACTGGTCGTCCAACGAATTGCGTACCTACAACGGATTGGACTCGAGGGCCGATTGGGTCACCTTCACCGGCGACTACTTCACGTCGCCGCTCGGTTCTCCGTTCGTCGGCACATTCGACGAGACGGCCGTCGAGGGCGGCATCACCAGCCATCTGCACATCGCAGGCCTTCGTCTGCAGGCATTCCTCGCCTTCGGCCCGGGTGGAGTATCGGTGCCCACCACCAACACGTTGGCGCCCGCTGGCCCAGCATCGGTCGTCCCTCCGTTGGCCGCCGGCCTGCCGGACACCGGGATCAGCTGGGCCCCGGAGGACTCGCTCGCGCTCGGCATGGCCACCGAAGTCCTGGAGCACAAGTGCATGGCGGCCAAGGGTTGGGACTACCCGTTGCGAACAGCTGAGTCGTGGGCGGCGGGTGTTGGCGGCTGGCTGCCGGACGGTGTCTTGGGCATCGTGTCGCCTGCCGGGGCTCGAGCCGCCGGCTACCACACGGTCGGCGATCCGTCGTCCGACCCCTTGACGATCTTTGCCAACTCTCTCTCCGAGGTCGAGCGCAACCGCTTCTTCGACGACCTGATGCCAGTCGAGCCGACTGTGGACATCATCGGCCCCGACGGCTCGGTGCTCTCACAGCGAGCAGATGGCGGTTGCTTCGGTACCGCCGTCGCAGCCCTGAACCCGCTCTACGATTCGCAGGAAGGCCTGCGTCAGTCGTTGGACGGTGATGTGCTGCAGTCGGCTTGGACAGCGGCGGCCGCTGACCCGCTGGTGATCTCGACGCTGGCCTCGTGGAGCCAGTGCGTGCAATCGGCGGTGGGCGAAACAGCGTCGACCCCGAACGAACTGGCACGCCGCTATGCGTTCGAGGACGGCGCCCCGACGGCGCGCGAGAGGGAGGTGGCCGTCGCCGACGCCACCTGCCAGCAACAGGTTGACCTCTGGCACGTCTACAACGCGGCACTCGCCGACGCACAGCGGGCGGCGCTTGGTGACCGAGTTGCGGACTACGACGAACTCACCCGTCAGCGGGTCGAGTTCATCGCCCTGGCCCGCCAGCTGCTGGCTGACCGAGGCATCGTCGTCCCGTCCCTCGACTGACTCGTCGGACTCACCGGGGTCCGCTGGCGAAGAACGCGACAGCTTCGGCGCTGAAGTGCGGCTATACCGCACCTCAACGCCGAAGCTCGTCAGGGTCGCAGGGGCTTGCGATCCGTGGCGGCGGAACTTGCTCTCCTACCATCGGCGCATGAGCGCGACCGAGATCACCGACCCGGCTGCCCTGCGCGAGAGGTTCGTTCGGGGGCAACCCCGACTGCACTCCGGGTCATTACAACAACGAGGGTAGGCCGATGGGGCGTCGCGAGCGGCTGAACTCGAGTGGCTGTCCCGATGGCCCGGTGGCGTTCTTCAACTACATCGACCAGTGGCGCAGCGACGGTCGATTCGAGGGGTTGGATCTCTCGTCTTGACCCGATGCGCGCGCAGTTGCCGGACCGGGCTGTCGACCTGCTGCTGGTCTAGGTCGCTCGCCGGCCGCCCTTCACGCTGGGCCGGAATGTTGCACGGGCTGCGATATTCCGGCCCGGCGTCGGAGCGTCGAAAGCGTCGGAGCGTCGAAAGCGCGAGACTGCCCGCATGATCGAACGCGAACTGGATGTGGTGACAGCCGAAGGCGAGATGAAGACGTTCATCTTCCATCCGGAATTCGACGGGCCACACCCGGTGGTCCTGTACCTGATGGATGCGCCCAGTATTCGTCCGCAGCTCAAGGACATGGCCTCGCGCCTTGCCACCGCCGGCTATTACGTGATGCTGCCGTATCTCTTCTACCGCGGCGGTCCGATCCGCGAGTTCGGGATGAGCGACGAGGACATGCATGCTCGCCGCGACCTGATGGCCACGATCACGCCGACCAACATCATCAGCGACGCAGAAGCGCTGTTGGCCGTGGCCGCCGCTGACCCGGCCGCAGGCAGCGGGAAGGTGGGTGCCGTCGGCCTCTGTATGAGTGGCGGGCTCACATTGGCGCTGGCGAGAGCGATGCCCGAGCAGGTTGCTGCGGTGGCATCCATCCATGGCGCATGGATGGTGCGCGACACTCCCGACTCGCCGCATCTCGGTCTCGAGGCCGTGAAGGCTGAGGTCTACCTCGGCTGGGCTCACGAGGACCCAACAGCGCCGGCCGAGCAGCTGCACCAGCTCCGCGCAGCGATGGATGCCGGTGGAGTTCGATACCACTACGACCTCTACACCGAGGCGGTGCACGGCTACGCACCGCGCGGAACCGATCGCTACAACCGCTTCGCTTCCGAGCAGCACTGGGAGCGAGTGCATTCGATGATGCGGCGCAACCTCTGATACCTGGAGACGATCACGGGCAGCCGAGCCCGTTCAGGGTGGCGCACGGCGGGCACAACCTGGCCGGGCCGTCTGGTGTCCGCCAACTGCGGGCCTGCGGTGAGCCGCAACTGAGACATGCGTCAGCCGAGGCCGGTGCAGATGGGTAGGGCGTGTCGGTCACGGCTACGACCGTAGCTCGGCGCCATCGACATTCCTGAAGACCGCCTGAGTGGACACCCGCATCTGATGGTCAGGTGCCGCTCGTACTGTCCCCGCAACACACCTTTCCCCAAGGAGCTTGCGATGGAATCGAACGACATCACCCACTGCCCATTCAGCCGCCGAGGCTTCCTCGCCGGAGTGTCCGGTACGGCCGTGGCACTTGTCGTCAGTGGCGCGGGCGGCGGCGCACTCGGCGGTGACGTGTTGGCTGCTGGACCCGGCACCGAAACCCTCGAAGCGGAGGTGACAGCCGATCCGGCGCTCGATCTCGACATGATCCAGGGCAACGTGCTGGCCGGCTTCGGGAGTGACTTCCAGGCACTTGTGTTCGTGGCCTTCCCCACGGCAGCAACTGGTCGGAGCTGGCTGTCTGCGCTCTCGCCGTCCATCGCCTCGACCCGGCGCGTGATGGTCGGAGCTGGCGAACACACCTGGCTGAACGTTGCGTTCACCCACGTCGGCCTGGCCGCGTTGGGCACTCCACCGAACGAGCTGCGTCGGTTTCCGAACGACTTCCGTGAAGGCATGAGGCGGCGCGCCGAGATCATCGGCGACCGCGGTCGCAACGATGCGCGCACCTGGCCCGCCGAGTACCGAGCCCAGTTCCACGCTGTCGTCCTGGTGGGTGCCGCGAACGCGAACGATCTGGCCGCCGCCCTGGAGGGGCAACACCTACTCGCCGCAAACCATGGCGTGGCAGTTGCCTACGTGCAGCATGGTGCGGTGCGCGCCGACGAGCCCGGGCACGAGCACTTCGGCTTTCGTGATGGCATCTCGCAGCCCGGAATCCGCGGCTTCACCGTGGCGCAGAACCCACTGGACCCCAATCAGGGGGTGCCCGGGCAGGACCTGCTATGGCCCGGGGAGTTCGTGTTGGGTTACCCCGGCCAGCCGGGCGTCGGCGGTGGCGATGCAGCCGGCCCGATCACGCGGTCCGGTCCCGAGTGGTCTGCAAACGGCTCCTACCTCGTGATGCGTCGACTGCGCCAGGACGTGGCAGCGTTCCGGATGCTGCTCGCCGACGCAGCCGCGCGGCAGGGCGTCACGGAGGACTTGGCCGGAGCGCGGCTGGTGGGGCGCTACAAGAGCGGGGCACCGCTCTCGCTCACCGGTGAGGATCGCCGCGACCCGGGTGCCTCGGACAGGGCGCTGCTTGCGGACGATCGAATCAACAACTTCGAGTTCCAGGAGGATGATCCCGATGGTGAACTTGTGCCGCTGTCGGCGCACATTCGCAAGGTCTACCCACGCGACCAGCCCACCGATGATGGCGGCGAGGAGGACACACAGACTCATCGCATCCTGCGACGTGGCATCCCCTTCGGCGCCTCGTTGCCCGCCGGCGCAACGGCCACCGACGCAGCCGCAACAGCGTCGTTCCCGGATGATCGCGGTCTGTTGTTCATGTGCTACCAGAGCTCGATCGCGCAGCAGTTCGAGTTCACTCAGCGGCGCTGGGCCAATGATCCGGACTTTCCTCGCGACGGTGCGGGCGAAGACCCGGTCATCGGGCGTATGCAGAGCTTCGTGGTCACCACCGGCGGCGAGTACTTCTTTCAGCCCTCGATCGCCGCGTTGTTGCTGCTCTCCGCGGAGCGCACGCCCGCACCTCGAACTGCTCCGACGTCGGCACCTGCTCGTCGTCGTCGCCGTCGTCGCGAGCCAGGCGGCTGAACGGCGCAGCGATTCCGTCTCGTCCGTACATAGGGTGGCGCAATGAGAGCCGCCGTCTTCGAACAGTTCCGAGGCCCCATCGAGATCGTCGAGGTGGCGGACCCTGCTGTGGCGCCAGGTGAAGTGGTGGTGGAGGTTCTGGCGGTGGGGTTGTGTCGCAGCGACTACCACGGCTGGCACGGCACCGACCCGGACATTGCGTGCCCTCACGTCGGCGGTCACGAGTTCGTCGGCCGGGTGGTGGGGGTGGGCGAGGGCGTGCATCGGGTCCGCGAGGGGGAACGCGTTGTTGCCCCCTTCGTGTGCGGTTGCGGTTCGTGCGCGCCGTGCCTGCTCGGCCAGCACCAGGTCTGCCGTCGGCAGCAGCAGCCGGGCTTCACCCGCTGGGGTGCATTTGCGACCTACACGACCGTGCCGTTCGCCGATACGAATGCGGTGTTGGTGCCCTCGGAAGTGACCGACGAAGCCGCTGCGCTGGTCGGTTGCAGAGTGAGCACTGCCTACCGGGGTGTGATCGAACGTGGACGGCTGGCGGCCGGCGAAGTGCTGTGCGTGCACGGTTGCGGCGGTGTTGGGTTGGCGGCCATCGCGTTTGGCCACGCTGTCGGGGCGCAGGTCGTCGCCGTCGACATCTCGCCCGATGCGTTGGCGCTCGCCGTGACCCTCGGCGCCGATCTCACGCTCGATGCGTCAACCATCGACGACGTCGGCGCCGCGTTGCACGACCTGGTCGGCGGGGCACATGTCTCTGTCGATTGCCTCGGCAGCGCAGTCACCGCCGGCAACTCGATTCTGTCGCTGCGGGCCCTCGGGCGTCACGTGCAGATCGGGCTGCTCCCGACGGCAACCGCCGACCTGCCGATCTCACGGGTGATTCGTGACGAGCTGGAACTGCTGGGCGTGCATGGACTCTCGGCCTCGCGCTTCGACCAGGTGTTCGCGATGATGGCGGCCGGCCAGATCGACCCGGCCGACATCATCACGCAACGGCTGACGCTTGCCGACGTTCCGACGGCACTTCCTGCAATGAGGGCATTCGCGCAGCCAGGCGTCTCCGTGGTGACGAAGATGTAGCCAGTCGCTGATTCATCGGGCTTGCCTGTGTTGCTACGAACGGGGGCCGAAGCGGCGGCGGTCCCACTTCATGGTTTCGACGACCTCGCCCACCTGCGTCGACCACTGTTGGAACACGCCGGCATCGATGATTGCGACGGCTTCTTCCAGTGTCGCGTCGCGCTCCAAGAGCGCGCGGCGCGCCGTCGGCTCGGCGAGCACGTCGCAGAGCTGCACGACATCGCCGACAACGCTGATGCACGGCGGACGGGTGGTGCCGTCACCACGCGTACTGGGCAAGAGGAGGCGGTAGAAACGGTCCAGCTCGGCGTCGTCGATGAAGCAGCACAGGTTGTCATCCCAGTCGAGCCAACTACGAATGGCCGATCGGCCGACCGCAGCGTGGAACAGCGGGTACAGCGCGACTGCGACGTGCGGCGCGATGTCGTGGTCCTGCATCATTTGTTGCAGCGCCCGATACCCGTGATAGCGGCGGACCGTGTGGGCATTGTTGGCTGCGGCCTCGGCCAACGTCGGTTGGCTGTGGTGCACGCTCTGGCGGTCGAGCAGGCGCAGCAGATGGTCGCGCTGACCGAGCAACCACGGGTCGGCCCCCGGTTCTGTGGCATCACCAAGGAGCGCGAGTACAAAGGCCGGGTCGGTCTCCGGGTGCACGATGGTGACCGGGCAGCTCTCGAACAGAGCCGTGACATCGGCTGTCAGCGGCGCCCCTTTGGACTCACCGGAGTCGGCCAGCAGCCGCAGCGCTGCAACGTGACGTGACCCGTCGATGACCACGAACTGGCCCGAGTTGTCGGCCAACGCCCGCACCAGGATGCGGCCGGTGACCAGGTCGGGGTTGCGGGCAATTGTGCTGGTCAGGCCATCGAGCTCAGAGTGGCACAGCCGTTGATATGAACGCATCGGGACGAAGGCCCGCATGAACGACGCATCCGTGGCTACCGATGGGTCGCCGGCGAGCGAGAGCTCGTCGCCCGGGTCCAACAGAAGGTCACGTAGCGGAAGGCGAGTGACATCGAGCAGCGTCGGGACGCGGCTGGGCCACTCGCCATTCCCCTCACCGGGCTGCGGCGGCGGGTCAACCGTTTTTACGGTCGGCCTGCTTTGCCTTCTTGACGTCGCGCTTTTCCTTCAGCGACTTGCCGGCCTTCTTGGCGGCGGGCTTTTGAGGTGACTTTTCGGGCATGTGCCCTCCCTTGGGTTCTTGCTCAGGCAGTCGTATCAGGAATCAGACGGCCAGCTTCGATCGCGACCATCGGATTACGGTTTTCGTCACCCGGAACGCCCAGCGATTCGCGGAACAGGGTGATGGCGTGCATAGTGCCGGCTTCGTGCAGGCCGGCGTTCATGATGCGGTTGACCGACGGGCTCAGATCGCCGAATTCCATGCGGATGGCATGCGCAATGGCTTCGCTGGGAGTGTGGTCCTCGGCAAGTACCGAGTTCGGCTTCACGCCACGCTTGGTGGCTGCCTTGCGCGGCTTGGCCGGCGCCTTCACCGCAGCTGCCTTGGCAAGGATCGGGCGATCTTCGGCGAGCGTGTCGTCTGCGGGCTTCTTGGTGGTGGGCATGGCTTCCTTCGCGGCAAGAGGGTTTACGACCCCTGGCGGACGTCGAAACTGGACCGGCACGAGACTCTGGCGAGTCTACCGCCATCCGCCACCGTCAGGATCTGATGAATTCCCCGGCATTCGAAACGTACGCCGCCACTCGCTGACAAACGTGACGGTATGGCCCTGTTGCTCAGCGGTGGTGGGTTCCTCCACTTTCGATCGGTGTCGATGAAGCGTTTGCCGCGGCAGTCGCCACCTGACCCGTGATCTACATCCCAAAACGCTGGCCGGAACTGACCTGTCTGACGGCGCAGGGGACTGGTTCTCCCAAACCTACGGCCTGCACCACGACGTCTGAGCTCGGTGGGCACCCCCGATTGGCCGCCGACAGATCTGCGACGCGCGCCTACCGCGTCAGTGTCGCGGCAGTCGGTTTTCGTTGGTGGCGATCCTGTGTGGGCGCGGTTGGTCGGGGCCGCGTGGTGGTGGGGCACCGCGTGGTTCGGAGGTGGTTCTTCGTCTGTCATGGGCGGTGAAGAATGCTTCGCCGTTGGGCAGCAGGTCGATGTCGATGCGTTGTTGGTGGACGTGGTGGTGGTGTCTCGAGCAGAGCAAGATGAGATTGTCGTAATCGGTTCGTCCGCCGTGTTCCCACCAGTGGATGTGGTGGGCGTCGGTCCATTTCACTGGCCGGTCACACCCGGGGAACCGGCAGCCACCATCACGTGCAGCGATTTGTTTGAACAGTCGTGATGGGACCAGCCGGAAGGTTCGCCCGAAGCTGTGGGGTGTGCCATCGGCGTCGCGCAGGATCACGTGGATCCGACAGTCACACAGGTACGTCGACGTGCAGTCGGGTGACATCGGCCGTTGCGTATCAACGTTGACCCCCTCGGGATGGTCAGTGACAACGGTCGAGATGTCGGCGGACAGGGAGACGTTCGGAAGGTTCCGCGGGCGTGCGGGGCCCTTGTGATTTTTGTTGAAGAACGCCGCGATATCGAACAACGCGTCGCCTTGACGTTGCGCGTGTGTACGCGTCTCGTTGTCGCCGCCTGCGTAGGTCATTGCGGTCTGGATGGCTTTGTCGAACTCGGTGCCAGCCGCCTCGTTCAATGTGAACGTTCCGTGGGTGACTTTGTCCAGGGTGGTGCTGTACGTCAACTCGCACGGCTTGGCCGGTGGCGGGGCTTTCTCGTCAATCAGTGCGTCTGCGCGTGTGATCCAGTGATCCACTGCGAGTTGGGTGCGGTGAATGTCCAGTGCGGTGAGCAGCTCGACGAGCTCGGCTTCGCATTCGTTCATGATCGGCGCGTACTTCGTCTTGCCGGTGCGTCGAGCGATCGCGATCTGTGATGCCGACATCGAACCGCACAGCGCCGCGTCCGCAAAGTGGGTGTGGGCTTCCAGGAAGCGGCCGGTGCCTAACAGTTCACCGGCACGCTGGTTGGTCATCCGCAGGTGGGTGCGCATCCAGGACTTCATCGACACGGTGCCATCGGCCCCGAAGGCACCAGTGACCTCCAGTCGACGTGCGTGCATGGCAAGGGCTGCTCCCTGTCGTTCCCACTCGGCGACCGCACAGCCAAAATCATCGATACTCAGCAGCGCTTCCACTGCCGGGTCGTCGAGGAGTATCATGCGGACCATAGTACATATGTTCGCACCCAAATCCGACCCACAAACCTATATTTCGTATAGCTTTCAGCGATATCGGAGCCAAACGAATCGCCACCGACGATGCGCCCAGAGTGACGTGGCATCGGCAGCTCGCTCGTCAGCGCAATGCTCGGACGGCTCGGCGACTGCTACATGATCGACCTCGCAAGTGACGACGGCCTCGCAAGTGACGACGGCCTCGCAAGTGACGACGATCTCGTGCCGTTCTGTTCGCGCTTGGGCGGCAGCCGTCTCGATGCAATTTCATGGCGAAACTACGAGCGGCTCACAGAGCACCTGCGGCGTCCACGACTCTTGGGGATGTATCCGCCGCAGGTACGGTTCGCGGCATGAGTGAAGCCTGGATCATCGATGCTGTCCGTTCGCCACGAGGCAAGGGCAAGGAGACCGGTGCGCTGCACGATGTGCATCCGCAGCGCATCCTTGCGCAGGTATTGAACGCACTCCAGCAGCGCAACGGTTTCGATACCGCCGAGGTCGACGACGTGATCATGGGGTGCGGCGCCGGCAGTGGTGACCACTCGATGGACATTGCTCGCATGGCGGCGCTCGACGCAGGGTGGAGCGTGCAGGCCCCCGGTGTCACGCTCAACCGCTTCTGTGGCAGCGGCCAGCAGGCCGTCAACTTCGCCTCGATGGGCATTCTTGCGGGCTTCCAGGACATGGTCGTGGCCGGCGGCGTGGAGAGCATGTCGCGCCCGGCACCGATGCATGTCGATGGCTTCACCGCCAACAACAACCACCTGCGCGACCAGTACGACATGGTGCCCCAGGGCATCAGCGCCGACCTGATCGCCAGCGTCGAAGGTTTCTCTCGTGAGGAACTGGATCAGCTGGCAGTCGACAGCCAGAACCGCGCCGCCGAGGCCATCGCCGAGGGCCGCTTCGA
>Ga0105048_10018937_pt1 | contig 10565 bp, 6 predicted proteins | sample MAT05_FD_78382 | JGI IMG/M metagenome (GOLD analysis project Ga0105048, IMG submission 78382) | Freshwater microbial communities from Lake Fryxell liftoff mats and glacier meltwater in Antarctica - MAT-05 | ecosystem: Environmental > Aquatic > Freshwater > Ice > Liftoff microbial mat | place...
CCGGGTCCGTCATCGGCCGCGCCAACGCTGCAGCCGGCTTCGGCCGCCTCGTCACGGTCTTGATCCGATCACGGGCGGGCGATTTCTGGTTTCGGCTCGAAGCAGCCGGCCAGTGGACTGGCTTGAGCCGATAGCGGCAAACCGCTTTCGACACAATCCGGGCATGCAGCCGCGCGGATTGACCGCCTTGACGCAGTCTTTCGTGCCTGCAGATGTGGCGACGGCCCCAGCGCCGCGAGTCGCTGCATGAACTGCAGCGGCGACTTCAAGGTGTGGGAGGTGCCGTCGCGCCAGGTGATCTTCAGAAAGAGACCCTTTCAAATGCAACTTGGTTGCATTTATAGTGTGCATTCGTGGACTCTTCCACGGCACTCAGAGGATCTAGCATGCACCCCATCAAGACCGCCTTGCGCCGCCACCCCGCCGCGCGGCTCACGGCAATCGCCACCGCGCTGCTGGCAGCAGGCGCGGCACATGCCGACGAGGCCATACGCGCCAGCGAAGGCATTGGCTACTACGTCGGCATCGATCGCTTGGCGACCTTCGTCAGCGGTACCTACAACGGCTTGGCCAACCCCAACAGCGGCCGACTGACGCTGTTGTACGACCACGGCGACCATTTCCACGGCATCGGCTCCTACAGCTACGCCGGCCCGGCGGCATCGGCCACAGTGCTCGACACCAATGCCAACAACCGGCTGCCCGAGACCTACACGCGGTTGTCGCCCGCCACCAGCGCCATCCCGCTGCAGGCCGGCAGCGGCGCCTATGCCGGACGCTGGGTGAGCACCGGCGTGCCCGACAGCGCGCCCGCCCATGGCTACAGCCTGCTGGGCCTGGCCTCGATGCAGAGCCTGCCCAACTTCGGCGCGGCTGGCCTTGTGCTGTACAACAGCAGCGCCGGTCGCTGGAAGACCAGCCTGGCAGACGCCCAGGTCGGCCTGCAACTGGTGACAGCCAGCGCCGGATTGACGGTGGGCATGGGCGGCGACCAAGACATCTTCGACCAGGGCAACACCTATGCACTGGGTGACAGCGCCACTCTGAGCTTCCTGCCCACCTTCCACCTGGCCCAGGGGTCGGCAGCCGGCACCTACAGCGCGACGCTGCGGTTGGTCGGTCTGGGTGGCAGCACGCCCGCCATGGACGGCGGCCAGTTCCACATCGACTTCCTGGCTCCGGTGCCCGAGCCCCAAGCCGCGCTGCTGATGGCCTTGGGCTTGGCCGGCCTGGCGCTGGCACGGATGCGGCGACGCGACGGCGCCCGTTCCGCAGCCTGAGCTCGAGGCCACCACGCGCGTCGTCAACCCATCGGCGGCGCGCGCCCGGCCATGCCGGGCTCAGGCTTTACCCGCCCAGGTTGACGGCGCTCAGGGCAGCGCTCACGGCGGCGCCCACGGCGGCCTGGCCGGCGGCTGCCAAGGCGGTGGTGGCTGCTGGCGCGCGGCATCCCGCTGCCAGGCGCCACAATGTTGCGACAGTGGTGCCTGCCATTGCCCTGCCAGGCACTGCACCTGGGCCCAGCCAAGTGTGGGCAGGCCGCTGTCCTGCACCGACGCCAAGGCCCCGGCACGGGTGCGTGGCAGCGGTGCTTCGCAGGCGTGGCCACTTTGCTGCCAGCGCAGCGCTTGCACCGGGCAGTCTGGTACGGCGCAGCTGGCGGCAGCGCCGCTGGCACGCCACTGCCCGTCCAGGCAGCTGAATGCGGCCTGGCCCAGCGCCGGCCCCTGCCGGTCGTCGGCCAGGGCCGCAACGCCCGACGCCGCGGCGGGCACGGTGGCTTCGCAGGACAAGCCCTGCACCGCCCAGGCCAAAATTTGCGCAGTGCATTCCTGCGGTGGGCGGCTGCAGCGGCCGGCACCATCGGCCGCCCAGCGTCCGTCGGTGCACTGGTAGCGCGCCTGGCCGGTGGCCGGGCCGGTGCTGTCGATGGCCAGCGCGCTGCTGCCGCTGGCGCCGCGCGCCAGGCCTGCACTGCAACCGGCTTCGCTGTCACGCCAGTCCTGGGTCTGGGCCGGGCAGTCGGCCGGCGGCGGCACGGCGCAGCTGGCGTCGCTGCCGAGTTGCCAGCGCCCGTCGGTGCAACGTGCGCTGGCGGCGCCCAGCGTGGGCGCCGTGGTGTCACTGAGCAGCACCGACCCGCCCGACGCGGTGGCCGCAGCGCTGGCATTGCAGCGCTGGCCGGCCACCTCCCAGCCCAGCTGCTCGCCGGCACAGGCCAGCGGCAGGCCACAGGCCAGCACCTCGGCCAGCGCCCAGCGGCCGTCACTGCAGCGCAACCGGGCACTGCCGGTGGCCAGCCCGGTGCCATCGACCACGGTCACCAGGCTGCCCGCCGTGGCAGCGGCCACCTGGGCCTCACACTGCACGCCCTCGCGCTGCCAGCTTTGCGCCTGGGCCAGACAGTCGCGCTCCGGGGCCGGGGCGCAGCGTGCCTCTTGCGGGGCGCTCCACTGCCCGTCGAGACAGCGCGCGCTGGCGCTGCCCAGCGTTGGCGCGCCGTTGTCGGTGACCAGCAGTTGCTGGCCCGATGCGGCCGCTGGCAGGCTGCCGTTGCACTGGTGGGCATCTTGCTGCCACTGCAGTGCAACGGCCGCGCAGGCGCGCGGCGCGCTGCAACTGGCGCCACCCTGCGGCATCCACTGGCCGTCCACGCATTGGAACGTTGCCTGGCCGCTGGCCGGCGCCAGGCCGTCGGCGGCCACCAGACTGGTGCCCGCAGGGCCCGCCGGCACCAGCGCCTGGCAGGTGGCATCACCCTGCTGCCAATTCAGGGCCTTGGCCAGGCAGTCACGCGGTGGCGGCACGGCACAGCTAGCCGCACCTGAGGCCAGCCAGCGGCCATCTTCGCAGCGAAAAGCGGCCTGGCCCAGCGCCGGCGCGACGTTGTCGGTGAGTTGAACCGTCTCACCCGATGGGGTGTCGGCCGCATCAGCCAGGCAGCTCTGGGCACCCATCTGCCACTGCAGCATGCCGCGGCTGCAGGCACGTGGTGATGCGCAAACGGCCGCGCCGGCGAGCCCCCAGTTGCCATCGGTACAGCGCCAGGGGGCGGTGCCGGTGGCCGGGCCAATGGCATCGATGGCGGTGACCACCCCGCCGGACGGACTGGGTGGCAGCGTGGCCTGGCAGGCGGCGCCAAGCTGCTGCCAGGGCACCAGGGTGGCGGCGCAGTCACGCGGCGGCACCGGCGCACAACGGGCCGATTCGGGGGCGGACCAGCGGCCATCGTCGCAACGGAACTCCGCACTGCCCAGCATCAGGCCGTCCGCGGTGCCCAGCCGCAGGCGCTCGCCATGGCCGCTGGCCGGCGCGGCAGCGTTGCAGCGCTGGCCGTCCACCTGCCAGTCCAGCGGCGTGGCCGCGCAAGCCTGCAACACCCTGCAGCTGGCCGCACCGGCCAGGCTGAAGCGCCCGTCGTCGCAGCGGAAGCTGGCGCTGCCCACGGTGGGCCCGGTCTCGTCGCCGAGCGCGGACAGCACGCCAGACGCCGTCTCGGCCGCGTTAGCGCTGCAGCCGGTCCCACTCTGCTGCCAAGCCAGGGTTTGGGCGTTGCAACGGGCCGGCGCTGGCGGCAGCACCCGGGCGCGGATGGCGTCGGCCATCTGCGCGTCGCTGATGCCGCGCTCGAACACGATCATCACTGGCGAGGACTCCAGGTACTTGGGTTGCGCGCCTGCCAGGGCCGGTGACCACAGCGAGATGCTCACCAGGTAGGCGCCCACCGGTGGCTCGCCACCGCTGGCGCTGATCTTCCAGTCCAGGTGGGCATGGAAGGCGCCAGTGCGGCTGGCATCGTCGATGGCCGCCGTCAGCGGCCCCTGCACGCCGATGCTGGCGAAGCGGGTGCCGGCGGCATGGTAGTCATACAGCGCCTGCCACCGCACCGGATTCTCGGTGTAGCCGATCAGCACATCCAAGGGAATGCCGCCGAACAGCGCCACCGTCACCTGGCTGGGCGCGGGCCCCCAGCGGCCGGTGGCCGGGTTCCAGTATTGCAGGCTGCCTTGCGCGCGAAAATGCAACTCCTCACCGCGCAGAAAGGTGCCGGCAAAGGCTTGGAAACCGGGGTCGTCGGTCAGGAAGGGGCCACCCTCCAGATCACCGAAGTAACCGGGGAAGATCTTGGCGCCGGTGGCCGCATCGATCGGCAGCAGGCCGGCCAGGCCCAGGTCGCCATAGAACTCGGTGGTGATGCGGCTGCCGGCCACCGGCCCGCCGCTGGTGCGCAGCTCGATGTCGAAGTGCACGCCCCAGGCCGCCAGGGGCCACAGCCACAACGCCAGCAGCCATGCCGCCAGCGGCGGCATGCGCCTGGCGGCATGCATCAGTGGCGGCGGTTGCGCAGGGCGAGCGCGCCGATGACCAGGCCGGCCATCATCAGGGCCCAGGTCTGCGGCTCAGGCACCGGGGCCAGCGCGCCCACTGCGGTTTCGAATGCGTCAACCGTGAGACCGCGGTTCATCGCCATGTAGTACGGCGTGGACGACTGATAGGCGTTGTCGGCCGTGAGCTGCAATTGAACCAGGTAGGCGCCAGCGGCCGGTGCACCGCCACCCACACGCGCCACCCGCAAATCGAGGTGCTCGTGGATCTTGCCGGTGTTGCCCGCCTGGCCAACCAGGCCGCTGGTGTCGCCGGTCAGACCCGACACCGTCCAGCGCGACTCTTCACCGAAGTTGCCGTCCATGCGCACGTATTCGTTTCCGGGCACGCTGGCCTGCCAGGCGCTGCCGTTCCAATGCTTCAAGCTGCCCAAGGCGGTGTAGCTGATGACGGTGCCCGCGAGGAAAGTACCGTTCTCGCTGTCGTAGCCCGGGTCGTCGGTCAGGTAGGGGCCGCCCGCAAAGTCACCGAAGTCGCCTTCGAACACCGGGCTGCCGTCGGCATGGAACACATGGTTGCCCGACAGTTTGAGTTGGTTGTTGACCACGCTGATCTCGATGTCGCCATCGTGCAGATCAGCCGCGTGCACGGCCAGAGGCAGCAGGCTGCCCAAGGCTACGGTGGCAAGCAAGCTGGCAAGGGTACGGGGCATGGATGGAACCTCCGGAAGCAGATGAGTGGGTTGGTTGTGTACTGTTGCAAGTAGGGTATCGGACAGGCGATCTCTGTGCGCAGACACCGATACGATGCAACTGGATTGCACTTTAATCGCAATTGAGTTGCATGTATAGTCCTGCAGGAGCGGTGCATCACGCACCGACAGTCAGGTGGGTTCTCTGTGTGCGCGCTGATTTGATGCTTGTCTATGCAGGTGGGGCGCGTGCGCTGGCGGTGTCAAGGCCGGCATTGCTGGGCTGGCTGGCGGCTGGGGCCATGGCCGCAGGCGCAGAGCCCGCCCCGGCCACCCAGCAGGTGGAGGTGCGGGGCAGCCGCGACGCGTCGGCCGCCGACGCCCTGCAGCCCGAGAGCCGCCTGTCAGGCGTGCGGCTGCGCCAGCAGGCGGCCAGCACATTGGGCGCCACGCTGGAAGCCGAACTGGGTACGGCGAACGCCAGCTTCGGCCCGAACGTGGGCTTGCCCTTGATCCGCGGCCAGGGCGGCGCCCGGGTGCGGGCCATGGTGGGCGGCGTGGGCATCCATGACGCGTCCACCGTCAGTGCCGACCATGGCGCGATGGTCGAGCCGGCATTGGCCGAACGCATCACGGTGCTGCGGGGCCCCGCCTCCATCCGCTTCGGCGGCGGTGCCATCGGCGGCGCCATCGACATCGACGAAGGCCGCATCCCCATGCAACGGCCAGAGCAGGCGCAAGCCCGTGCAGACCTGCGCGTGGGCACCGGCGGAGCCGGCCTGGCGGTGCTGCGCCTGGATGCACCCGGCCCCGCCGGCTGGGCCTGGCATGCCGACCTGCACGGCCGCCGGCAAGGCGACGTGCCGATCCGTGGCCTGGCGGTGGACGAAGCCGCAGTGCGCCGGCAGTTCCAACTGCTCAGTACCCGCAACAGCCAGGGCCGGATCGACAACACCGCCGCCACCACCGAGGGCGGCGCGCTGGGGCTGGCGCGGCTGGTGGGTGAGGCCGTGGCTGGCCTGTCGTTCTCGCGGCTGCGGCAGAACTACGGCATCCCGCCCGGCGGGCATTCGCATGCGCACAAACCCGCGCCGGGCGAGCCCGCGCCGCCCGATGAACTGGTGCGGGTGCTGGCCCAGGCCGACCGGCTGGACCTGCGCATCGAGCAGCCCCTGCCTGCCGCCGGCATGGCCGAAGCCCCGTTGCTGCGCCTGCGTGGCGTGGGGGTGGACTACGCCCACGACGAGGTGGATGCTGGTCGCGTCAGTACCACCTTCACCAACCGGGTGACCGAACTGCGCGCCGAGATCGACCACCGCTGGCAGGCGCAATGGCCGGGCAGCGTGGGCCTGCAATGGCAGACGCGCCGTTTTGCTGCGGTAGGCCAGGAGTCCTTCGTGCCACCCACGCGCATCGACGGCGCGGCGGTGTTTGCGGTGCAACAGTGGGAGCCGGCGCGCTGGCGGGTGGAACTCGGCCTGCGCGCGGAATGGCAGCAGTTCCGGCCCGAGCAGGGCATGCAGGTGCTGGGGCAAGTGCGCACCCTGCCGCCACGGCGTTTCTGGCCACGTAGTGCATCGCTGTCGGTGCAACGCCAGTTCGGCACCGGGGCAGAACCCAGCAGCCTGGGCCTGAGCCTGTGGCAGGTGGGCCGCGCGCCCGAAGTGCATGAGCTGTATGCCGGCGGGCCGCACCTGGCCACCCGCAGCTTCGACTTCGGCAACAGCGGGCTGGTGAGTGAGCGCATCACCGCCTCGAACCTGGCCTGGGTGCAGCGCCAGGCCGGCTTCGTGCTGCGCGCCAACGCCTACCTGTACCGCAGCGACAGCTACATCGTGCAGCGCAGCCTGGGCTGGTTCTACGAGGCCGAGGAAGGCGTTCCGCAGGCGGTGTGCACACGGCTGGACCGCTGTTTGCCTGCCACCAAACGCGAGCAGATGGCCGCGCGGCTGCACGGCTTCGAGCTGGAGCTGTCGCGCAGCCTGCGCCTGGAATCAGGCACGTTGCGGCTGCAGGCCTTTGCCGATGCGGTGCGTGGCCGCCTGGGCGACGGCTCCGATGTGCCGCGGCTGCCCCCGGCCCGCGCCGGCCTGGCGGCCGACTGGCAAGGCGGCCCCTGGCGGGCCGATGCCCGACTCACCCGCGGCCAAGCGCAGCAGCGCCCCGGCCTGAACGAGCAGGCCACTGCTGCCTACACCCGCCTGGATGCCAGCCTGCGCTGGACCCGGCCGGCCGCCGACGGCGCGCAGCCGCTGGCGCTGTTCCTGATCGGCCGCAATCTGGGCAACCAGGCCATCCGCAACAGCACCTCGTTCCTGCGGATGTTTGCGCCCGAGCCGGGCCGAAGCCTGCAATTGGGCGTGGAGACCGCATGGTGAGCCGCTTGTTGAACGCTGGCCTGCTGGCCACACTGGTGCTGCTGCTGTCGGCCTGCGGTGGCGGCAGCAGCGACGCCGCGCCCGACAGCCTGCTACTGCCCGACGCACAGCAACTGGAGGGCGCGCCATGCGACAGCTGCCGGCCAGGCCGGCTGCAGGGCCAGGTGATGGCCGGCGCGCCGTTGGCCGATGCGCTGCTGCGCATCCGCGACGCCCAGGGCCGCGAAGTGCAGGGCCGCACCGACGCCCAGGGCCGCTATGACCTGACCGTCGACGGGCTGAGCGGGCCCCTGCTGCTGCAGGCCACTGGCAACCTGGGCGGTGCGCCGATGCAATTGCACAGCCTGTGCCGCGCGGCCGAGGTGGGCTCCCGCGCCGTGCTGGTGAGCCCCTTGACCGAACTGATCGCCGCGCAAGTGCTGGGCGGCCGGCCCGCTGACCTGCTGGCGGCCGAGCGGGTGGACTTCCAGCGCATAGGTGCCGATGCCTTGCGCCAGGCCGAGCAGCAGGCCGAGGCCCTGGTGCGCGGCCTGCTTGACGCCGCTGGCGTGCCCGCCGCGGTTGACCTGCGCCTGAGCCCGGTACAGATGGACCACCAAGGCCTGGACGCCGTGCTCGCCCTGCTGCAGTTGCAGCCCGCCGAAGACGGCTACCTTGTGCGCCACGCCGGCCAATTGCCGGGTGATGCGCTGCTGCTGCGGCCCGGCCAGCTAGCAGCCCATTCACCCTTGCCTGCCCCTGGCGTACAGGCCCTGGCCGCCGTGCGGCAACTGCCGGCACTGGCCCAGCACCTGGATGGCTGGACGGCCTTGTTCGCCGACACGCTGCCCAATACGGCACGGCTGCGCAGCCGCCTGGCCCCGGGCTTCCACGATGGCGGGCTGGACGCCGAGGCCTACATCGCCCAGGTGCTGCTGCGCGACGACCCGCCCGCGCAGGGCGGCCACAGCCTGCGTGGCGCACGTTTCGCCAGCCCGCGCCTGCTGCAACTGGCCGGCGATGGCCGGCTGCTGCTGCAGTTCGGCTGGCAGGCTGTAGGGGCGGCCCAGCCCGAGCCGCAGCAGGTGTGGCTGCAGCCGCAGCCCGGAGGCGGCTGGCGCTGGCTGGGCGACGGCCGGCCGGCGCGCGCATCGGTGCACAACTTGGCGGCGCTGGGGCCTCAGCCCATGCCGGCCGCCGAGCTGCAGGCCCAGGCGGCCGTGGTTTGCCCGGCCAGTGTGGTGCTGTTGCCCAGTACCACGATCAGCCAGCGCTGCCATGTTGCCGGCGGCCAGCAGGGGCTGCCGGAGGCCGGCGTGCTGGACCTGCAACAGCCGGGCACGGCCCTGTTCGGCATGCTGGGGGAGTTCCGCCTGGCCGACGCGGAGCCGGCGCAACGTCTGCTGGCCTACCGCACGCACAGCCGGCTGCTGGCAGCGCCCAGTGGGCAAGTCGATCGCTACCTCCAGTTGGCACTGGACGCGCGGCGGGTGGACCCACGCGCCGAGGGGGCGCGCGTCACCGGGCCAGGGCTGCCAACGACGGGGCTGCTGCTGAAACCGCCGCCGCGCCAGGCGGGCCGGCCGGTCAGCGATGCCTGGTCTCTGGTGGGCGATGCACAAGGCGATGCAAGCTGGCATGGTGTGCGCCTGGGCTGGTGCGAAGCCGCGGCCGATGCCGCCGAGGCCGAGGCCTGCGCACGGGCCTGGCAAGGCCTGCGCGCCGGCGCGCGCTACCACTTTGCGCTGCTGGACAGCCAGGGGCTGGAGATCGGCAGCGTGGACGCCCTGCTGCCGTACACGCCGGCCGCCGCCGACGCCCTGTGGACGCGGCGCGCGCAGCTGTTTCCGCGCTTCGTGCTTGGCGACCGGGCCGACGCGCAGCCCACGCTTGCCTGGCTGCTGGCGGCCGATGTGCTGCTGGCCGAAGACATGCTGGCCGTGCAGTGGCCATGGCAGGCGCCGCACGGCGCCGGCCAACGCCTGGCCAGCCTGGACCTGGCCTGGTGGCGGTCGCCGTTGGCCGCGGATGCCGAGGGCGGCCCCGAGGTGCTGCGCTGGCGCCAGCTCCTGGGCAGCGCCGATTCACACGCCGGCGGTGTGCTGCAGGCAGGCTGGTCGGCCCGGCCCGGTTGGCGCGGCCACTGGCTGGTGGCGCAGATCAGCGCTGTCGACCTGCTGGGCAACCGTTACCTGCATGTGCTGAGCCCGGCAAATCCGCACTGATCGGCCGCCGCGTCGCCGACGTCGGCTGCGGCAGGGTGCCAGAATCCGGGGCATGAGCACCCGGCGCAAGTCTGTTTCCAAAGCGATTGAGGCTGCGCCGACCGGCGCTGCGCCAGATTGGGGCCAACGGCTGGCCGCCAGCGGCCTGCGGCGCACACCTGCGCGGATGCTGGTTCTGCAGGCCCTGGCCGAGGCGGCTGCGGCCGTGAGCCATGCCGAGCTCGAAGCCAGGCTGCCGGCAGGGACAGACCGGGTCACGTTGTACCGGGTGCTTGACAGCCTGGTCGATGCAGGGCTGGCCATGCGCCATGTCGGCGACGACCGCACCGGCCGCTTCAGCCTGGTCGATGGCACCGACCATGCGGTGCATTCGCACTTTCATTGCGACGATTGCGGCCGCGTGTTCTGCATGCCCACCCGCCCCCCCCGGCAGCCCAGCCTGCCCGACGGCTTCGCGCTGGAGGGCGTGGACCTGCGCTTCCACGGCCACTGCCCCGATTGCACGCACCGAGGCGAGACCGCAGCACGCTGACACCAGTAGCGAGGTGCGAAGCACGGCCTCGATGGAGTGCTCGGCCACAGTCTGGCGCGCACGCTGTTGCAGGTAGTCGGCCCAGTTGCTGACAATGAAACGCTCGACGCAGCGGCCGGGGTTGTCCAGATCGCAGTAGTCGCGCCAGAAGATGGCGCCATCGCGCTGCCGCGGCGCCTGCACATCGATTTCGAAAACCCGCTTGAGCAGCCGGGCAAAGCTGATGCGCGCCGGCAACCGCGCCGCGCTGGTGGCCCGGGCGCAAACCTGGTCAGCCCGCAAAGGCGTGGCGCATGTGACCGGCGTCAGCTCGCCCACGCTGATCCTGTGGGGCGGGCGTGACCACCTCATTCCGCCGGCCTTGGCCCAGCGCTTTGCCGCCGACATCCCCGGCGCCCGGGTGGTGGTGTTCGACGACCTGGGCCATGTGCCGC
>Ga0105048_10018938_pt1 | contig 10565 bp, 10 predicted proteins | sample MAT05_FD_78382 | JGI IMG/M metagenome (GOLD analysis project Ga0105048, IMG submission 78382) | Freshwater microbial communities from Lake Fryxell liftoff mats and glacier meltwater in Antarctica - MAT-05 | ecosystem: Environmental > Aquatic > Freshwater > Ice > Liftoff microbial mat | place...
ACTACTTTCAAGCCCTTCATTTTCACTTTATCTTGTCCCATACGTCCACCCATTCTCATTCCCTTAAATACCCTTGAAGCATCTGATGAGTTACCAATGGATCCCGGAGCTCTTGAACGGTCATGCTGACCATGAGACTGTCCGCCAACACCATGGAAACCATGACGTTTAACAACACCTTGGAAACCCTTTCCTTTGGTTGTACCGACTACTTCAACACTATCGCCTTCGGCAAATATGTCCAAAGTGATGATTTCACCAACTTCTTGGGTAAATTCGCTATTGCGTATTTCCTTTACTACTTTTTTTGGGGATGTCTGGGCTTTTGCGAAGTGATTAACTTCAGCTTTGATGGAGTGCTTTTCCTTTTTATCGCCGAATGCAATTTGGAGTGCATTGTAACCGTCTGTGGCTACGGTTTTCTTTTGTGTAACGACGCATGGTCCTGCTTCAATGATTGTAACGGCAGTTTGCTTGCCTGTTGCATCAAAGACACTGGTCATGCCAATCTTCTTTCCAATAATACTTTTCATTGTATCTCTTTTTTATCCAGCGCTCCGATTGGTATCGGAGATAGATGTTCAATATTTTAATTCTAAGAACTAACCTTTTGCCTTTCCCTCTATAGGGGACGGTTCATTAGGCTTTTATCTCAACATCTACACCACTTGGCAGATCTAATTTGCTTAGTGCATCAACTGTGCGACTACTGCTGGTGTATATGTCTAACAAACGTTTGTGTGTACACAATTGAAACTGCTCACGAGCTTTCTTGTTAACGTGAGGAGAACGCAATACAGTAAAAATTTTCTTGTGTGTTGGTAAAGGAATTGGTCCTGTTACAACTGCACCGGTACTGCGTACCGTTTTTACGATTTTCTCAGCCGACTTATCAACCAGGTTATGATCGTAAGACTGTAATTTTATTCTGATTCTCTGTGACATATTTAAAGAACTTTAAACTTTCGTTTTTTTAATTTGGAGTGCAAAGGTAAGGGAGTGCTTTGAAATAGCAAAGGGAAAATAAAAAGTTTTCGAAGTTTTTTTTTAATTGCTGGTTGGTAAATGTAAAACACAATATCAGCATGGGTTAGCCGCTAAAATGGGGATAAAAAATTCAGGAAAATCAAGCTAAAAATGGATTGCTTTGGCATGTTTACAGTCGTTGGAAATAAAAAAGTTCCGAAACAGCGACGAAAACAGCGGAACTACTTTGCAAAAACGACCTGTTCGTCGGTAAGCAAAGGTTGGTGTTTAAAGCGAAGTATGATATTCGCCACCGTTACAATATCTTTTTGGCAATAGATGGCAATTCGCTTCAGATCTTTTTCCTTCCAATAAACATCGCCTACCATGCTCCCATCAATGTCATCTTTAGGCGATGGTACATTTAATGCTGCTGCCAATAACTTAAGCGATGTATAATTTTTGTAGTCCCCAAATCGCCAATATTGGAATGTATCGACCATATTGGTTTCCCAGGGTTTCATATTTTGAAAATCCAGATAGGGTGGAATAGCAATCCCATTAATCAGTAATCGCCTGCACAAGAAGGGAATATCAAACTCTTTGATATTGTGACCGGTAAAACTCCAGTGTTTATTGACAGCCTCAAGTTGGTCAACGGTACTGATAAACTGCTTTAGCAATTCAAGTTCATCTTCGCCAAAAATGGATTTTACCCTAAACTGGTTGCCTTCCCTCCCCCTTCTAAAATATCCGATACTGATACAAACTACCTTGGCAAATTCAGCCATTACCCCTGCCCTTTGAGGATAATAATCAGCAACAGCCGTGTTTTCCGGTAAAGAACGAAATACCTTTTCTTCCCATAAATGCTGCCATTCGGAACTAAGTCCGTAATAGTCTATTTTTTCGGAAACCGTTTCAATATCTATAATCAGGAAATTTTCTAAAGGCATTTTTGCAATCATTCGAGTAGGTTTAGTTGGTAATATAAAAAAAGGGCTGCGATTATGCAACCCTTCCTTCAAAAATTATATTTTCTTAAAAAGTGATACCAGCAAATATTTGAATGGATTGACTTTTCCATTTTTGCTGATCATCGATCGCATTGAGATTGCTTAAGCCTAATTTATACCTTGCTCCAATATTGACAAGGGGTAGTTGTATCCACAATCCGCCGATAGCAGCCCAATCACCGTTCTTATAAATATTGGCACCAGACCTCAAACTGTCCACTGTTTGTTTCAGCAAACCACCGTATGCAGGACCAAATTGTAATTTTATCCGCTTGCTTACGCCAACATTTATATTTAATAACAACGGCACTTCCAGGTAATTCAGTTTAGCATTTTTCTGACTGCCATCTCTAAAAATATCATCATACACATCTGTGGCGTCATTGGAAAACTCCGAAGATGACTGTACAAAATTCACTTCTGGTTGAATGCCGAAACGCTTACTAAAATTAAACTGTAAAAAGCCCCCTAACTGGTAGTTGTAATTAAACCCCGACTTATAAGCCTGGCCTGTAATTTTATTGATGTTAACACCACCCTTTGCTCCAAAGCGGAAGAAATTTTCTCTTTCTGTGTCAATCTTACTTTTTTGTGCAACGGTAGTGATGGAAACAAGGAGAAAGGCTAAGGTTACTTTATTTTTTATATTCATTATTGATGTTTTAAAAGGAAGTTGCTAATACTGTACCAAGTATTTTTTAGGTAATCCAAAGCTTCAGCTAGATTTATCATAAGGAAAAGTAACGTTGTGACTTATTTGATTTTAAAGCTACAAGAGTAAGCCAAAAGCCGCCAGTAATCTTTACTATTTGGTACAATTGAGTATGGGCAGTTTCCTATCGGTGAACGTGCAAGGTGTGCTGGAATAAAACCCTGGGTTACTTCAACTGGTAACTAAATACAACAAACCCCGGACTCTCGTACGGGGTTTGTTGTATTTAAAATATCTAAATCTCTGTTCTCCTCCTTGAGGAGTTAGAGGGGGCTTAATCATCCACTTTCTGCTTGCCTTTTTGCTTGGCAATTACAGTTTCTGCAATATTACTTGGTGCAGGACTATAATGACTAAACTCCATGGTAGAAGTAGCACGACCTGAAGACAATGAACGCAATTGCGTTACATAACCAAACATTTCGCTCAATGGTACTCTGGCTTTAATAACCTGTACACCATGTTTGCTATCCATACCATCCAGCATACCACGGCGGCGGTTAAGATCACCCGTTACATCACCCATGTATTGATCTGGTGTTAACACTTCTACCTTCATGATCGGCTCAAGCAAAACTGGTTTTGCTTTGCGGCCGGCTTCACGGTATCCTTGTTTTGCACACAATTCAAAACTCATGGCGTCACTATCCACCTGGTGAAAACTACCATCATACACCCGTACTTTCATGCTCTCCATCGGATAGCTTGCCAATACACCTGTTGTCATTGCAGTTTCAAAACCTTTTTGAATAGCAGGAACAAATTCTTTTGGAATAGATCCACCAAACAAACCATTTACAAACTGGAAGTTGGTTTTACCTTCTTTCAAAAACTCTTCATCCGCAGGCCCGATTTCAAATACAATGTCAGCGAATTTACCACGGCCACCCGTTTGCTTTTTCAATGTTTCACGATGCTGAATCGTATTCTGGAATGCTTCTTTGTAAGCAACCTGAGGAGCTCCCTGGTTAATTTCAACTTTAAACTCACGACGCATACGATCAACAATGATCTCCAAATGCAACTCGCCCATTCCACTTAAGATAGTTTGACCTGTTTCCTCATCTGTTTTTACACGTAAGGTTGGATCTTCTTCCACCAGTTTGGCAATCGCCATACCCATTTTATCAACGTCAGCCTGCGTTTTTGGTTCAACTGCTACAGAGATAACCGGTTCCGGGAAAGTCATTGCTTCCAACACAATCGGCTGATCTTCGTTACACAAAGTATCACCTGTTTTGATGTCTTTAAAACCTACCGCTGCACCAATATCACCTGCCTCAATAAAATCAACCGGATTTTGCTTGTTCGCATGCATCTGCATGATACGACTGATACGCTCATTCTTTCCGGTACGGGTATTCAATACATAACTACCAGAATCCAAACGACCACTATAGGCCCGGAAGAACGCCAAACGACCCACAAAAGGATCGGTCATGATCTTAAATGCCAATGCACTAAATGGTTCTTTAGTATCGCAGTGACGGAAAATTTCTTCACCGGTATCAGGATTGATTCCTTTTACTGCTTCAATATCCATTGGGCCAGGCAAGTAGCGTACAATTGCATCCAATGCCGTTTGTACACCTTTGTTTTTGAAAGAAGAACCACACATCATTGGGATAATGCTGATATCTATGGTTGCTTTACGAATCGCCGCATGAATTTCATCTTCAGTGATCGTGTTGGGATCATCAAAGAATTTTTCCAACAGTTTATCATCGTAATCAGCAACAGCTTCAATTAAATGCTGTCTCCACTCGTTCACTTCATCAATCATTTCTTCCGGAATTGGCACTTCGTTAAATGTCATTCCTTGTCCGGCTTCATCCCACACCATTCCTTTCATGGTAATCAAATCTACCACACCTTTAAAATTGTCTTCAGCACCAATTGGTAATTGTAAAGGCACAGCTTTAGCACCCAACATTTCTTTAATTTGTTTTACAACATTTAAGAAATCGGCACCTGCACGGTCCATTTTATTTACAAAACCTACACGAGGTACTTTATATTTGTTAGCCTGGCGCCAAACGGTTTCAGACTGTGGTTCTACACCAGATACGGCGCAAAACAATGCCAATAAACCATCCAATACCCGCAATGAACGTTCAACTTCTACCGTAAAATCCACGTGGCCGGGAGTATCGATGATGTTGAATTTGTATTGATGTGTATCAGGTGTCTTTTTACCATTAATCATTGGGAAGTTCCAAAAGCAAGTGGTAGCAGCACTTGTAATGGTGATACCTCTTTCCTGTTCCTGTGCCATCCAGTCCATGGTTGCGGCGCCATCATGCACCTCACCAATTTTATGATTTACCCCGGTATAATATAGTATACGTTCGGTGGTAGTAGTTTTGCCGGCGTCAATATGAGCCGCAATACCAAAATTTCGTTGATAACGTAAATCTGCCATTGAATTAAATGTTTATGTATTTGTATTTATTGTGTATAATTGTGAGCCGGCGTTGTGAAGGGTTTAAGCTTCTCCCGATAGCAATCGGGAGGCGTCGCACTCTTGTACTTTGTATTTATACTGAACCTGGCACCTCCGATAGCGAGGCACATTTTAACCCGTAAGTATTGGGTTTTGCGATATGATCTACTTTACTCTCATAATATGCTAAATAAATTGCAGCTACCACCAGATTCCATTATAATGCTGAACTTTTTAGCGCCGCAAAGGTAATGAGATTTTCTGAATTACCAAACGGGTTAGGAATATGTCTTAAGTTAGAGCTGACGATCAAACATTCTAGTCGAAGAGGTCCGATGAAAGATACCGATCGCCCCTGTCGCAAATGATGGCTACTATTATACCTGAGGTTAATTCTTTTGACAATCCGATGGCTGCATGTACCGATCCGCCACTACTCATTCCACTAAAAATCGCTTCTTCCCTTGCCAGTCGTTTAGCCATAACCCTTGCATCTTTCTCGTCGATTTCAATGATACGGTCTACCCTGCCTTTATCGAATATGGTTGGTAAATACGCTTCGGGCCATTTACGAATACCGGGTATTTTGGATCCATCAGTCGGCTGACATCCTACTATTTGTATGTTAGAATTTCGTTCTTTCAAATATTTCGAAACGCCCATTATTGTACCGGTAGTACCCATTGAAGAAACAAAATGAGTCACCTTTCCATCGGTGTCATTCCATATTTCCGGACCTGTAGTTTTATAATGCATACCTGGATTGTCTTCGTTACCAAACTGGTTCAGCATCAGGTAACCTCCCTTTGCAACCTGCGCATTGGCGTAATCGATCGCCCCTTCCATTGATTTTGTTTTGGGTGTAAGTATTACTTTGGCGCCAAAGGCTTCCATCGTTAATACTCTTTCCCGTGTGGCATCTTCAGGCATTACCAACTCTATTGCTACCCCAAACAAGCTTGCTATCATCGCCAGCGCAATACCTGTGTTACCACTGGTTGCTTCAATCAATTTTATGCCCTCCTTTATTTCACCCCGGTCAATAGCTCCTTTAATCATTCCATAAGCGGCCCTATCTTTTACACTTCCCCCCGGATTATTGCCTTCTAGTTTACCAAAAATGGCTACGTTTTTATTGGTTGGAATATTCTTTAGTTGAACCAAAGGTGTGTTTCCCACAAGATCTAAAATACCAGCCATGTTATTTTTAATTTTATATTGATTGAATCGGCGCAGCCAATGACTGCAAAACAAAATTAAAGAGACAACTGTTTATTGTATTGTTGAAATGCGGTAATTCTGTTCAATAAAGGTTAAAGTCCTTCATACATAGAGCAGCATTTAAGCGTCTGGTCATTTTCATCAGAATTCCATTTGTGAAAAGCGTAAATCGTCAACTTATTTTTAGGAATAACGGATTCCATTGTTTCAATAAAATGAAAAATGGTAGATTGCATTGATTAAAAAATATCGTCCATCATTTCATCATTTTTTTCAGGATTTGAATACTTTTGATGAAATAAAAATTTGTATATGAAGAAATATTGTATCGTATTATCTTTTTCCTTTTTCGGATTTGCATGTGGCAATCAAAGCAATACCGCCGAAACGAAAGAAGGCGAAAAAGTAGCCTCAGTAATGGACAACCCAGATTATGATAAGGGACTAGGCCTGATCGGAAAATCGGATTGTTTTACCTGTCATAAAGTGAGAGACGCTTCAACAGGACCTGCCTACGGTTTGGTGGCTGCAAAGTATGAAGATACAGAAGCCAACCGTGAAATGCTGGTGAATAAAATTATTGCGGGCGGTCAGGGTGTTTGGGGACAAATCCCAATGGCGGCGCACCCTAACCTTTCCAAAGAAGACGCTCTGTCTATGGTAAAATACATCATGTTACTAAAAGAAGATAAGAAATAAAATGAGAAACAAACTTGCGCTACCTGTTGCTGCTTTGGTCATTTTAATGAGCTGCAATTCGGCAAAAAAATCCTCTTCCGAAACGATGACGGGCAGCACGAATGCTGTTGAAAATGGTTGGGTGGCTTTATTTGATGGAAAGACTACAACTGGCTGGCATAGCTACGGAAAAGATAAAGCCGGTACCCGTTGGGCAATTGCTGATGGCGCTATTTTTTTTGATACCGAAAAAAAAGAAGGGCCGGATGGTAAAAGTGGCGGAGACCTTGTTACCGATAAAGAGTATGAAAATTTTCATTTAAAACTTGAATGGAAAATTTCACGCAATGGTAACAGTGGAATTATCTTTTACGTTCATGAAGATACCGCCAAATATAAAGCTACCTATCATACCGGACCGGAGATGCAGGTACTGGATAACGACGGGCATTCAGACGGCAAAATAATAAAACACCGCTCTGGTGATTTATATGATTTGATCTCTAGTTCAAAAGAAACTGTAAAGCCAGTGGGAGAATGGAATGAAGTTGAAATTATTGCTAAAGATGGAAAACTGGACTTCCTCCTTAACGGAACCAATGTTGTTTCAACCACAATGTGGGACGACAACTGGAGAAAATTAGTGGCAGGTAGTAAGTTTAAAAGCATGGCAGGGTTTAGTACCTACAAAAAAGGCAAGATTGCATTACAGGATCATGGCAATATGGTTTGGTATCGAAACATAAAAATTAAGGAACTCTGATGAAATAAAAAACCCGGTAAAACTTTACCGGGTTTTTTATTATACTTATTTCAACAAATTCTTTCTAATAAATGAAAAGCTATTTTGAACGCTTGTAAATCTATCTGGCACGTAGTTATTTTCCTGTTCCAGATAGTAATGTTTAATACCACCTAATTTTGCGTTGGCAATGATCGGTTTAAAATCGATGCTACCGTTGCCTATTTCTGTGTTGAGTGTTCGATCTGCTTTATCCATATCCTTTACGTGTACCATGTGAAAACGACCTGGTTGTAGTTTAAAAAGATCAACCGGATCAAGCCCGGCTCTTACCACCCAATACAAATCAAGTTCAAGTTTAAGCAAATCCTGATCGGTGTCATTCATTAAAATGTCATACCCTCTTTGACCGTTGATCTGCAAAAATTCAAAATCATGATTGTGATAGGCTAATTGCAGGTTGGCTGCCTTACAAATTTCTCCCGCCTTGTTCATCCTGTTTGCAAGTGCCTTGTATTGGTCAATTGTTTTTCTTCTACCCTCTTCCAGGTAAGGTATTACAATGTACTGATGCGCTAATGTATTTCCCACATCACATAGCCTTTTCACATCGTCGCCGTTACCATTATCAAACAGCATTTCCGATGGCATATAATGCCCACTGGGAGCCTTTATGTTATGCGATTGTAGCAACTGGCTAAATTCCTTCACACTTAATCCGAAGAATTGCTCGTCTTTGCTTAGCCCGTATGTTTCCACTTCTTTGTAACCCGCAGCAGCAACCTTACCAATTACAGCTTTAACATCTTTTACAATATCGTCTCTTAAGGTGTACAACTGTATTCCAAGCACTGTTTTCTTTTTTAAAAATTCTGATGGATTCATGGCCAACCCGGTAGTTAATAAAGCGGACTGTTTTATGAAATTTCTTCTGGCATTCATCGTTTAAAATTTAGTTGAAGATTGAAGTTAAAAAAATTAAAGTGATATTTATAAAAAACAGTTGAAAAAAAATAATGGGAAAAAGCCGAAATGCGTATAAGCTGAAAATATTTTTTTTAACATTAGCCGCACAAATGTCTAAACACAATAATTGCTATTATACTTCTTCAATAACTATCACAGGCTTATCAAAATAATAAATGATGGCACCTACCAGCAAAACCCCTAATCCAATCAGACTTTCTACCGGCCTGTCTATCAGCGTGAAGATTAATACCCATCCATTAAAAATTAAAAAAATTATTTGAAGTATTGGCTTAAAAGGGCTTCTGAATGTTCCTGCCTTTCTACCCTTTAGAAACAAACTGGTAGCAACAGTGAGTGATGCCATCAACTGTAATACAAATCCGGCATACAATAATATTTTCTCAAAAGACCCCGTTAGTGCAAGTAAAATGGAAATAAAAACATGCACCCAAACCGCTGCTACCGGAATACCATGCTTATTTTTTTTTGCCAATGGTTGCCATAATTTATTTTCTCTGGCCATTGCCCAGGTAACTCTGGGACCTACCCATAAATAAGAACTTATGGTGGCAACCAACTGAATCGCAATAAAAATGCTTACCCATTTTCCACCAGTACTTCCCAACAAGTTATCAAACGCAATAAAGGTTACTTCCTCTTTACCCTGCATTTGGAAAGCAGTGGCATTTTTTAATAAAGCAAGTTGAAAAAACACATACACTACTGCAACAAACAGCGTGCTTCCTATCAACGCCTTGGGCAGATTTTTACCGGGGTCATCAATTTCGTCAACTACATAAGCGGCTGCGTTCCAACCAATGTAAGCAAATGATACATATACCATCGACACAGCGAACCCCGGCTGCAAAATTTCCTTTTGCCAGCTATTATCAAGGTTAATGGCATTATTCAGATTTCCCGGAATGAAAAACCCCAGAAAGATGAGACAGACAATAAATAAAACTTTGATGATCGTGGAATAATTCTGTAGTCCGCTGCTATGCCGCATACTAAAACTATGCATCAGTCCTATTAAAACAATGATTGCAATGGCTAGCCAAACGTTACCTTGTAAACCAAAAGGAGCAAGGTATTTTGTAAACGCCATCGCAGCAAGCGCAACCGGTGCGGAGAAACCAACTGTAAGTCCGGCCCATGCAGAAAGATACCCAAGCATGGGATGAAAAACCCTTGATAAATAAATATAGTCGCCGCCTGATTCCTTAAAATGTGTCCCCAATTCTGCATAGGCAAACGCACCAAACAAAGCCAACATACCGCCTACCAGCCAAAGTAATAAAATACTCCAGGTGTTTTGTATGGAAGATAATTGAAAGCCCACACTGGTGAAAACACCTGTACCGATCATGTTAGCGATAACTATTGCAGAAGCCGTATAAATGGATATTTTTTTTTTCAATTACAAGTTTTAGGAGTATAACCGGCTGGATTGAGATTCGCTTAATTAGGTACAATCAAATAAAAAAGATCACTACTAACCGACTAAAATAAAAATGAAAAATGCACTAAAAAAAGGTAGGTAGACGAAACCACCTACCGATGTTGTATTTTGTGGTTGTAAGACCTAAAAAAACAACATGAGCAAAAATACGGAGATAAAATTAGTCGGTCAGCCGATTTTAAGCCAGCTATTACAATTGGTAGATAAGTGGGATTTCAAGAAATTGGTTGCTGAAAAGAAAAGTGACTACTATTACAAGGCATTTAAAAGCTGGCCTCATTTTGTGACCATGATGTTTGGTATATTCAGCCGTTGCGACTCAATGGCTGAAACCTGCGAGGGGCTTAGGGCTATGA
>Ga0105048_10018947_pt1 | contig 10561 bp, 9 predicted proteins | sample MAT05_FD_78382 | JGI IMG/M metagenome (GOLD analysis project Ga0105048, IMG submission 78382) | Freshwater microbial communities from Lake Fryxell liftoff mats and glacier meltwater in Antarctica - MAT-05 | ecosystem: Environmental > Aquatic > Freshwater > Ice > Liftoff microbial mat | place...
CCCGGGGATTCTCGTGTTTTCTGGTCTTCGACCCCGGCAGGGGTCGCAGCGCGCTGCGACCCCTGCCGGGGTCGAAGCAATTCCATGACGCAACCGGCGGTATCGCTGCGCTCAACCACCGGCTAATGGCTGCGACCCCTGCCGGGGTCAAAACAGGCCAATTGCTACCGGAAACGTCATCATTTCACCACATTCCACACCTTGGAAGCCCTGTCCCGAAGGGATGCACGAATGTCGCGTCAATCAAGCGTGCATCCCTTCGGGATGCACGCTAACGCTGTGACGTTCATCGTTACCACGCATCCCGGTATATCTGCTCGATATCGCTCACACTCGGGTAGCGCGGGTTGACGCGCATCAGGCGTTTCAGCGAGAACGCTTTCTCCGCGAAGGCCGGCAAGTCGGCCTGCTGAACGCCCAGGTCGCGCAGCCGGGCCGGGATGTTGATGGCACTCTTCAACTTCTCCACCGCTCCAATCCCGGCCTCCGCCAAGTCTGCTTCACTCCGACCATCGGCCTTCACCCCCAGCCAGACCGCGATCTGGGCGAACGCGGCTGTTTTGGCAGGGAGGTTGTACCGCATCACGAACGGCAGCAGCAAGCCATTGCCCGCGCCGTGCGACACATGCACGGCCGCGCCCACAGGGTATTCCATCGCGTGAACCAAAGCCACGCCGGCGTTGCTGAACGCCAGGCCGGCCAGTGTCGCGGCCATCGACATCTGTTCGCGAGCTTCCAGATCGGTGCCGTCGCGATACGCGCGGGGCAGAAACTCGGCCACGCGCCTGATGGCCTGCTCGGCCATCAGGTCGGCAATCGGGTTCTTCCCCTGGTAGATCGAACGCTCATTATCGGGAAGTGGGAATACGGCATTGTCGATGGCCGTGAACGCTTCGATCGCATGCGTCAGCGCATCGATGCCGCTGTCGGCCGTCACCTTGGGCGGACAGGTCACACTGAGAAGCGGATCGACAATCGCGGCCGCGGGACGCAGGAAGTTGCTCAGGCAACTGACCTTGGTCTTCTTCGCGGTGTCGGTGAAGACGGCCGCGGGGGTCACCTCCGAGCCCGTGCCCGAAGTGGTCGGCAGACAGATGAGCGGCAACACCGGGCCGGGCACTTTGAACTCGCCGACATAGTCGCGCGGGTCGCCGCCGTGCGACAGCGCGATTGCTGCCAGCTTGGCGGCATCCATGTTGCTGCCGCCCCCGACGCCGACGACGGCATCCGGCCGCAACGACTTGGCCGCCTCGACGCAGCGGAGGACCATATCAATCGTCGGTTCCGGCTCGCCGCCGTCGAATACCTCGATCGACAGGCCGGGCATGGCCGACTTCACCGTTTCGACGATCCCGGCCTTCACCAGAATCTTATCGGTGACGATGAGCACTCGCTTGCCTTGAAAGTGGGCGACAGTCTCGCCCAACTGCCCCACCGCGCCCCGGCCGAACAACAGTTGCCCGGCCGTGTGAAAAGTGAATGTGTGTCGCATTTGCGTAGTATACAACCGCATTGTCGGGGATTCTCGACTTGTTTTTCCGCTGTGTTCCGAGTATCCGAGTCGCAGTTTCTGCCCGGCAGTTGCGTGCCGACGCGGGGGGATGGGGGATCTTCTCGCGGCAGGTTGCCAGGCCATCGGCCAGCAATTTGCTGGTAGAATCGTTTCACACGCCGACCGGCCGTCACGGCTCGCGCCAAGCGGCCACCGAGGAACGACGATGGGGATGCTCGATCACTGGCAGCCGATGCTGCCGTCGCGGAGCCTTCGCCGCAAGCCCGTGGGCGTGCGCCTGGCCGGGCGGGACATCGCCCTGTTTCGCACCACTACCGGCGAGATCGGTGCCCTCGACGACCAGTGTCCGCACCGCCGCATGCGCTTGAGCCACGGCCGGGTGGTCGGCGACAAATTGATGTGCAACTACCACGGCTGGACCTTCGATTGCGCGGGGAACGGCGAAAGTCCCGGTACGCCGAAGATGCACGCCTGTGCCTCAATCTGGGATGCCCGCGAGCAGTACGGCTACATCTGGGTGAAATCGAAAGCGTCCAATCCCGCTTTTCCGAATATCGAAGGCGATGGCTGGTACCGCATGTGCGATACCGAGCATTTCGCCAACGCCCCGCTGGAACTGACGCTCGACAATTTCTGCGAGATCGAGCACACCCCGCTCGTCCACGACCTGTTCGGCTACGAAATGGACCGGATGAAGGAAGTGACCGTCCGCTGCGAAACCACGGACGACGCCGTCAAAGTCATCAACAAGGGACCGCACAAGCCGATCGGCTTCGCGATGCGGCAACTCCTCGGCATCGGCAAGTCGTTCCATTTCAACGATGTCTGGACGACTTGGTTTTCGCCGGTCTTTTCGATCTACGATCATTTCTGGACCAATCCCGATACAGGCAAGGAAGCGCGGGTCAAATGGCGCGCCTACGTCTTCTTCACGCCCGTCGATGACAAATCGACACGAGTGACGACCTTCACCTACGCCAAGTCGGCCTGGCCGTTTTGGCCAAAAGGCGGGCTGCCGTATATGAGAGGATTTGCCCGCCGTAAGACGATCAAGGAGATCGCCCGGGACGTCGCGATTCTCGACAGCCTGGCAAGCCATGATCCGCTCATGGAAGGCATGAAGCTCAGCCGCTTCGACAAAGCGCTGATGCTCAACCGCGAACGGATCGACCGCGTCTACCGCGGTAAGAACGAGCCGGAACGCCTGCTGAAGATCGCGGCGGGTGAGTAAGGTGACGCGGCCAATTTATATCGCTCGCGGCTGAGAATGAGACATTTACAGTTGCCGATCAGAGAGGATGGCGCAATCCCTCGTTAGCGCTCAGGCTCTGACCAATTATGTCGCCCATGCCCGCGAGCAGTATAACTTACCGAAAGGCCGGCTTGCTTGAAGTTAACCTCTATAGCCGATCAAAGTTGAACGTTTCTCGATCAAGGATCCCTCGATGGTCTTTGCCGTGCAATGTCCGAATCCGCAGTGCCGTAAGTTTCAGCTCGTCGAAGAGCGCGACTGCGGCAAAACTGTCCCCTGTCTGCTCTGCAAATCGCCGATCCGCGTCGCCAACGGCACAAACGCTGCCGACCAGACACCCGCTCGATCCGGCAAGCCATAGACTGCAATCCGGCAATTCCTCTCTGCAAACTTGAACGGCATCGATCTGACTGCCTACAGATAGTCATGTCCAGTTTCGAGTCATTGCAGGCGAGGCGCATGTTCTCACAAACCGTCGAATATGCATTGCGCGCAATCGTTTACCTTGCCGGGCAGAAGGGCACGCGGACAACCCAGCAGATCGCGGCAGCCACGCGGGTGCCCGCGGCCTATCTCGCTAAGGTGCTCCAAAATCTGAGCCGGGTCGAGGTAGTGCGTTCGCAAAGGGGATTGCACGGTGGCTTCTCGCTCGGCAAATCCCCCGATGAGCTGACGATGTGGGAAGTAGTGCAAGCCGTCGAGCCGACCAGGCGGTTGCAAAGCTGCCCTCTCGGTCTCGACATCCATCGCGGCTCGCTCTGTGCCTTGCACAAGAAGATGGATGATGCGCTCGCGGAAATAGAAAACGCGTTCCGTTCGTCGTCGATTGCCGGCCTCCTGGCGGAAGCCGAAGCGAATGCATCGCCGTGCTCCTTTCCCTATGTCGATGCCCCGAAAGAGAATGGGCGCATCGCTCTCAAATAATCTGTCAATCCCTGCGTTCCGATCGTTGACAGTCTCTTCACACCGCTAACATAATCCAGTAGTTCCAGGTTCCCAGTTCCAGGTCGAAAACTGGAACGCAGGTGACCCCCCGACGATCGATCGATTGGAACTTGGAACCTGAATCCTGGAACTGCCGATGAACCACAATAAGCTGCGAGTTTTCAGCGGCAGGGCCAATCGCCCCCTGGCCGAGCGAATAGCCCGTTGTCTGGGCGACCATCTCGGCAACCTCAAGGTCGAATCGTTCCCCGACACCGAGACTTCCGTCCGCATCGAGGAAGACGTTCGCGGGCGCGATGTGTTCATCGTGCAGCCGACCTGCCCGCCAGTGAACGAAAACCTGATGGAGTTGCTGGTCATCCTCGATGCGTTCAAGCGGGCCAGCCCCAATCGCGTGACGGTCGTGCTGCCGTACTACGGCTACGCACGCCAGGACCGCAAGGACCAGGGCCGGGTACCGATCTCGGCCAAACTGGTCGCCAACATCCTCACCGCTGCCGGAGCCACTCGAATCCTGGCGCTCGACCTGCACGCGGCCCAGATTCAGGGCTTCTTCGATATTCCCGTCGATCACCTGATGTCGTCGCCGGTGTTCATCAACTACATTCGCGAACAGGGCATCGACATGGGCGAGACGGTCTTCGTCAGCCCCGACGAAGGCCGGGTGAAGATGACGCTTCACTATCAGAAGCGCCTGGGCGGCGAACTTGCCATCGTCGATAAACGGCGGACCAGTGCCACCAAGGTCGAACAGGCAAACATGATCGGTGCCAGCCTGAAGGGCAAGATCTGCCTGATGTTCGACGACATGATCTCGACGGCCGGCAGCATCGTCGGTGCTTCCAAAGTGGCGATGGCCAACGGTGCCAAGGAAGTGCGCGTGTTTGCCACGCACGGCGTGTTGTGCGGACCGGCCATCGAACGGCTGCGAGACTCGCCCATCAAGGAAGTCGTGATTACCGACAGCATCCCGCTGCCAGTCGAGAAAAGGCTCGACAAAATCAAGATTCTCAGCATCGACTACCTGCTGGCGGACGCCATGAAACGCATCCACGAAAATGAATCGGTCAGCAAGCTGTTCGAGTAGCTGTCGAGCGGGGTCGCGTCAGCGCCCCGTGTCTGTCACTTCGAGTCCAGACACGGGGCGCTGACGCGACCCCGCTCGACGTCAACTTGTCATCCGTCACTTCATTCGCTTCAACACGAACGACAGCGACTTATCGCCCTTCTTCGAGCCGAACTCGGTCGGCCGTTTCTCACCGGGCATCGCGTAGGTCAACTTCATCTCGTCGCCTTTGACTTCGATGATCCCCTCGGCCGTGAGGTCTTTCGCCGGCCCTGCTTCACCCGTCATGGTGATGGCCACCGGGCTGACCTTGGCGTCGAGTTTGAACTTCATTTCGTGCGTTTCCTCGGCCTTGATGACAATCGTATCCTTGGTGAAAGTGATGACACCTTCCAATGCCTTGCCTTCGATCTTGTCGCCCGACTTTTCGCCCGACACGATCGTCCACTTGCCTTCGAGTGCTGCCCGGTCGAAATCCGGCTTCTTCTCGTCGGCCATGACGGACACGCATACTGCCAACACGATGCTGACCGGTAAAACCTGCTTCATATTCGCATTCCTCGTTGCAAGATGGGTGGCGATTCGGACGACGACGTGAGGGTAACGTCCGCAAGATAAGATGGCAAGATGATTCGGTTATACTCGACGCGGCCAGGAGTGACACAAAGGCGAGCCCGGTCGCGTGAGCGCCGGGAGGATATTCTCCCGGCGCTCACGCGACCGGGCTACCCGGGAAATGTGTCAGATCACTCCGCTTCAAGTACAGCGAACATCCCATCGGGATGTTTGAAATGCACAACGAAAACGCGTCGATTCTCATCGTTTGCAACCTTTCTCGTCTGGGGTGGCGGTGTCGCGGTGAGAATCGTTAAGGCTTCTTGGAATCCCCCGACTCACGCGAGTTCGTGGAGCCGCCCATCTTCATGCCGGCACGAACCATCTTCCAGAACCCGCGCCAGCGATCGCCGAACCGGGCGGAGTGCTGCCAGCACAGCATCCCCTGAAGCAAGTCGGCCGTGGCCGGGTGATTGTCGTAGTGCGGGCGAAAGCGGCCGCTGCGCGTGCTGACGACTTGCGGGACAGTCATTTCCAGCAATCCCTCGGCCCCCTGGGTGACGCCCCAGCCGCTGTCGCGGTTGCCACCGAACGGCGTGGCGGGGTGAGCGGTCGGGGCCAGCACATCGTTGATGCACACCATGCCGGTCGGCAACCGCCCTTCCAATTCACGGATGACGTCGCTGCCGGCGCTGAAGATCGATGCCCCCAGCGCATACGGCGATAGACTTTGTGCCGCGACCACTTCATCGAGCGTGTCGAACGGGATCACTGCCGCGATCGGGGCGAAGGCCGCGTCCCGGCAGAGAGCCATGTCGGGTCGGGCGTCGATCACAAACGTCGGCGGGAATCGCGGCGGGTCGGCCTCGGCCTTTGGCGGAAGCCCGGGAAGCAAAAGCAACGCTCCACTATCGAGCGCCTGCTTCACCAGCGACTCGGCTTGCGTCGCCTGCACGTCCATCATCAATGGTTCCGGCTGAGAACTGGCACCGACTCGCAGTTGCTCGACGAACGCGCGATAGACCGGGCGTGCCACAAAGATCCGCCGCAGCGCGATGCAGGTCTGCCCGTGGTTGAGCGTCACGCCCCACCAGGCCGCTTTGACGGCCATCGGCACGTCGGCATCGGCAGCGACGATCATGGCATCGCAACCGGAAAGCTCCAATGTGCTCGATACCAGGCGTTCGCCCAGACGCTTCGCCAAACGACGTCCGACATCCGCCGAGCCCGTGAAGACGACATGAGCCACATCGGCCTCGGCCAACTCGAACCCCGCTTCGCGCGTGGCCGGCAACCGGATGAGCAGATCGACGGGGAACCCGGCATCGAGGAACAGTTGATGCAATGCGGTCGCCAGCGTCGGTGTAAGCTCGGAGGGTTTCCAAAGCACGCCATTGCCGGCCGTCAGGGCCTGCACCATCTGCACGGCATTGAGAAAGATCGGATAGTTCCAGGTGCCGATGATGCCGACGACGCCGCGTGCCCGACGATGCACCGTGTCGCGCACGCCGAACAGCCAGAGCGGCCGTTGCGACTTGGGTATGCGTCGCGGCCGTAGCAGGCGGCTCGCCTGCTTCTCGAGAAACTTGCACGCATCCGCTGTCGGCAGTATGTCGGTGGCCAATACTTCACTCGCCGGTCGGCCGACATCCTGCGTCACCGCGAGAGCCAATGCGTCGGCCCGCTCCGCAATCAGTTGCCGCAACAGCCGCGCGCAGCGCAGCCGCTCGCGCAGCGGCACGAATGCCCACTTCTGTTGGGCACTGTGGCAGCGGGCGGCTTCACCAGCGAAAGGTTGAATCATCCGGTCATGTTAGCCGATCAGGGGCAGCGTCGCCACAAGGCGGGCATGTGCCAGTCCGCTTCCAACGGCCGATGGCGGTTGACGTAAAGGTTGGCAGCGCGATCGAAGAACAGATCGCGCGGATAGGTGGCCGAGGGGCGTGCGGTGGCTCCGTCGATGGCGCCGGCCAGCACGAGTGCCTCCATCGTCGCTTCCGAGCAGATGTAGGTGCTGCGCAGGCCGGCCGGCTTGCCGAGCCAGCAGGTTCGCAGCGGGCCGCGATTGCGGATCGGCGTCATCTGCAGAATCAGCCGGATCACACCATAGCGTCGGCCATCGATCTCGGCCGCGAAGCAGGAAATGATGCGCGACTGTTCTTCCGTCAACGGCGTCTTGCGTTGCCTTACCCAGATGGTGCCGGGGTACTGATGCAATCTCTCCGCGAGCGGTACCACGCGCACCCAGGGTTTATCGTTGTAGCCGGCTTCGAGCACGCCGAGGCTGCCATCGTCTTGCCGGACAACCAGCCCGGTATGCCCCGGAGCACTGGTGAACGCGATCGCGTACATCAGCCCCCAGAAGATGTTCGCGTCGCTGTACAACAGCACATCGCCCGGTTGCGGATCGTAAAGCGTCATCGGCAATCGGGGTTTCTTGTCGATCGAGTAGGCAGGCTGGTTGAGGCAACCGAAGCACGGCGGCTGGCTCGGTTCCCCGACCATGAGAAATGCAGCGCAGAGAAGTGTTGTCGAGGTGCCCATCGAGTCCTTTTGGTGTCGGCAGTTCGCCGTACCATCATGAACGGCCGGCGGGGGACGGCATCTTGACTGGAGGATGGGAGAATTGACAAACAGCCGGGCAACTCGCTCGGCTTTAGTGCGGATGCGCAGGTCAGTCGCATCATAGCGATGCTCTGACGGGTCAGTTCGCACCGATTGTGCGCCTTGTGCCGAGTTCTATTTGACGACGAGGATCGAAGCCGAGGCCGGCGGCAGCGTCATCTTCACCGTGCCGACTATTGCGGCTGCTTCACTCGGCACTTCACTGACCTGGTTTGACTTCTGCTCGAACCGCCAGGCGCGCATCTGCCCTTTCAAATCGGCCCCGGTGAGATTCAATTCGCAAGGCCCGCCGAGGTTCTTGTTGATGACGACCAGCGTGATGGCCCCGTCTTGCCGCTTGCTTGCATAGATGGCAAGATCATTGTGGCTCGACGTGGTGGGCAGCAGCGTGTCGCCGAAACGGCTGCCGTCGCCATCGTAATTGCGGAACAGCCGCCAGGCGAGATGCTGCGACCCTTCAGGCGAACTCCAGATGAAGGCGAGATCGACCTTTTCCTTCGCGAGAATGCCGAAGACATCGGCCTGAGCCAGTCCGCCCGTGATGCTGTCGCTGCCGCCGAAGTTGTATTCGCCCAGGCAAACTTCCATGCCCGGGTTGTGGCGGTCAATCCACTCCCGAACCCGCTTGAGCACCTTCGTCGGCTGTCGATCCCCCGTGTTGCGGATCCAGCTTTCCTGGACGTATTCCGCGTCCCACAAGTCGCGCGGCGCTCGCGTTCGCAGTTCGTTCAATTCGATGTCCATGCCCCTGCCGGCATAGGGCGTCATGCCGCGATACTGGCACTGCGGATACCAGTGAAGGTCGAAGACATCCACCAGCGATTTACCCGTTCGCTTCTTATACTCGCCGCACTTGCGGATGAACCACTCGCCGAGCGGTTCGCCGCCGTGGGCACGATGGTCGGGCCGGGTGGCATAGCCGTTGCCGCCCTCGTCGCGGGCGGAGTAATACAGGTCGGTCCAGCCCCAACTGCAGAACCCGGCCACCTTGGCCGTCGGGTCTGCCTGCTTGATCGCTTCCGCGTACTGAACGGTGCGTTCCCAGAACTCATCGTACCCCAGAGGTTCCGGCCGCACGTCACGGTGCGTCTGATGCCAGATCATCGGCTCGTTGTCGAGTACCCAGTATCGCGTGCCCGTTCTGCCGGCATGTCGTGCCGTGAACCTGACTGCCTCGGCCACGAAGTCGGGCCCGACGGCAATCGAAGTATCGCGCGGATCGTTGCCGCGTATCGGCTGGCCATTCGCGCGGAAGCCATCGCCCACGTCCGGATGCCCGGGCTCACTGCCGCGCTGGGCACCGTACTTCGAGACGGAAAAGCCGTAAGACTTGTTATCCTTGGCGACCCAGCCGATCATCGGCACCGTCTGGTAAGCCGTACCGCCCCGCGTTGCCGCGTCCTGGAAGTGTCGGAGGTAACCGTTGTCGCCCAGATCGCGAATTGTCGAGCCGCGGTTCTTGAAGTACCAGTCGTTGGCTCCATTGTCCGCATTCAGCTTCCAGTTGTACCGCGTCATGGCATTGCCGCCGGACCGCGTGATGTTGATGCCGTATTCGCGCAACACCTTGTCGGGCAGATCGCAGACGCTGTAGATCCCTTCGCTGATGGTCGTGCCGGCCTTGCTGACATCGACGGTCGCCCGGGCGGTGTAGCCTGGCTTCGCCGGGAACGTGGTCTGAGGCAGGTCGATGGCTACCCCTCCCTTAGGGTAGTCGCCGCCCCACATCAGAATCTGCCCTTGCTTCACGGACCAGTAGCCCAATCCGCAGGTTATCACCAGCAACACCATCAGTTCGCGGGTACGTGCTGTCATGAAAGGTTCCAGATACCGAACAACTGGAAAAAACATTGAGTCTGCGGAAAGCGTAGAACAGAAGACCACAACGTGTCAGGCAACTGCCAGGTGCTTTGCCCGACATTCCAGTTAAGCCCACAAGAACGATTCTGCCAACTGCGCAAATTTGAGGCGACATAAGAACCAGCAAGGTTTCGGGGTTACGACCGTTACGCGCGAAACAAGCTGCGCAATCTGCATAAGCCAATCTGTGCCAGAATAGCGCGCACCCTACGCAGCAGGATCGAGCAGCAGGCGCTTTTTAGTGGATTCGCGCCGGACTAAATCTGCGACCGCTGAAATAGCCGGTTTCGCATTGTTTTGTAGCGGAAGCACGGGCGCGGGTGGGACAACTTCTTCATCTGGCATTCAAAATGCGTTAGGCATCTTGTCGAAAGTGTTCTAGGTTTGTAGTGGACATAACCCCGACGCGGCGTTATGCAGCGGCATCCGGCGACAGCATCTTAGGCTTTCCCTTCCCAGTAGAGTTCGCGCCGGTCGTGTCCTCGATTTCTGTCTGATCCGAATTCACACTCACGTTGGCCGTGTCGAACGGCACTCCCCGGACTGTCTACCAGTCCCCGGTCTCCGTCCGCGCGCGGTAGGAGGTTCACATGTCCGGAGCTGAACTCGCCTTCGCCGCCAGTCTTATCGTCGTTTGCCCGGGGACGCCCGCCCCCGACATCGACCGTGATGAATGGCCGATGGTGCAAGCCGCCGTCCGGACCATCGCCGTCAACTGGGAGATCATGGACCCGCGCGAGACCAA
>Ga0105048_10018954_pt1 | contig 10560 bp, 5 predicted proteins | sample MAT05_FD_78382 | JGI IMG/M metagenome (GOLD analysis project Ga0105048, IMG submission 78382) | Freshwater microbial communities from Lake Fryxell liftoff mats and glacier meltwater in Antarctica - MAT-05 | ecosystem: Environmental > Aquatic > Freshwater > Ice > Liftoff microbial mat | place...
GCCGCCCGCGCCGGAGACGAGCAGGCACTCGAACGGCAGCTTGTGCAGCGGGCCGTCGGGGATGACGACCACGCGGGTCGCGCCGGCGGCGCGAATCCTGTCGCGGAGGGCGGCGGGCAGCACGGCGTCGCCGAGCACCTCGCCGGTCACGGCCGTCGTCGCCCCGGGCTTGGACTTCGACACCAGGGCGATGCCGCGTGTCGGGTTGAACGCGGGGTCGGCGATCTGGCGCAGGTAGTGATCGACCAGCCGGGCAGCGGCCGCGTCGGTCAGCGGGACGGTGCCGCCGGCGGGGCCGGCCGGGCGGTCGGGCTGCTTGAGGTTCGACCGGATGGCGATGCCGCGCAGCCCGACCTGCGAATCGCCGGTCGCCGCCGGCAGGTCGCCGACGCCGTCGGACGCGACCCGGGCCAGGGCGAGGCGGAACACCTCGGGCGGGGCGGCCGGGTCGGTGCCGAGGAGGGCGAAGCTGTGGTCGCGGCCGACCATGTAGACGAGCAGCACCCCGCCGGCCGCCCGGATGTCCTTGCGGACCCGGGCGAGGGAGGCGTCGGTGAACGCCGGGTCGGTCAGCACCCGCGTCACCGGGTCGGCGTTGACGATCTCGCGCCACGCCTCGGCGTACTCCTTGCGGGCGGCGTCGAGGTCGGCCTGCAGCGCCGTCGCGGTCGCGTCGGCGGCGTCGGTCGGGAGGAGCATCACCTGCGAGCGCAGCCGCGACACCGCGCCGCGGGCGGCCGTTTCGCGGGCGAGCAGGGTCGTCCGGGTGTCGCCCGTGAGCCGGTCGCGGGGATCGACGCCGGCGGCGAGGGTCTGATCGAGCAGGGTGCGGCTGCGGCTGCGGGCGACGACCCGGAGGACGCCGTCGCCGTCGCCGTCGCGGGCGTACCACCCGGCGAGCAGCTCGAACGCCGGGGCGAACTGCGAGAAGAACTGCGCCCGCTGGGCCGCCTCGCCGAAGGTGCTCAGCCGGGCGCGGTCGGCGACATCGAAGACCTCGTTGAGCCGCTTCTTCGCCTCGTCCTTCCGCCCGGCCCGGTCGGCCAGCACGGCGAGCCGCCAGAGGGTGACGGCCCGCGTCACCGGCGGGCAGCGGGGGCGGTCGGCCTGGAACGCCCGGGCCTCCTCGAACCACTTCGTCGCGTCGGCGTCGCGGCCGCGGAGTTCGGCGCACACCCCGAGGAAGTTCAGGGTGCGGGCGAGGAGGACGTTCGACTCCTTGCGGTGCGTCGCGGCCAGGTCCGCCCACAGCGCTTCGGCCGCCGGCACGTCCCTGCGGACGAGCAGGTCGAGGGCGCGGACGTGGCGGGCGGTGGTCCACAGGTAGCCCGACTTCAACCCGTGCTTCGCGCACGCCTGCTCGATCGCCGGCACAACCGCGAGCGCCGCCGCCACTTTCCCCTGAGAGACGAACAGGTCGGCCCGCACCGCGTCGATCAGGGCGGCGCTCAGGTCGTCCGGCTCGGCCATGCCGGCGAGCACGTCGGCCGCCTGCTTGAGGGCGTCGCCGGCGGCGGTCGCGTCGCCCTGCTCCTTGTGGATCAGCGCGGAGTTCAGCCACAGGTTGAAGCGGACCGCGGCCGCCCCCGGCCCGACCGCCTCGCACACCTTCAGCCCGTCGCGGAAGAAGCCCATCGCGGCGGCGAAGTCGCCCCGGCGGGCGGCGGCCACGCCGCGGAGGTAGTCGCACTCGGCCCGCACTGGGTCGGGCGACAGGCGGTGGGTGCGGTACAGCTCGGCGCAGCGGGCGAGGTCGGTTTCCGCCCGGTCGGGGGCGTCGCAGGCGAGTTCGGCGGTGGCGAGGTTGACCAGTACCTGCGGCAGCGCCCGCAGGTTCGGCGGGTCGGCCGCGTCCAGCTCGGCGAGCGCCTGGGCGAGCAGCTTGCGGGCAGTCTGGTAGGCCGCCGTCATCAGCTCCAGCCCGCCGCGGTCGGACTTCATCCGGGCGTCGAGGAGCGGGTCGCCGGACCACCGCTCGGCCGCCCCGCGGCTCACGTCGAGCGCCTGCTGGAACTGCCGGGCCGAACGGGTGACGAGCTGCAGCTTGACGAACGCCGCCAGCGACCCGCCGGCATCGACTTCGGTGGCCGGGTGGTCGAGGGCGGTCTTGAAGTCGGCCGTCGCCTCGGCCCGGAGTCGCGCCCCGTCCTTCGGGTAGCCGGCCGCAACCGCCGCCGCCGCCCACTCGACGAGGATGTCGCCCGCGACGATGTGCTGGTCCGGGCGGTGCTCGCGGTGGAGGGCGAGGGCTTCGGTAAAGAGGGGGATGGCGTCGGTGTACTTGCCGCGGGCGGCGAGCAGGGCGGCGCGCTGCCGCTGGGTATCGCGGCGGCCGAGCGGGTCGGTGAGGCGGTCGTGGAGGGCGGGTAGGGGGGCGAGGACGGCGAGGGCCGCGTCGCCGTCGTTGCGGCGGAAGAGGCTTTCGGCCCGGTAGCGGGCGGCGGTCAGGAGCAGGGGCGTGTCGCCCGTGCGCTCGGCGTCCTTCGCCGCCTGCGCCGCCGCGGTATCGAGCGCGGCCCAGCGGTCGGCCGCGGCCGCCTCGCGCCGCAGGGTGGCGACTTCGGCGCGCAGCCGCAGCGCCTCCAGCCGGCGGGCGGGGGGCAGGGGCGACTCCGCCGCCAGTGCCGCCGCGACGTGCTTCTCCGCCGCGTCCGGGTAGCCGAGGCCGAGGTAGCACTCGCCGACGAGTAGGTCGAGTTCGGCCGACCCGTCCCCGTCGCCGGCGGCGCGCAGCCACCCCCGGAAGGGGGCGGCGAGGCGGATGGCTTTGTCCTGCCGGCCGGTCTTGATGTACAGCCCCATCAGCCGGGTGTACGCCCGGCGGGTGAGGAAGCGGTCGTCGGCGAGCAGGGCCGCCCGGTAGAGCGGCTCGGCCTCGCCGAACTTGTCGGCGGCGTAGAGCGTCTCGGCCTGCTTGAACGCCGCGGCCGGGTCCGCCGGGGCGGCGAACCCGGCCGCGGCGACGAGGACCGCGGTCGAAATCATGGCACCCGCCCCGTGATTATGGCTGGACGCGGAAGAGCAGTTCGGCCTCGGACACTGCCTCGGAACCGGCGGGACCGGTCTTTTTGATCGAAATCCCGCGGAGCGTGGACGCGACCGCCTGCTTGTCCTGGGCACTCGTGTAGAACGTGAACTTATCCTTCTGAACTCCGGCCGGGAACGCGGGTAGTTCCCCTGTCGTGGCACTCACCCACAAGCGTTCAAACCCCACGCCTTCCGTCGGCTCCGCGTTCAGGGCGTACCCGTCCTTCGGCGGGATGACCCGCTCCTTACCCGCGACAAGGCGGTCGTCCGAGTCGAACTTGTTCGGCAGAACGCGCATCTGAACCCCGGCCGGATCGACGACCCAGACGGAAACGCGGCAGTCGCGTTCCGCGAGCAGGTGGACTTCCATCGGGCTACCGGACATCAGCTTGATGGAACCGTTCGGCTCCTTGCGGGCCATCGGTGCGACGAGTTTGACATCGAGCTTGAAGTCGTTGCGCGTCGGGGTCGGCCACGCGGCGGCAACCGGGTCGGCGGGCGGCGTCGCGTCCGGGCCGGGCGGAGTCACCTTCGCCACCGGGTCGCCGCCGGGCGGCACGGGTGGAGTCGTCTTGTCCCCGCGGGTGGCGAGGTAGACCGTCGCCCCCGCGAGCAGCACCACGGCCGCGACCAGGTACTTGATCCACGGCCGCCCGCGGAACGGGTGGACGCCGGCCGTGACCGTCCCCACGCCCACCACGCCGGTCCGCGTCGCGTCGCCCAGGTCGCGCGGGGTGGGCGGGCGGATGCCGGTCGGGGTGAGGCGGTACGACGGCGGCAGGTAGTGGTCGGCGATCGGGGCGAGTTCGGCGGCCAGCGCCGGGGCGTCGGCCGGGCGGTCGGCCGTCAGCTTCGACAGGCACCGCAGGCACAGCGCTTCGAGGTCCGCGGGCACGTCCGGGTTCAGGTCGCTCGGCGGCTTCGGCCGCTCGGTCACGACCTTGATGAGCAGGTCGGTCACGCCGTCGCCGTCGAACGGGGCGCGGCCGGTGAGGAGGAAGTAGAAGATCGCCCCGAGGGCGTACACGTCGGCCGGCGGGCCGACATCTTTACTGTCGCGGGCCTGCTCGGGGGCCATGTACGCCGGGGTGCCGACCACCTGCCCGGTGGCCGTCAGGTTGGCGTCGCCGGCCGCCCGCTTGGCCAACCCGAAGTCCGTCACCCGCGGCCGCCCGTCCTTGTCGATCAGCACGTTCGCCGGCTTGAGGTCGCGGTGGACGATCCCGTGCCGGTGGGCGTGGGCGACCCCGGCCACGATCTGCCCGAACATCGACACCGCCTCGGGCACGCCCAGCACCCCGCGGTCGGCGACGTAGTTCCGCAGGTTCGGCCCCTCGATCAGGGCCATCGTGAAGTACGGGCTGCCGTTCACCTCGCCGCTGTCGTACACCGGTACGACGTTCGGGTGGTCGAGCGCCGCCGCAGCCTTGGCCTCGATCAGGAACCGCTGGCCGGACGACTCGTGCGCCCCGGCGAGGATCATCTTGAGCGCGACGAGGCGGTCGAGGCCGTGCTGCCGGGCCTTGTACACGACCCCCATCCCGCCCCGGGCGACCTCGGCGACGAGCTCGTACTTGCCGAAGCTCGACACCTCGGTACGGCTGCCGGCGTCCTGCGGCCGCGGCAGTGGGATCGAAACCCCGGACGGGACGACGGTGATGTCAGTCTGGCCGAGGGCCGTCGGCAGCGACGGCGTCTCGCCCGCCACCGGCGACGTGTGCGAAGTCATCGTCTCGCCGATCTCGTCGGGCACCGGGGGTTTCGGGTTCATACGGCGTCCTGGGTGTGGGGTCGAGAGAAGGCGAAGCGGTACAGCCACCGCCGGATGCGGGCACCGGCCCGGGCGACCCGGCCGCCCCGCCCCAGCCCCGCGAGGGCCACCGCCCCCGCGACCGAAGCGGCGACCACGGAGTCGTCGGCGGCGTCGGGCGGCGAGTTCGGAATCCCCGCGAGCGCCGCTTCGCCCGGCCCGGCGTCGCCGCGCTTCCCGTCTACCGGGGCGGCGTCGGTCGGGGCCGCGCCGCCCGCCGGCGGGGCGGCGTCGCGGTAGAGTTGGTCGATGAGTTGGATGCTGTCGCCGCCGGCGTCGCTGAACCCGGCCGACGGCAGGGTCTGGTCGAGCGGCAGCACGGGCGGGAGCGGGTGGCGCTCGCCGCCGTACCCGCTCGGCGGGGCCGCACCCCCGGCCGGGGCGAAGAGGGTGCCGGCCGCCGGGAGCGACAAGTTCCCGCGGGCGTCGGCCGGCCCCACGGCCGAATCATTCGAGGGGATGTTCGCCAGAATCCCGAACGCCGCGACCGGCTCCGTAACGGCGTCTTCCTCCGCCGCGTCCCGGGTCGTCGTCTCCTCGCCGTCGGCCAGCACGACCCCGGCGGTCGTCGAGGCGTCGGCCAGGAACGCCACCGTCTCCTCGGCGTCGTCGTCCTCGAAGGGCGAGAACGCCACGAACGGGTCGGCCGTCGGTTCGATAAACGGGTCGGCGGTCGTCAGGCCGGCCGCGGGCGAACCGCCGCCGCTCGGTGGCGGGGCGGCGGCCGGCCGCACCCCGACGGTCAACAGCGTCGTGGCGGTGAAGGAGTCGGCAAGGCCGATGCCCGGGGCGGCGTCGGTGGCCACCGCCCGCACCACGAACGTGAACGTCCCCGACGCACCCGGCGGCGGGGTGAACGTCAGCCCGTTCAGGTCGGCCGCGGCGAACTGCCAGGTGCCGTTGCCGAGGTCCGCCCCGCGGTTGAAGGTCGCCCCGGCCGGCACCCCGTCGAGGAAGACCGCGACAGTTTCCGACCCGTCCGGGTCGGCCGGCGTACTCGGGGAGATCACCAACCCAACGGGCGTGTCCTGGTCGGTGGTCGCGTCGAGGGCGGACACGGAAATCGGGTCCACGACTGGGGCGACCGCGAGGGTCGTCGTCCCGGTCCAGGTGGCGGTCGGGGCGTCGAGCGCCCCTTCGCTCGGCCCATCGTCGGGACCGCCCTCAGTCTGGAACGACTCCTCTCCCTCGCCTGCGCCTGGCGTGTATTCCAGCGTGACGGCGAGGACCGCCCCGCCGGAAAAAAACGCGTCCGGAACAAACGTCAGCCCGCCCGGGGTGGCGAGGAAGGCGTTGAGGTCGGGAATCCAATCCGTCAGCCGGACGGTCCGCCCGCCGTCGAGCACTTCGACGACCGTGAACTCCCCCACGGCGGCCGGGTCCACCATCAGGTTGCCGTTGGCGGCCGAGAATTGGATCGTGACGTTCTCGAAGTCGCCGGCACTGGGATTGGTGGCGACGAACCGCCCGCCCAGGTCGATCGGCACCCCCTCGCGCCCCGGGATCGACGCCGGCAGATCGACGCTCCCGGCCGTGATGAACTGGATGCCGATGGACCCAGAAGCCTCGACCGGGTCCGTTACATCCATCGTGTCGGACGCGACCGGGCCGCCCGACGGGGGCACGGTGAAGGACGCGGTGTCTACATTCCTGATCGTGGCGCTGAGCGTGACCGACCCCAGGAACCCGTCGGGTGGGGTCAGCACGAGGGAATCGAGCAGCGTGCGGAGTTCGACCGGATCGACCGAGGTTAGACCCCAGCTGATCGAGTTCTGCGACCCACTCGTCGGCGTCAGCACGCCCGTCGTGGTGCTGAGGGTAAAATCATCCGCATTCGCGGAACCGGTCAGGGTGAAATCGAACGTCACGACCTCGGAGCCGTCCAGGTCGTCCCACGCAAAGAGGTTGACGAACCCCGGCCCGAACGCGAACGGGCCAGTCTGGGCGTATATGGTTCCGCCGTAGAACGGGGGGATCACTGGCGACGCGACCGGCTGGGCCCAGATGACGATCTCACCCGTGTCGGACGCGAAGGTCGTCGAATCCCGCACAAAGAGATCGACGGCCGCGTTGCCGCTGTAGCCGGGCCGGCCGGTGAACGCGAACCCCGAATCGGCCAGGAACTGGTTGATGGTGTCGATCGGGCCGGTGAGCGTGACCGCGCCGGTGGCGGCGTCGTGCGACACCGCCAGGTTGTAGTCGGAGGACTCCGCGAGTACCTCATCGACGGCGACGGTCCCGTTCACGCCGATCAGGTCGGCGGTGTACTCGCCACCTGTGTTGCTCGTGTCGAACGTGCCGAACGACTGCCCGCCACTAAACGAGGGGTCGCCGACGAATACGACCGTCGCCCCCTCCAGGGGGCGCGGCGGGCCACCGAAGAAGAACGGCTCCTGCACCACCGGGGCCGGGTTCTCCCGGCCTTCGAGGAGTTCGAGGTACAGCAGGAAGCGGACCCGGTCGCGCGGGTTGAGGAGGTCGGGCGGGGGGTTCAGGAAGTCCCACGAGAGCATCGTCGCCTCGGCGCGTCGGGCGGCCCGCCCGCAACACTGCTATTCACGTCTATTACTGCTAAGGATAGCACGATTTTTCACTAATACTGAGGACAATATCGAGAACCGCGCCGGTTGCCACCCCGATAATGGTGCCGCCGCACGAGTCGATTGGCGGCCGTACGCCCGTGGAAGAGTCGGCGGCCGGTGGGGCAAGGGTATCGGCAGTTGGAGGGAGGACTCGGACTGGGGGATTTCGAAGGCCGGAGTTGGCGGGGATTCCACCATCACACGGCGGCGACGCCGTCGGCCTGTGGGGTCTTGTTGGCGGAACGCCACCGGATGTCGGTCGAACGGGAGCAACCGACGGCCGCCCGCTCGGGGCGGGCAAAAAGAGGGATCCCCAGCCGGTGCCGACACGGCCGGGGATCCGGCGGGCGTTGCAGGGCCGGCGCGTGCCCCGAGCCAAGCCCGGCTGCACCGACTGTCGCGCCTAGCACTCGCACCCGCGAAAGGAGTAACGGAGTAGTACTAGAAACCACGCAAGGCGGTCAAGGCGATCATCTATCGAAAGTGAGCGCCCTGAAGTGGTAAGAATGTCTACTTCGCCCGGGCACAAATGCGCGACAATGGCGGGATTCCACCCACCCTGATATACCTAACCGCCGTGATTCCTAATCGGTGGGATCGGTGTTCCGCGGGTCTTTCCTGTCGCGAGGACCGGCGGGACGCCGGTCCCACCAGAACGGATTAACACGATTCGGTATTACTTCGAGCTGAGCAGCTCGACCCGGAACACGAGCGTCGCGTCTGGGCCGATGTCGCCACCGGCCCCGCGCTTGCCGTAGGCCAGGGCCGGCGGGATGCGCAGCACCCGCACCCCGCCCGGCTTCATCCCCGGGATGCCGTCCTTCCACCCCTGGATGACCTGGTTCAGCCCGAACTCGATCGACTCGCCGCGCTGCACGCTGCTGTCGAAGATCGTCGCCGCGTCGTCGATCAGCCAGCCGGTGTAATGCACCTTCACCTTCGCCCCGGGCTTGACCGGCTCGCCCGCGCCGACCTTCTCGTCCCACACTTCCAGCCCGGAGTCGAGCTTCTTCCACTCGGGGGAGGTCAGGTCGGGCCGCTTGAGTGCGTCGCTCATCGTCGGAATCTCCTCGTCGTCGGCCGCCGGGCCGCCGGGACCACCCCGGCGGCCCGGCCGGGCCGTGGTCACTTGGCTTCGAGCAATTCGACCTCGAACACGAGGGTCGCGTCCGGCCCGATCACCCGCCCGGCCCCGCGCTTGCCGTAGGCCAGTTCGGGCGGAATCTTCAACCGGCGGACGCCGCCCGGACTCATGCCCGGGATGCCCTCCTGCCACCCCTTGATGACCCCGTCGAGGCTGAACTCGATCGGCTCGCCGCGCTGGACGCTGCTGTCGAAGATCGTCCCCTTCTCGTCGGTCAGCCAGCCGGTGTAGTGGACCTTCACCTTCCCGCCGGGCTTGACCGCGACGCCGTTCCCATTCTTTACGTCCCACACCTCCAGCCCGGAGTCGAGCTTCTTCCACTCCTTCGCCTTGAGGTCGGGGCGGGGCAGCTTCTTTTCCTTGTCGTCGGCCCAGGTGGTCGTCCCGGCGGCCAGGACCAGCCCGGCGGCGAGCGCGAACGCGGACAACAGGCGCATCGGTCACTCCTCGTCAGGGCACGGGCGTCGAACCCGTGCCGGGGTGGGGGAAGGCGCGGGTCGGACGACCCGCGCCGCGGAACCCGGCCTCACGACCCGGCCGGCTTTTCTCTGGGAACGTTGCCGCTCGCCCGCGGCGGGGGCAGCCCGGCCCGGCGGCGGGCCAGCTTCACTTTCGGGACGGGCACGTCGTGTTCGTCCTCAATGTCGCCGACGATCTGTTCCAGCACGTCTTCCATCGTGATCAGCCCGCGGACCTTGCCGGCCTCGTCGCGGACCACCGCCATCGGCCGGTGCGACTTCTGGAACAGCTTGAAGGCGTTCGCCACCGACTCGTCCGGGTCGAGGAAGGTGGCCGGGTACATGGCGTCTTCGAGAACCACCGCCCCGGACGTACTGAAAAGGAAGAACAGGTCTTTCGTGTTGACGATGCCGACGACGTTGTCCGGGGTGCCGTCGTACACCGGCATCCGCGTGTGGGCACCCAGCCGGGCGACCTCCAGCACCTTGTCCGGCGGGCTATTCAGGGCCAGCCCTAGTACCTTGTCCTGGGCGACCATGCAGTCGTTGACCGTTTTGTTCCGCAGGGCGAAGACGTTCAGCACCATTTCCGCCTGGTCCTCGTCGAGCAATCCGGCCTCCCCGGTTCCTTCGACGAGCATCCGCAACTCCTCGACCGAGTGGACGTGCCCTTCGGTCCCGCTCGGGGTGTACCCGAGTCGGCGGAGGAGCCAGTTCCCGGTTCCGTTCATCACCCGGACGACGGGATGGGCGATGCGGGAGAACAGGTTGAGAGGGGGGGCAACCCAGAGAGCCGTCCGGTCCGGAGTCTGAAGGGCGACCGCCTTCGGCATCAGCTCCCCGAACACGACGTGCATGAAGGTGACGAGGCTGAACGCCCCCGCCACCGCCACGGCGTGGCGGGTCAGGAACGCCTGGTCTTCCGGGAGGAAGGTGAGCCACGGTTGGATGACGGACGACAGGGTGGCTTCGCCGACCCACCCGAGGGCGATGCTGGCGAGGGTGATCCCGAGTTGCGAGGCGGCGATCGTCCGGTCCAGGTGCGTGACCGCGTCGAAAACCGCCCGCGCCCCCGCGACCTTCTGCCCGACGAGTTCGTCCACGCGGGTTTTGCGAACCGCCACGAGCGCGAACTCGGCGGCGACGAAGAACCCGTTCAGGACCACCAGCACCGGGATCGACATCAGCCCGATAACGGTCAGGACGGTGCCGGGGCCGCCGTCGGCGACCGCGAGCAGCGGGGAAGTCATGAACAGGGGGACCGTAAACAAACGAAGTACCCCGACCGGTAACGGATCGCACCCGGCACGTGCGTCCGGACACCCGGCATTTTACGACCGGGGCGGGTCGCCGGCGGAACTTCTCCCGAACGCCGGCCGCACAAGCACTTACTTCCCGCCCGGCGGGGCGTACTTGGTCAGCCAGGCGAAGACTTCCTTGTGCCAGTATTGGCTGTTCTTCGGCTTCAACACCCAGTGGCCCTCGTCCGGGAAGTTCACGAACCGCGACGGCACGCCCTGCCGCTGCAGCGCGCTGAAC